>Ga0307507_10007510_pt1 | contig 15769 bp, 3 predicted proteins | sample 7_EM_MG_FD_207223 | JGI IMG/M metagenome (GOLD analysis project Ga0307507, IMG submission 207223) | Populus trichocarpa ectomycorrhiza microbial communities from riparian zone in the Pacific Northwest, United States - 7_EM | ecosystem: Host-associated > Plants > Roots > Unclassified | place... | reverse complement strand
AGGCATAGAGAAACTATTTATAGTTAAGACGGACTATAAGAACCTTATAGGATTCCTAATAACAAAGGAACTTAACCAAAGACAGGTTAGATAGGCGGAAATGCTTATAGAATACTATTTCAAAATTCAGCATACCAAGGGTACAGATAATGCACGAGCAGACGCTCTAAGTAGAAAGGCTAAACTATAAAGCAATAAAAAGCTATTAGGAGCTTTATTATAAAAGAATCAAGATAGATTAATTAGGTATAATTATCTAAAGATTATAGCAACTAAGGAAAATCAGATCCATAAATTACTAAAAAGTAATTAGATATAGAAGATCTAAGAAGCATAGGTAGAGGATCTAGACTTAGAGCAATACAAAAACAGAGAAGTAATATATATGCCTAAGTCTATTACAGAAGAATTTATTAAGGAATTCCACAAGGGAATAATATAAGGACATAATAGAGCTACAGGCTTAGTGTTAAGACTTTAAAAGGAGTATATCATTTAAGAAATCTAGGGACTAGCAAGATAAGTTATAAAGGAATATCTAGATTGCCAAAGGAATAAACTAATAAGGTATAAGCTATACGGAGGGCTATAACCTATTAAGACACCAGGAAGACTATAGGAAGTTATATTATAGGACTTTATTATTAAGTTACCAAAGTTAAGAGATTCTATTATAGAATAAGATTATAACGCGATTTTAGTAATAGTGGATAAGCTAATAAAGTGGGAATACTTTATAGCATGCACTAAAGAGATATTAGTAGAAGATATTGCTAGAATCTATATAAAGGAAGTGTTTATAAGACACAGAGCACTAGATAAGATTATATTAGACAGAGATCTAAGATTTATAGTAGCATTTTAGGAAGTGTTTCTGGTAGAATAAGGGGTTTGCGTAGCAATATCTACAGCGTATTATCCGCAGATGGATAGATAAATGGAAAGACTAAACTAGACACTAGAGTAGTATCTAAGGCATTATATTAATTACGCATAGAACAATTAGGTATTGTTATTACTAGTTATACAGTTTATATACAATACAACACTATAAGAAGGAATGGGGATATTACCATTTAAGGCAAATTACGGGTATAAGCTAAGAACATCGTTATCGCCATATTAAGTAAAAAAGACGAGTAGCACAGCTAAATAAAGAATAGAGATGTTAATAAATCTTTATATAGACCTTAAAGAAACAGCTAAACTAGTATAAGAACAAATAAAAAGGTACTATAATACTAAGAGATCTAAGGGACCAGATCTTAAGGAGGGGGATAAAGTATAGCTACTATATAAAAATTTTAAGAGTTAATAACTAAGCAAGAAATTGGACTATATTAGACTAGGACCTTTTAAAGTTAAGTAAAAATTTTTATTAGTTATATATAAGTTAAACCTACTAGCCAAAATGAAAATCTACCCTATACAGTATATCACAATGCTAGAGCTAGTATACGGGAATATTAAGCCACCAGTCTATAAAGCAGACACATATAGAGGATAAGAGGAAGATAAATAGCAAGTTTCGAAAATCATTAGTTATAAGGATATAGATAACGAAATATAGTATAAAGTAAAGTAGATAGACTATAGTAAGACTACCTAGGAGCCACTAAGCAACCTAAGAAACGCTATAGGAAAGGTACAGGAGTATTAGAAGAAAGTAGGTTAGGTAGTATTAATAAAGAGGGATTGCTAAAAAATAAATCGCCTAAGGGGGACCTAAGAGGAGCAATTGCTAAGCTACTTGGAGTTGTTTCCCTTATAGGAGGAGAGCCAGTCCTTTTGTTACCTAGCTTAGACAAACCCTGTTAAACCAGTTTCCACTCCTTGGAATAGACCTTCTTACGGACACGTTTAAGACAAAGAAGACAGGCAGAGGCCAATAAACAGGCTTTAAGGGTATGCTATTAAGCAGCTATAGCCTCCTGCTCTACTTTCTGCGAACAATAAAGCTTATCTAAGGCGCTTAAGAGCTTACCATTAAGCTTTATAGTGGTAGATTAAACATAAGACCCTATAACAAGTTACTTAGGGAACTTAAAGACTGTTAAGAGTTATAGAACGCGTATATTTAGCGTTAGAGACAGAGCAAACATTACAGAATAATTAAATGTTTGCTTTAGTACACTCTAAGCAAGATAAGGGTTGTTAAGATAAGGGACTTGCTATTATAATATACACCAACCCCGCTTTCGCATAATGAGAATATGGAGACAATATTATCTTACTAAGTAATAGTATGGCAGCTATAGTACGAGCACAACGTTGCGCTTATAAAGAAGAAGAAGCTTTAGGTATAATAAGTAAGGATATTAACTAGACTAATTAAACGGATATTACACCTCTAGTAAACAACTTAGAGATATTAGAAATCTTTAAGAACAAAGATAAAGAGGAGGGAGATAGTATTACAGACGCTTTAAGTACAATATTATAACTACTTAGGGAAGAGTCGTAGGAAGCTAGTTAGTTAATATAGGCATAGTCTAGAATAGATCCGGTGGAACCATATAATAAGGAATAGTAAGTAAGTCACATAATATTATACGCAGTGTATAAGGTATACGTAGTGTACGTCCACGTATAATACGTATAACACGTACCTTACGTATAAGAGAGGATTTCTTAGGAGTATAGTTATATATTTAAAGGACCTTAGTCCCTACCATAGATAGTTCTCTCCTTGTAGTAAATCTTAGAATACAATTAGAGTTAATCTGTTAGGCAACCACTCCACCAGTTATTATTATGTTATTGTTTTGTTTGTACCTATATACCCAGCCTAATAACAGAACCTACCGTAGTCTAAGCTACAAGGTTCCGTTATATTAGGACTCTAAGACTAAACGCTATCTTTAGAGATAAATACGTAGAATAAGAGTTCTAAACCTATAGTAGTTATTTATCCTAAACTAATTACTAAATAATAATAATCTAAACAACTACTAGACCCTCTAATATTTACTAGTAAATAATAAAAACTCTAATTATTTCTAAGCTAGCTTAGAAATAAACTAACTAGTAATATTAAGCGCTACCTAACTAAAGCTAACTAACTTTACTACGCCCTAAGTTAACTAGGAGGAGATATAGCTAACCTTATTAAATCTCTATAATTAAATTTAGTATAAAGTCTAGTTATACTTCTTAAAGCTATATATAGTAATCTAAACTACTAAGCTACTACTTAGAGGAAGATAAACTATATAGCTTAAGGAATAAAAAGCTTTCTAGTATAATTCTTTAAATTTAACCGTTATATAAAGGAAATAGGCTAGAATAACTCCGCAATAATTAATAGCCTTATTAAATCCCTAAGCCCTAAACTAAAAACCTCCCTAATTGGTATAGACCTACTAAAAGCCCTTAATGCCTACGCAAATGTTATTAATAAATAGTATAATAATATACTACGCCTAATACTAAAGCCCACTCCTTAACATAATATAATAGCCCTATAAACATCTACTAAGTTATTATCTTAGCTTAAGAATCCTAACGCTATAGATATTAATACTAGGACCCTAAGATACGTACTACTAGAGCCCTTTAAATATGAACAATACACTAAGCTAGGCCTCTGCTTTAAGTATAGAAGTAGCTCCTATCTCTCTAATTACTACTCTACTCCTTTTTAAAATGATCTGTAAATAGTTAACGCTACTAGTTGTTTACTACCTTAATCCTCTAGCTATCGCCCTTAGTCCTCTCCGTCTATCTCCCGTTCTTTATTTAGTAAATAGCACTTATAAAAATAAAGCTATAACTAATATACTATAAGAACTCCGTCCTGATCGCCTCTAAAAGGAAAGTCTTAAAGCTAAGTCGCTCTCTAGAACGGCGCTACCTTAGGATCTCATTAAATACTTTAGATATTATAAACTCTAACCCTTAGGATTATAGTATAACCATTAACTATTATCTTTAGCGGAATAATTAATAGGTTAATACTTAAGTCCTAATTAATATAGAAGTTAATAGCATAGGATTTATTAATAAGATCTTTATGTAAGATAATGGTTTTACTCTAACCCCCCTTAACTAGCATATTAATATATTTAGATTTAATAGTAAACGCACTATCTTAGGTCGTATTATCTATATAATATTCCTAAAACTCTAATACCTAAACTATAAAGAACTAATTAGGCCTTTTGTTACCACCCTAAGTTACTTAGTAATTCTTAAATAACTCTAATAAAGCTATATAAGGTAACTATTAATTAGAACAACCGTAAGCATCTATTTACTGCCTTCTATTATAAGTAGAAGTACCTTATAACTTACTACTTAGACCTAGAACTAGAACTTAAAAAACCTACCAAGATCTACTAGTCTAAAATTTCCACTAATATCTACTCTATATATAAGAAATCCACCTAATTCCACTAAATTCTACTAACATAAAATTTCCACTAATATCCACTAAGAACCTAAAAATTATACTAAACCATATAAACTAATCCTAATTACTATACCGCTCCAAACTAAATAGAAGCTTAAGCTTAATATATAAAAGTACCAGAAGAACTGGTATTCTACTATAAAAAAGATATTTAAAAAACCTAAACCTAAATCTAATACTAAACCCAAACTTAAATAAGAAACTATATAAGAAATCAAGGATAATCTAAGCTCGCTTAACACCTTAGATATTTATATAATTGGAGCTACCTTATTAGTATAACTCGCTAAGAAACCTAAATATACAATCTTCGCTATTATAATAGCCAACATTAAAAAGACCTTAGCACTAAAAAAACACACTAACCCTGCTATAAAAGTACTAATATACCACTATAAAAACCTAGAAGTATTTTTATAAAAGGAAGCTAATAAGCTAGTAGAATATTAACCATATAACTATAAGATCGTACTTAAAGAAGGAAAATAGCTAGGATTTAGACCCCTATATAGTGTCACGGAGTAAGTACAAGTGGTGATAATATATAGCGAAGTAGATATTATTAAGCTATATATATGAACTGTGTAATAAGGTCAAGACGTTGCGTAAGGAGAGAAGGTAAGGAAACGGGAAGAAAGGGTATATATTGTTAGTTTGGTTGCTTAGTTAACATATATATAGAGTAGAATAGAATTTAAGTAGTGGTCCTGGTAGAACTTGGCAGAATATAGCAGAATGCGGCAGATTGCCGTTAGATTGCCATAGATTACCAGCAGATTGCCATTAGATTACTATCTCGCGGTTAGTCTCTTCTTGCTGCGTTAGTAGAAATAGGTGGAAACAGGTAGACGTGTATAAGGTGTTATAGAGGTGTCCCATAACAGTACCTCCCCTTTGAACTTAAGCTTCTATAAAATGGGGCTGTGGTAGTTTTAGGTAGAGTTTGTAAAAGTCTTCTATAGCTTATATAAGTCCTATAGAGTTAACGGGTTCCTATAAGGGCTTAGTAAACCCTCTCCATTTTATAAGGTATATATATTTACATTTCTATTTGTTGTACTTAATGTTATTAACTCTTTTAATAAGGTACTTATCCTTACCATCTACTTTAACTAGTAGGGGAGGGTCTTAGATCTGTCTAGGCAGGGCATCTAATATAGGGGCGGTAGGGTAGAGGACTAACGTATAGAATATAGGGTGGATTTTAACTGTATTAGAGAGCTTTAGTTAGTAGGTATAAGGAGAAACAACTTTTTTAACCTTATAAGGGCCGGCGTTCTTCCAATTAAGTTTCTTAGTAGGTTATTTTATATTTAGATTTCTTATATCTAGCCAGATAAAGTTACTAATTTAGTAGGCCGGTGCTAGAGTTTGGTTCTTATTCGCTGCGGCTTTATAGACAGATTAGGCCTATGTTATTTTGTTAATAAGGAACTCTTATAGTTCTTCCATCTTCTTTATAAATTTGTTTGCTTTTATAACTTATAAGGCCTAGTAAGCTAGGTAAGGAATATTACTAAAGGGTTTAAAACCTATTTGCAGATGCTAGCTATAGTTAGCCAGGAATAGGGAGACCTTTATGGTTTCTAAGACGGAGTTATTTATAGTAAACTTAGTAAATGCAAGCCAGTTTATCTAGTTATCCTATAGATACAATATGTATATCCAAATATATTATTCTATTATAGCATTTACATATTCCGTTTAACCGTCCGTTTCTGAGTAGTATACTATAGATAATAGTGCTTTAATACGGAGTTAGGTAGTTAGTTCTTTCCAGAATATAGAGACAAACTATTTGCCTCTATTAGAAATAATTATTTTAGGAAGTCTATGGAGTTTCTATATATAATCCAGAAACAGTTACGTAATGGCAGGCGCTAATATATTAGGGTAGGCGATTAAGTGTTTTATCTTAGATAGTTAGTCTATAACTACTATAATATTTATGCAGCCTTTACTTATAGGGAGATCAACAACAAAGTTAATTAAGATGTCCTTCTATCTTCGGTCTGGAACAGGCAGTAGCTTTAGGAAGCCGTTATATATCTTATACAAAGCTTTAGCTTATTAGTAGGTATGGCAGCTAGAGATATATCTTTGTATTATATTATATATGTTTAGCTAGTAGTATTCTTATTAGAGCAGTTCTAGGGTTTTTCCTTAGCCTGGGTAACCAGCTACTAGTAGATTATATATATGTTTAAGGAGCTTAAGCTTAAGTTTGTCATAGTTAGGTACAACTAAACGGTTTTAGTAGTATAAGCGGTCTCCACAAGCTTTGCATTTACTTAAAGAAATCCTTTTAGAGTATTTAATACCGTCTTAAATTAGCTTAAGCATCTCTTAAATAAACTTATTATTTGGGTATTTATTAACTATTATCTATTTAATTGATTAATTGGTTATTTTAAGGATATGTATTATAACATCTTTAATAGGAGGGTTAAATAGCTTAGGGTAAAGCAAGGTTTAATTACGGTAGGCACACACTTCTTCCTGTACTGGCATATCTTATAAATATTAGGTTAGGGTATTAGGCTTTTAGCCTTAAACGCCAGGGCAGTATATAATAGAGAATTGGAAATAGGATAGGTATTCTAACCAGCAGGCCTAACAATGGCTTAGCTATTTCGTGGTTGTAAAGTATTATAGGTTCTTATAGTTGCTAAGGACCTTAATTAGAAATCCAGAGCCTTCTAGTTTAGGTCGCCATTATTTAAAACATCTAATAATAGCTAATAGTTCCTTATTATAGATCTTATAATTACATTTAGCTAGACTTAGTTATTTTAAAAAGTATACTATAGGGTGTAATACTCCTTCCTTGTTATATTAAGACAGAATACCTCCAGTAATATAATTAGATAAGTCAGCTTCTATAATACTTATTTAGTTTAGATTAAAGTATTAGAGTATAGGTGTGGTAGTAAATATAACTTTTAGGTAAGTAAAAGCTTTCTTATATTCTTTATTAAAAATAAAGGCTTTATCCTTTTAGGTTAAGGCTATAATGGGTAAAACCAAGGCGGAGAAGTTGTTAATAAATTGTTAGTAGAAGTTAGCAAATCCTATAAAGGCCTTTACGTCCTTAACGTTCTTAGGTTCTTACCAGTTTATAATCGCTTTAACTTTCTTAGGGTCCATTTATATGCCGTTTATGGAAATAATAAGTCTAAAGTATAAAACTTCCGTTTTATAGAACTTGTATTTATCTATATTTAATTATAGGCTGGCTCTGCGCGGGGCTTACAGGACCAGTTTAATATATTTTTAGTATTTGGTCAGATTATTTCTATATACTAAGATGTTATTAATATAAGCAGTATAAAAGACGTCCAGGTATAGGCGCAGGGTATTATTTATAAAGTGTTAAAGTAAACTCGGGGCGTTTATAAGGCTAAATGGCATTACTAAGTATTTGAATAATCCGTATTAAGTATAAAATATAGTAAGCTATTTGTGTAACGGAACCTTATAGTAGGAACTACGGTGGGTTCTATTATTGGGCTGGGTATATAGGTAAGAACAAAACAACAACATAATAATAACTGGTGGAGTAGTTACCCAACAGATTAACTCTAATTATATTCTAAGATTTACTACAAGGAGAGAACTATCTATAGTAGGGACTGAGGTCCTTTAAATACACAACCATACTTCTAAGAAATCCTCTCTTATACGTAAGGTACGTATTATCTATGTTAAACGTAACATCCCTTTTATTTAACGCAGTTAACGCGTTTAACACTATATGACCTTAGTTACCATTCCTTATTATATAGTTCCACCAGATCCATTCTAGACCATACCTATATTAACTAACTAGCTTCCTACAACTCTTCTCTAAGTAGTTGTAATATTGTACTTAAAGCGTCTGTAATACTATCTCCCTCCTCTTTATCTTTGTCCTTAAAGATTCCTAACATCTCCAAGTTGTCCACTAGAGGTGTAATGTCCGTTTAATTAGTCTAGTTAATATCCTTACTTATTATACCTAAAGCTTCTTCTTCTCTTTCCTAGGTTAAGTGTTGCCTTTATACAGTTTCCTCCATACTGTTGCTAGGCGAGGTGATGGCAATCCCTTACTCTTATTGCGCTAAAGAGGGGTTAGTGTGCGTTGTGCTAGCAAGTCCTTTATCCTAACAACCCTCCTCTTGCTCTGAGTGTACTAAAGTAAACGTTTAATTGTTCTATAACGTTCGCTCTGTTTCTAATGCTAAGTATATACGTCCTATAACTCTTAATAGTCTTTAAGTTCCCTAAGTAACTTGTTATAGGGTCTTATATTTAATCTACCACTGTAAAGCTTAACAGTAAGCTAGCATTTACGCTACTTAAGGTTTAACATGCCTTAGAAGAGTCCGCATGCGTCCTTAAAGCTTAACATTTAGCTTATGCTTATCTTTAACATCTTAAACGTGTTTGTAAGAAGGTTTATTCTAAGGAGTAGAAACTTGTTTAATAGGGTTTATTTAAGCTGGGTAACAAAAGAACTAGCTCTCCTCCTATAAGGGAAATAACTCCAAGTAGCTTAGCAATTGCTCCTCTTGGGTCCCCCTTAGGTGACTTATTCTTTGGCGATTCTTCTTTATTAATATTACCTGACCTACTTTCTTCCGATACTTCTATATCTTCCCTATAGCATTCTTTAGGTTGCTTAGTGGTTCCTAGGTAGTCTTACTATAGCCTATTTACTTTACTTTATACTATATTTTATTATCCATATCCTTATAACTAATAATCTTTAAAACTTACTATTTATCTTTCTTTTGTTCTTTATATATGTCTACCTTATAGACTGGTGGCTTAATATTCCTGTATATTAGCTCTAGCATTGCAATATATTATATAGGGTAGATTTTTATTTTAGCTAGTAGGTTTAACTTATATATAACTAATAAAATTCTTTACTTAATTTTAAAAGGTCCTAGTCTAATATAGTCCAACTTCTTACTTAGTCGTCAACTCTTGAAATTTTTATGTAGTAGCTATACTTTATCTCCCTCCTTAAGATCTGGTCCCTTAGATCTCTTAGCATTATAGTACTTTTTTATTTATTTTTATACTAGTTTAGCTGTTTCTTTAAGGTCTGTATAAAGATTTATTAATATCTCTATTTTTTGCTTAGCTGTGCTATTTATCTTTTTTACTTAATATAGTAATAACGATATCCTTAGCTTGTACCCGTAATTCACCTTAAATGGTAATATCCCTATTCCTTCTTATAGTGTTGCATTATATGCAAACTATATAACTGGTAATAACAATACCTAATTATTCTGTACGTAATTAATATAGTACTTTAGATACTGTTTTAGTATCTAGTTTAGTTTTTCCGTTTATCTATCCATCTGCAGATAATATGCTGTAGACGTTGCTACGCAAACTCCTTATTCTACTAGAAATACTTCCTAAAATACTGCTATAAATCTTAGATCTCTATCTAATATAATCTTATCTAGTACTCTATATCTTACAAATACTTCTTTTATATAAATTCTAGCGATATCTTTTACTAATATCTCTTTAGTGCATGCTATAAAGTATCCCTACTTTATTAGCTTATCTACTATTACTAAAATTGCGTTATAATCTTATCCTATAATAGAATCTCTTAACTTTAGTAACTTAATAATAAAGTCCTATAATATAACTTCCTATGGTCTTTCTGGTGTCTTAATAGGTTATAGCCCTCTATACGGCTTATACCTTGTTGGTTTATTCCTTTAGCAATCTAGATACTTCTTTATAACTTATCTTACTAGTCCCCAGATTCCTTAAATAATATATTCCTCTTAAAGTCTTAATACTAAGCCTATAGCTCCGTTATATCCTTATATTATTCCCTTATAGAATTCCTTAACAAATTCTTCTGTAATAGACTTAGGCATATATATTACTTCTCTATTTTTATATTACTCTAAGTCTAGATTCTCTACTTATACTTTTTAGATCTTCTATATCTAATTACTTTTTAGTAATTTATAGATCTAACTTTCCTTAGTTACTATAATCTTTAGATAATTATACCTAATTAATCCATCTTAATCCTTTCACAATAAAGCTCCTAATAGCTTTTTATTACTTTATAGTTTAGCCTTTTTACTTAGAGCGTCTGCTCGTGTGTTGTCTATACCCTTAGTATACTAAATTTTGAAATAGTATTTTATAAGCATTTCCGCCTATCTAACCTATCTTTGGTTAAGTTCCTTTGTTGTTAAAAATCCTATAAGGTTTTTATAGTCCATTTTAACCATAAATGGTTTTTCTATGTCTTATAAGAATGCTCTCTATTTCTTAAGTACTATAACTATACCTAACAACTCCTTGTTATAGATATCATAGTTTAACTCTAGTAGTGTTATCTTTTAACTATAGTATGCTACTAGGTGCTATCCATCTTAATATTTCTATATAAAGTACGCCCTTAGTGTAAAGTCTAATATATCTGTTTTTATAACCGTCTCTAGACCTAGTTAATAGATCTTAAGAACTAGCTCTTAGGTAAATAACTCTTTAATTCTCTTAAATAGTTCTTATTATTTCTTTCCCTATACCTATAGTTCTTCTTTCTTTATTAACTGTGTAAATAGCTTAATGTCCTATAACCATTACGCTATAAACCTTCTATAGTAATTGCAAAACCCTAGGAACGATCTTAACTATATAACGTTCTCTAGTTCCTGCTAATTTACTATAGCCTTAATCTTCTTTAGATCTATACTAAGTTGGCCTAGTTTAATAACAAATCTAACAAAATTGGTCTTCTAGGTAAAGAACTTATATTTCTTAATTACTACTAGCATCTGTTCTTTTTATAGTCTCTTTAAAACCTATTTAATATATTCTCTATATTCTTCCTTACTCTCTAAGTAGATAATAATGTTGTTAAGGTATACTATAATAAATTTATCTAGGTGTTCTCCTAATACGTTATTAATTCGCTTCTAGAATATTATTAGTGCGTTTATAAGTCTAAACTATATAACTAATGGTTTATATAGTCCTTCCTTTAACCTAAAGGCTGCCTTCTATTTATTGCCTTTCTTAATCCTAATCTAATAGTACGCCTACCTTAGATCTATCTTTATAAAGATCTTTATATTACCAATCCTATCTTAGATTTCGCTAATTAAGGGTAAAGGATACCTATCCTTTCTAGTAATGCTGTTTAACTGTCTATAGTCTATATATATTCTAAGTTTTCCGTTTTTCTTTAGGATAAATAGTACTGGATATTCTATTAATAACTATAATGGTCTAATATATCCCTTATGTAAGTTCTCCTAAATAAACTCCTTAAGCGCTACTAACTCTATTTTAGTAAGCTTATAGACTAGAAAGAACTTTAGACTTATTTCCTCTTTTAATTCTATCTTATAGTCCTAAGCTATATGCTTTAATAGCTTTTCACTTTCTAGTAACCATAACTTTTTACCATACTTATAGTATCTCTTTAGTATATAACTTAAGCCTCGCTTAGTCTCTTTATATATTGCTCTAACTTGGTACTATACTAACTTAGTTTACTGTTACACTTTACGCCGTTAAGTATCCTTAATATCGACCTAACCTATAACCTAATTGATCTTTAGATTGTATTTCTATAACTAAGGCATTCCTAGTACCGCCTTATCCTATCCTAATAGTAGGATATTAAAAGACATTCTAACTAGTCTCCCTTTAATAGTTATCTAAATAGGTCCTATTTTGAGATTAATAATACCTCCTTTATAGGCTATCTAATCTCCTAAAATTATTATAAGTGGATATAGGTGTTCCTTTTATCTATATGGTAACTCTATCCTTTCCACTACTTTTGGTAATATATGGTTTTTAGTTACTCTACTATCTACTAATACTTTAAACTGCTAATCTTGCCATTTAACTTATAAATTTAGGTGTTATTTTTAAATTCCTTTAAGGGTCTAAGGCTTTAATACTAGTTCCCTTTAGTTCTATACACCTCCCCTTTTCCTAACTGCTAGCTGCTAGATCCTACCTATACTTAATCTAACTTAGGCTAATACTTAGTTTATTTCTTTTCCTCTATATACTATAGATAAGTGTTCTCTAAGCACTTCTACCACTATTATCCATCTAGATATTCTTCTGTAAGGAATCTTTCTAGTTAAAGTATTAAGTTTCCTTAACCTTATACTTCTACTAGGTGCTAACTATATATATACTTAGCGTTTCTAAACCGCTTTTCCTCTAATACCTAATATATCCTTACTAGGTACTTCCAGTTCTTATCTTTTAGTGCTCTATATATATTGCACGTGTTATCCACATAAGCTATCCATAATAGTATATAATACGCTATATATTTTAGGTTAACTCTTAGTTTATCTTTATTCTTAAGTTTAAATCTATACCTAGTTAACCTAACCACTAGTATCTCTACTGTGGGTATTAAGATTTATTACTTACTTCTCTAGTCCCTAGATCCTTCTTCTAGGTTCCTTAATATTATAATTAATGCTCCTTTAATATAACTTATATGTTTCTCTATAATAGGTTAGTTTTAGACAACTTTTTTGTCTAGCCATATATAAAAATCTGCCTATTTATCGTTGTATTGTTGCCTATACCACTTTCCATATAACTGGTTTAGTATGTATAGTCTATCTATTAGAAAGTACCTTATTATCACTATATTATAACATCCTTTAGTATATCTTTCTTTAAACCTAGTTAGAATATTTAAATCCTTTTCTTGTTCTAGTTTATCTAACCACTTTACCCTAGGTGTCCCTGCACTTGGCCTATTAGTAACTCTTTATACAGGTGCTTTGTCCCTTATATAACCTAGTATAGCTAACCTCTTATCTAGCTTTTGCTCTTGCTATGCAATAATTCTTATTTTAAACTTATCTATAGTTTCTTATTTTCTGCGTCTTATAGCTGGATCTTTATAGTTATCTTGCTTTTTAATCCTAGTATTAACTATTTAATCTTTAGGCTAAATACTGCGTTTACCTAGAATTGCTAACATTCTTACTTATTCTCTAAACTTATAGTTCTTGAACTTACGTCCTATACTTATTTGTTTATTACTAAACTAAGTCACTACCCTTTCCTATTAGTTTTTGTCCTTTGTGGGTCCTTAGGTATGTCTTATCTTATTTTAAAAATCTTAAGCTTCTTTTATCTCTTCTTAAGAATCTTAAGCCTGTGGCCTTTTGCCTTTATTAAGTAATAAGCTAGCACTAGCAGTTATCTACTTACTTAGTTTCTTCTAAATATTGCTCCTATTGTTTTATAAAGCAATAGAAATTATATTTAATAGTGTTATAATACCTATTACTAAACCTTATTCTATAACGGTCTTAGTCTCTGCTTCTATTTTAACTTCTTTAAGGTCTGTATGCTCCTAGTAAGCTGCCTTTATTGCCTTATTATTAGTAAATGCTTTACCTTTATTAAATTTATTATCTTTAATATCCAATCTATAAGCTAGTTCGTTAGTTCCTTTAAACTTAGATAATAATAGCTCCTATAGCTAATAGCTTGCGCTATACTTAGCGTCCTTATAAATTTAGTATACATTATTGTAATAATATGTAAAACTATTAATTAAACATTCTTTTATTCCTTATAGTGCACTATTATCCCTCTATATATATGTGCCATCTGCTGGCCTAGTTCCCTTTACCGCGTGGTTATTTTAACTACCTCTATAATCTCTGGCGAAATAACCTTATTTTCCGCAATTTATACAAGCTCTATCTTTAAACCATCTTTTTTACTATAGAGTCTACCTAAACATCTTCTACTGCTAAGATCCCTGGTTTGGCCTCTACTCCTAGGTCCTTTAATTACTTAATCCTTAACCTCTAGGTTTTTATAGTTTCTTTTCCCCCCTCTAGGTTTCTTTGGTACCGCTTAGGTCTATTAGCTCTGCGCCATTTTATAGTTTTTAACTCTATGTCTATTATTGCGTACTCTGTGCCTTATACAACTATAGAACTCTGTCTTGCCCTCTCTTAGCTTGTTCCCTTTAATAGATCCTATTATTAATCTTTATTAATTAATCTATTAACTCTCTTAAAGTATCCGCATCTTCTATTAGAATAATTACGTCTTAGACTTTAGCCTTAAGTCCCTATTTATACTATACTATAAGCGCCCTATTATTCCACTTAACCTATATAGCTAGTGTTTGAAACTATGTTATATACTCAATTACTAAAGTATATTGTACTAAATTCTGAAGCTTTTGTTCCGCTGTGGTTATAGCCTCTAGGTCTCTAAATATCTGCGTTAGTTATTCCGCGAACCCGTTTTAACTGGTAAATATATACCATACGTCCTGGTTAGTAGTTATTATGCCATTAGCCTATATTTCTGTAAGATATGGTTTAAACTACTTAAGTGCCCTCCCTATTAGGAATAATCCTGTATAGGCTACTTAGTCTAATAATATTGCTAACTTTACTCCTTTTTATACTACCTTAAAGTGCATCTGTGTAAGAAATCCCTTAAGCTTTAACTTCTCTCCTAAAAATCGTTTAATTAAAGGTAGCTTAATCTTTACTACTCTAATTCCATTAATGTGTTCCTTAAGTATCCTATTATTATCTTATAAGTGATTAACTATTTCCTATAACTAACCTTATATAACTACTTAAGAATCCCTATCGTCCATACTAGTATCACCTAGCCCTAAGGTTGTGGCTGCCGTTAACGCCGTTATAACTGGTGCTCTAAGTGGCATATTGTTTGATCCTATTTAATACCATAACCTTGGTAGTAAATATGTAACGGAACCTTATAGTAGGAACTACAGTGGGTTCTGTTATTAGGCTAGGTATATAGGTAAGAACAAAACAACAATATAATAATAACTAGTGGAGTGGTTGCCTAACAGATTAACTCCAATTATATTCTAAGATTTACTATAAGGAGAGAACTATCTATAGTAGAGGCTAAGGTCCTTTAAATACACAACCATACTCCTAAGAAATCCTCTCTTATACGTAAGGTACGTGTTGTCTATGTTAAACGTAACATCCCTCTTGTTTAACACAGTTAACGCGTTCAACACCACGTGACCTCGGTTACCATTTCTCATCATATAGTTCCACTGGATTATCTCATGAATCAGACGCTCCGCAAAAGATTTATTCTGGTAATATGGCGCATAGACTAACTCCTAGACCAATCAGAATAGCGCACTAATATTAGCCCCCTGCGCACCCCCCTGCCACCAGCAAAATCTTCTACGGAGCGTCTGAGAGCTTATGGGCCTCGCTTTGGTGAGAAATGAATGTTTTAGATTGTATATTTTAACTTTAACTGGCTCTACTAAGCCCCCACTAACAGTTATTAATACTTTATTCGATGTAATAG
>Ga0307507_10007509_pt1 | contig 15770 bp, 17 predicted proteins | sample 7_EM_MG_FD_207223 | JGI IMG/M metagenome (GOLD analysis project Ga0307507, IMG submission 207223) | Populus trichocarpa ectomycorrhiza microbial communities from riparian zone in the Pacific Northwest, United States - 7_EM | ecosystem: Host-associated > Plants > Roots > Unclassified | place... | reverse complement strand
GCCCCCCCCCCCCCCCCCCCCCCCCCCCGCCCCCCCCCCCCCCCCCCCCCCCCCCCCCCCCCCCCCCCCCCCCCCCCCCCCCCCCCCCCCCCCCCCCCCCCAATTAAATTAGCGCTTAATTAGCTCTGGAGAACTAGAGGTTGTACTTTTGCCCTCAGGCCAGAGCCACATGATGGCAGGGACTAAGTTAGTGTTTTTCGAATGGTCTCGATCACTGTAATGCAGGCTAACTACCCTTTTCGAATGACGCTTCGGAAACCACTCTATCTCCTTATTGAAAATCTAGTAGGGTGAGATTAGTTGCGGTTTTGTCGGATGAAATTCATGACGCAGCGAGCTTAGGTATTATAATTATAATAGTTCGAGTTCATAGGGGATTCTTATCTAACTTTAGACCTCTATTGCAAAACAAAGCAAAAGCAGAGCGAAGGAAATACAAATATTTAACATTAACTTACACTCAAACTAACATAACATGCCCTGACAGCTAGCTATCGGATGATTTAGCGACTAAAACTAATCAAATATACGGTAAATGGCAACCCCTGCCTAGCCCACCCGGCCCATCGCAAACTCGAAAAAGCAAAACCCCCGAAAAGCCACCCAGCCTAAATACATCCTCTCCCCATCACACCAGCCCATCATACCTACAACTTTGCGCTCCCCCTCCTCCTGCGATAATGTCCCGTAATCTCCAGACACTCTTCCAAAAACTCTCTCTCCTTCCCACTCTCTCCCTCGCGAGCTGCCCTCCACATCCCCTCGTACACCCTCCCATCCTCCCGCCCAAGCACACTCCCCGCCATCTCGAACTCGGTGAACGCGAATGCGTCCGTCAACGCGACCGCGCCGCCAACATCCATCTTGACTAAAACTGCTTCGTCCAATGCTCTCCTGAGCAATCTTGCCTGCGTAGCATCGACAAACCCGCTCTCGAACAGCTCCGGCAAGCCGGCCACGAGGGTGCCCAGACAAAAGATGTCGCAGAGCAGGCGTAGGCCGTACGCGCAGTCGTCAGGCAGGAGGTTGGAAGAGCTGGCGCGGGCCACACATTTGCGGAAGGTGGTCGCTACGAAGACATCTGCGTGCGCGGAGGCAATTCGGTGCGTGGTGTGCGTGTGCGAGGGCCAGTTTTGAGGGGTAGAGGTTGAGAGGGAAGTAGAGAGTTCGAGAACTAGGTAGGCCGCGCGGTGCTCTAGTGCCGAGAGTTGGTGGGCTGGGGAGTACCAATCGCGGGATGCCTTTACGCTTGAGCGCTGGGTGTAGAATTGAGCTGGGGCTAGGAGGGTGTTTAGGAGGTAGGAGCTGCTTGGCGGGAGATGGTGCTCTGTCGATATCGATGATGGGGACGAGCGAGAGGAGATTGAAGAGCCGGAGGAGGTGGAGGAACCGGAGGATCGGGAAGAGGAGGAGCGGGAGGCGGTGAGGGAAGTGGGAGTTGAAGAGGAAGAGCGCAAGGCGGAGACATGTTTGAGGAGAGAGCGGGTGGTTTGCTGGGATATTACGTAGTTGTCGCCTTTTTGTTTCACGTTAGGATAGTGGGAAGAAGGAGTGAGGGGCTACGATGCGAGGGTGTTTGGGACAAACCTTCGTACGTTTGGGAAGCAGTAGCGTTTGCGAACAGTGGGCCGATACCACTCATGTGAGAGTATCCGTGACCACCCATGCATTTCCTTGCTTCTTCCAGCCCCTTCGCACAGTCCGTTGAGCTTTTGACCTTCAAAGCGGTAGACAAACTATGCATCTCCGCTAACGACTCCATATTTCCCCGTTGAACAACCTCCTCCAGCATCTTCTGATACATCGCCCAGAGTTCCCTCCCGGCGATAATATACGCATAGCTCGTCGCTAGCAGCGGGTACAACCTATGCTTAACACTAGCGTAAGTGATAACCGGCTGCTCCGGTCCATCAGGAGTCGCCGCGAATTGTCGTCTGTGAATGCAATACCTTAGAGCAATTGTTACAGCTCTCGCTAAAGACCACCCCAGGTTCACTGGAATGCCGGCCCGCAGCGCGACCATGCTCCCGTAGGAAAGCTTGTCGTGTGCTGGCCGGACGTACTCCCCTGTGAGTGTGACTTGCGCGTGCCGCATAAGCATGTTCTCTCGTGGAATCCGGACTTCCCGGAATCGCACATAACCGTTATCCACTGTGCCGAACCCTCCATACGCCTTCGGCCCAATATCCCCAATCGTGATTCCCGGCAACGGCTCGTGCGTTTTTAGAGAGCGAACAGGGACGATGAACAAATGTGGGCCATAAGGCTTGTATTCCAGCGGGTTCCCAGGTAACGGTAAGTGCAGCACTGCCTGCACAATTGTATGATTCGCCATGATCCCCGATCCTCCAATCCACCACTTTGTACTCTCGAGCCTCGGCGAAGAAATCACGAATTCTCCTGAGGTGACATCGAACCTCGCGACTGTTTCTAGCTCCTGCACGTTACTCCCGTGCGCCAGTTCCGTCTGCGCGTAGCAGCCGACGACCTCGTAGCGTTTGCATTTCGGCAGCCAATAGGCTTGTTGTTCTTGCGTCCCTTGACTCGCGATGACTGGGACGAAAGCTATGTCGTGGAAACTCGTCGGAAGAGACTCGTCCTGTAAACGACAGGCGAGGGTGAACTCGAGATCAGACCATCCGTGCGCGTCGCGGAGCTCCAGCAACCGTTTGAAAATGCGCAACGAGAGGTGGAGGAGTTGGCGGTGGTTGAGGTGTGGCCGTAGGGACTTGTCGAATATGCGGTCGCTGCCAAGGATGCTGGCTATGCGAATTCGGGTCTCGCGGTATCCCGGGTCAAATAGGAGGTTGCCGATTTTGTATGGATCGATGGTAATGTCGGTGCGTATGGCGTCGAGTGGAGTCGGCATCTTGCTTGGTCGGGGCTGCTTGGAGTTGTTTCCTGTTTGGCTGCGAGGTTTGGCTAGAGCTCAATTGGGATTGCTGGAATGGATGAGCTGGCGTTGGTGTTTACTGGTGATTCTAGGTGCGCGCTGGGATAGATTGGTGGTGTGGTGCAGTGCCGAGGCTTGAGGTTCAAGCTACCCGGAATCCCGGATGGCAACCGCGCCCTACCATCGGTGGCACAGCGCAATACTCCAACCCCGCAAACCGCCAACCCACTGGCAAAAGTAGGTTGCATATGCTGTACCATCAGATACCTTATATCGTAAGAACTAGAATAATTGAACCTCACGATAAGAATTCCCCTCTATGGAAAAAAAGGAGGAATCGCCACGGAAAAAACTGACTTTCAGCCTTCCGCCGAGACAAATAAAAGAAAAATACAACGGACCATAGCAGGAGAGATTCCTCCAACTTCCTAGCTGATGTCTAATTACTCCAGTTCTTAAGCTACGGCATATCCTTAAGAGACAACTACATAGACTAATATGCATTCGCCACAATTTGCCTGGATGGCAACCTGAGCATACTTCAAGTACTGAAAACGGTACTGAGAACGACCAGTTAAATCCCTACCTTAAACAACTCCGACAACTTATCCAAGCGAACGAACGAAACTCATAAGTATAGTTTTTACATAGAATTTTGTACAAAACAGGATAGGTTCAAGGGTAGCTTGATTTCAAAAACATGGATACCATACCGTGCTTTGTAGACTATGATACAGTACTTAACTATCTAAACCAATCCAGGGCATCATTCGCGCAGAAATCGTGAGGGCCCAGTATGAACCAGGGTTTTGCCAGAAAACTCAATAGCGTATACCGGTATATGGTAACTGCCAGACTCTTTGATAGTTTGTGGCTATGGGCGTTGGCTTTTAGCCCATGACATCTATTGCACCTGGGGTTTCTCTCATCTCTAACTTAGACATTACTGTAAACAAATTTAACTCAAAGAAATAAGCTTTGTATCAACGGTTGTTTCAGGAACTAGAGACAGCATTTGCAATTCTGGTTCTCTCTCAAGCCTTTTCCCTGGGAGAGCTGGAGTTGGGATTGGAAGCCCCAGAAGAATTCAAGATAAAAAGGTTGCGAGCAATCTACTGCATCAGTAGACAGGAGGAGAATTGATGCTAGAAGCCTCCACATACGATGTATTCCCAAGAGAGTCAACCCTCTCCATATCACACACGTGAAAGAACAACTTTCTCGCTGCCATCCCCCATCATCACCAGTCAGCACTAGTTCCCGGGCAAAAGTTAAATCAACCACCACCCACTACCTACCCCCTTACCCCGACGGTTTAATACCCACCGATAACTTGTGTGTGACAAACCCCGCTTCTCTTAACTCTGTGCTCCTCCTTCAACTGCAGTCCTGCTTCAGTACACTTTAACCCCATAATAACATCCACCTCCACAAACGCCCTCATAGCCGTGAACCCGCACTGAACCCTCTTCAATCACCCTCCTACGTTGTATAAAACTTCTCAAGAGTAAGGTCCTTCTTAGCACACTTAGTAACCTCTATGTCCTCCGTAAAATACCCCGTGACAGTGGGCAGGCGCTGGCGCATGGGGTAGGTTTGTTAATATGAATATGTGAATGGCAAAAACTAGATAATAGCACGTCATGATTTCGGTTGATGTTGGATGCATAATGGATGCGTGGCGGTGGTTATAAAGATGTGGGAGAAGGTGAAGCCGTTATCTACGACCACTGCACATAGTCCTGAGAGATCGTTATCTGCTTAGTGGATGTTATAGATTGCGAGAGGGGGTAGTCTATTTTTTCCGCTGTTTCTTACCGCAATTTTATTTCTGGGCTTATGGCAGCGGCGGTAGGGTGGGAACGTTTACTGCACAATTCGGAACTCGTGAGGTTGCAAGGCAGGCCCAATCGTCCAATGATCGATCGGCGGATGCGGGCACTCCCGATGGTGTGCCGGTAACAAATGGATTAAGCGATGGCTTAAACAGAGTACTGGTACTGTTCGTAGGAGGCAAAGAGTATCTGAAAGCAGGGGTCGTGGATTTGCGTGAGCGCTCAGGTGCTTACGGATTTTTTTTTGCTCTATATTTTTCGAATCCTTATTTCTTGGGCACTTCTTGCCCGCTACCAATGCAGTAAAGCGGTGCACCAGTACTTGCATGGATGAGCCATTGGCTAGGATTATTCTTACCATTTGTTTACTTGTTTGGGGGGTAACGGGCGACGACCAAATGTTAATAGGATGGTCAGTTATGTAGGTCGCCTTGATAATTTGAGAAATCACACTGCTAACTGTGATCTCCAGCACTGCTATGTGATGATGTGGGCTAAAGCGGAATTCCGATGCTCTGTGGCACGGGATGGAACACTCTAGCTGTATGGAAACTTGCGGGTTCAATTGCGGCCCTTCATGTAACCTATCCGCTCGTCAGGATCGGTGAACGTTTCTATAATGTGATATTCACTTACATATACTTGTTCTGCCACCGTACTATCATCACCACCTGCAAGCACAACCTCAGCCCACAAACTGTTGGCTCCCTCCCGATATTCTGAAATAGCTAAATTATAACCCACCGATTAGCTCTCCCGTCTGTCCGCTTTTCCCTTTACACTCCTACCCTAGCTATCAAGCCAACAAATATGTAGCCCGACAAAAGCATCGCGATAATCATTCTTGCAAAGGTCGTCGAAACCCGCCGCCAGCCGTTCAAATCAAGCATGCTACTACCGAGTCTCCCCTATCATGAAGGCAAACATTCAATCTATTCCAATGCCTCAACCTCTCTTGTGACCGCCGGTCGCTTGCGGTTTCTCATAGGAGGTACCAGGGGCAAATATGATAGCTTGGAGCGGTCGATCTAAGATAGCGAGCGAGACTAGGCTATGATTTAGCTACTATAATCGATGGTGTAGTTGCAGGACATCTACCGGTACCAGCTTTTTTGACTATTGTAGTGAATTTAAGCCTTATCGCAGCTAGTGGTGGGTTGCTGTACTCAGATATCATACCAGTACTCAGCACTGATATGAGGGCCGGCGCCAAATTACTGAACCGTGTACTCGAGTACTGGGTAGTCAAAAATTTCCTTCTCTGGAAAAGGGGCGGAAAACGGAGCAAAAGATGAGCCGTTCAGCACCTCGAAAAGACATAAAAAAAAACAAAAAAACAAAAAAAAACTCCACATCTTACCAGAGAAGGCAACTCCAACGACATAGCACCAAGTCCGATTAGAGATTACGGTATGGTAGACGTTGCTCGGATGGCTCGGGACTAAATGCAAGAGGCATAAGGCTAGACAGTCGAGCCGCCCCACTCTAGTGCAGTAACGCGCGATACAGTAACATCGCACCAGCTTAGGAGTAGCGATTTTTGCCGTCTCTGTACTATGGCGGGGCAAAAGTGCGCTGGTATTTTAGTAAGCCCCAATACCTAAAATATGTCATACTAATTTTTACCCCCGCTGCACAAGTACCGGCATCGGGAACAGCGGGCTTACAAGATCAGTAGAAACATCGGATTTCTACCCTCAAAAACTCCGCACCCACCCGCCTTCCAAACAGGCCTAGATATAGTTTCCGTAACTAAGACTAACACACTCTGTAGGGCAATTCCTACTCCCGTCGGGTATGGACATTTTGCGAAGTCCGCATAATAGGCTGTATTACGAAGCAAGAAGCCATAGTAATTCTCACTCAGCAACCACTTTACGCTGTTCGAAGGGTGGACAAGCAGGTGCTAGCATCCTAGTGTGCCGCGGGCAGGGGTCCACGGATGGTATGGTACAACGGCTCCCGTATAGCACCGTGAGAACTCATGTTTTGCTGCCTCCGGAAGGCCTTTAATCTCCAAATTCAAGGACAAAAGCTCTTAAGAAGGTTTAATGCTCTGCTGGCAAGGTATTTCTTAAACCCTTTGGACGCGCTCCGCAATTCTCTTAACTTGCTAAACTAAGCCTATCGTGGGCTAATATAACGATTTCCACTAGTATCGGTAATTCGATAGTGAATCGCAAGGGTTTTTACGGGTACCGCCATGTCCGAGGACTGGGTACTCACCATCAAAACTGCTCCGGGCTACCTGAAGGAACTCAAAGAGGCTGTTTTTAGATTTCACGACTTGCTTGAGTTATAGGTTACGGCATGTGCGCAGTACCCCAGCTGGTCGAGAATTGACGGCAAGGCCACGGGCTGTCAGTATTCAAGAACAGATGGGCCGTCTACCGAGCAATTACTGCCGTTATCAGCAGGCAAAAAGGTGAGAGAGTATGCTCCTGTGCCCAGACTTAACAATGAAGATGAAACTGTTCGGAAATCTGCTCTTCAAAATAACCCGATCCAAGGTTTGTTACGATAAGTTACCTACCGGTATTTCTCGGTGGTCTGGTGATACTGTAAGGGCATCCAATAGTTTCCAGCCCCCTCCGCAACCACCCTCCCAGGGGAGCGAATCTTCTATATTCCTTCCATTTCCGGCCGCCAAAGCCTAAATTCATCGGAATTCTGCAGGAACCCTGACTTTGAGAATCTTGGCGCCAACGCAGGTTTTATCCCTCCGTGGAAGGCAAAAGTGTCGTCACGAGTACTCCAGTACCGTACAGTACAGTACAGAAACTACAGAACGACTCGACCCCCCCTGGTTGGCCTTCTCGCGAATCTTAAGGACCAGTATCTGCACTGCGAGGGGAAATCAATATTCCTCACTTAACCTCGTCAGGCCTTGAATATGACTTCTCTGAATGGGGCCATTCTTGAGATGGCTGAATACTCCCTGACTCGGAGACCTCTGGGCCGCACTCTCACATGCCATAAACAATTGAAAGAAGGAGAACAAACAGAACGTTTGCAGAAACCGCATTTTCCCCATGCCAAGAAAAAACTGCAGAAGAGCCAGATGCAGGAACAACGGGTGTGCTTTACCACCGATATATGAACGGTGTGGTCCACCACATCCCGGTTTGGCATATCAAGTCTTACCTTTTTTCATATCATTCTCTTGATTGTTTAATTAACACATACACTACCACTAAAATCAACACGCTCGTACACTATGCTGTATAACGTCCCACTGGGGAGCTACATGGCGGCGGTACTTAGATTAGCAAGGAAAGTCATCCCCTACTAGGGAGGTGACCAATATAGGCCTTGCCTGAATGCCCCACTATCAAGCGAAATCACTCGGATGGCACAGCGAGACGTTTAGTTACGGAGTTGGACGCAACCCTCCGCAGGTCGTCGGTCGAGACCGCTGATCACTGAACGACTCACCTTATAAAAAGGGCGGGACCGCAGCCCCCGCCAGTGTTTCTTGTTCCCCACCGACGTTTCTATCCATCCTCTCCCCAGATCTGTCGTCGTCCCCTCAATTCCTCACGATGAAATTGTCCACCGGTATTTTCCTCGTTTCCTCACTCGTGGGTGCAGTTGTGGCCACCCCTCTGGCGCCCGTTCCTTATAATATTAGTCTTGTGGAGTCGAACAAGTTGAGGCGTGTTCTGCACAGGAAAGCGTTGTATGAGCACGCGAAGAAGTTCCAGAGTTTTGCAGACTCCACACCTAAGAGGAATCGTGTTGCTGGTTCCATTGGCCATAACTTGACTGTGGATTATCTTTATGATACTCTTGTGGCCACTGGGTATTATAACGTCGAGAAGCAACCCTTCACTTATGTCTTTTCCGAGGGGAATACTTCATTCTCTGCTCTCTCTACGGAATACGCCTCGGAATACATGACCTACTCGCCGTCAACCGGAGGATCTACTCTAACGGCCCAGTTGGTTAAAGTAGCCAATCTTGGCTGTGATCAGGTATGTCAAAGAGTTTCTTGTGATAATTCTCGCACTAACCATCGAAAATAGAGTGACTACCCTGAGCTTACGGGGAAGATCGCTCTGATCTCTCGTGGAATCTGCCAATTCGGTTTGAAGGTTGCCCGCGCAGGTGCTGCTGGAGCTGTCGGAGCCATCATTTATAATAATTTACCCGGTCCGATTGGCGGTGCTACTCTCACTAATCTCACCCGCCCCGAAGGCCCTTATGTTCCCGTTGCGTCCATCTCTGGGACCGATGGAACTGCCTTAGTCGCTGCTATTGAGGCGGGGCCGGTTCAAGGTAGTTTGCTTGTCAACTCTACTACTGAAGTCAGACACACCAACAATGTTCTCGCGACTACCAAGGAAGGAGATCAGAACAACATTGTCATGTCTGGAGGTCACACGGATTCTGTTGCTGCCGGCCCTGGTATCAATGACAACGGTTCTGGTTCCATCGGAAATCTTGAGATTGCACTACAATTGACCAAGTGGTCAGTCAAGAACGCCGTTCGCTTCGGTTTTTGGTCTGCTGAGGAGTTCGGGTATGTTTTAAATTCTTTAAGTCCTGCAAATACACCCCCGAGCTAACAGGAACTCCCAGCCTCATTGGATCTCGTTACTATGTTGAGAACCTCCCTGAAGCCGAGCGTGCCAAGGTTGCCCTGTACCTCAACCTGGACATGATTGCATCCCCCAACTTCGGATACTTCGTTTACGACGGCGATGGGTCTACTTTTAACATTACCGGTCCCCCAGGATCAGGCGCAATTGAGCAACTCCTTCAGGACTACTTTGAGGAGGTCGGACTACCAACCCGTCCCTCCAATTCCGGCGGCCGCTCGGACTACGCCCCATTCATGGAGGTCGGAATTCCCATTGGTGCTGTCTTCACAGGAGCGGAGGAGGTCAAGACTGCTGAGCAGGCAGCGCTTTGGGGCGGACAAGCTGGTGTTGCCTGTAAGTCAACGTAAAACACGACAGTTAGCTGCTACCGAACTGACCAACTTGATATACAGTCGACAGCCAGTATCACAAAGCCGGTGACGACATCGACAACTTGAACCAAGGCGCTTGGATCCAGAACACCAAAGCTGCTGCTCATGTAATTGCGACATACGCCAGATCCACAGAAACCATTCCCAAGCGTAGCCTCTCCAAACGTGTTAAGCGCGACAACAAACACGCTATCTCCGGCGCCTGCGGTAGTGAGCCTCTTCATGTCGCTTAGAAAAGAAAAAAAAAGTCCCTTGTCCATTTTACTTTCTTAATGATGGGGAAGGATGGAGAGATGGATGGACGTGGCCAGTGCACGCAAAAGGCGAAGGAGGGAAAAAAAAAGTAACATTGGATCTAAGATTTATGTATATATGATAGAAAGAAAGGATAATAGGAGATTTGATGGTGATGACTGTAACGGAGAGGTGTGCTTCTGCTAGAGTGGGGTTGAGTTTAAATTAGTGATAATCCTTTTTCCGTAGCCACCAAGGTGTCCAGGCACATCTCGGCGGTCATGACAAAATATACTATTAACTTATTATCTTGCAGCAATACGCCACCGCACCTTTAAACTTTGATATACCGGTAGTTTACCCGTCGTCCATGTACTCGAGCACATGGCTCATGCATGGATTGGCTGTAGGGTAGAGTACTGTGCAAGGCGACACAGCACACTTTAGTGTCGTAGTTGATTACTACTAAAGATGGGCATACCGATAGATTACATTCTTGTGACTGAGGGGACAAGTCCGCTGTTAGAGCCTGAAGATATTATGGTGGCACCTCACGAGTATGTTACCGGTACAATAATGGTATCCCAGCCAACCAGGACCTCCTCTTACGACCCAATTTGACCAGGATTTAGGAATTGGGGGTGGCTTCGGCTGTGGCTTTTGGGTTCATTGAAAAGTTACAGTCTTCAGACTCTCCTTCACTGTGGCCGCGACGAAACTGGGGTGGTGACGAACAGGGATCAATGACAAGTAATTTTGTGCAACCCTAACCTTGACGATTTCTTTTTTCCCTCACCAAACACCCCCGTTCGTCACCCCAGTTCGCGACCACGAAGACTGTATGGTGGGGGGCCTCTTGTAGCCGGAATAGGCGGACATTCATTCTATTTTGTCAACAGCAGGTTTATTTGCCAAGGATGGCTTTTTCCTAGGTGAATATGATACCTTCAAGTTGGCCTACTCCTACCAAATTTTAGCCTACCTTTAAATCCTAATATCTCTATGAAAACCTGAGATATTTCGATTCTCTATTGATGTGTAGAGGATCATTGGCACACCTAATAAAGCCATAATTCTCATTGAAGCGATGGTCGGTTGGAAATCCTTTGGTGGTTGAAGATAGGCAATATTTTCTTGGCAAAGCACTCTGGCTATAGATGTCTCACACCATACAAGTCTTGGGAGAAACGCAGAGGGTCAGTAGTATTTATCGTTAGAGGGAGAGTGTCTATAAAACTAGCAAAGGAGGCGGATAATCTAAGAAGTCGGGTTTTCCAAGAACTCTTGTTCAAGTGGGCAGCAGATTCTAGTTGTCCCGTCCCATACCGTGTAAACATAACTCATTTGGCCTTGTGCGCATTGTACTCGAGTACTCGTACAGCAGTAACAAGAGAGATAGTAAGCTCGTATGAACGAAGCACGTGACAGGGTTAGGTCAGATTTTTTGTGTGGAAGAGAGTTTCGAAACGGATCCTGGATCTCCAATGCGTGGATGGCGCCGGGTACGGGATTGTACGACTACGGTAGAATGTAACTAGTTTTATTGTCTGTTGTTTATGCAAGGGATTGCGCCGGTATTTAAGCATCATATTGTATCATACAACACATAGAGAATTCTACCATCTTAGATCTTAGAATTTAACTTAGGGGGAGATGTAGTGCCATATCGTACTTGTAGGTAGGCTATCGGTACCGGTACTGTAAATTTTGTGACTTGGAGCTTTCCGTTTTTTTTTTTAATTTTAATTAAATTTTTATTGACGAGGGTTTTTTGTGTTTACTAGGGTGCAATCTTCCTATTACAGGGCAATTTTCTTCCCCTCCCTTTCATCTTGAAGACACTTCGGTCGGCCACTCACGAAGGGGATTGAAAACAATATTCCTCTGCTCATAACCAGTCTATTGGTTGGTCGGTCGGTCTTTATTCATCTGTTCTTTTGTTTGTTTCTCTTCTTTTTTCTTTTTTTCTTTTTGTTTTTCTTTTTGTTTTTCTTTTTGTTTTTCGTCGGTCACCTACGGTTTTGCCCTGTCTGTGTTGTCCTCGCTTGTTTTGCTGGCTTCCACTCTCGTTCCTGCGTTGCGTGCGACAGTCATTTTCTTCCCCCCCTTCCCATCGACACACTCGACTCACAACTCCAACAAACCTTCCCCCACTCCTCCACCGCATCTCGCCATCGTCAGGTGCTTGACAGTGTCAGCATATACTTGCACCGTGCCGAGGATTCTATAGCTTTTTAGCAATATATTTTCACGGTCATCCGGAGGTACATAATGGCCACTGTGGGCGACCGCAATCGTCTTCCCACCTTGTTCGAGGTTCTCAGCAGGAGAACTTTACCACCCGTGGATTTGTTCTCGTTTTATATTTATATGAGGGATCAGCAACGCTCTGTGGATTATCTAGATTTCTGGTACGTCGCTCGCGAGGAGGAAAATTTCATTCTACCCCCCCTTGGAGAGGAGGAGGAGGAGGAGGAGCAGTGTTTATGCCCAGCCGAGGCGGTGGCTTGGGGTTCTGGCTGACATGTTTGTTTTTCCAGGCTCGACGTCGCCCAGCACATCTCGCTCTGCCGACACTATGTCCGTGAACTCCGCCGCAGTGTACTAGTTTCTACGCCCGATCTGGACAAAGGCAGCAAGAGGTCCTCGGGAGCTCCGGAAGAGCTCTTAGGCGATGGAGATTATGAGCAGAAGAGTGATGAACAGCGGCTCTCCGCTTTCCTCCGCTCTGAAAGCACGTCCGAGTCTCCCGCTCGCCGCTCCGTGGGTGACACGCTGGGAACTCCGGGAACAGGTCGTCCATCGTTCATGTCCTCCTCCGCGCTTGATCCCAATACAGACTCGACCTCTCCTGGCCACACGGTTACAAGGGCTGATCTACGCGCCTCTGCTGAAAAGATCCTTTACACTTTCCTCTTGCGGGGCGCCGAGCGCGAGATTGTCCTACCAGAAGTCATTCTACAGTCTATTGCCAATGCGATTGAAGTGGAGGCGCGCGACGATCCAGCTATTTTTGATGAAGCGAAGGACTACGTTTTCCAGGCGATGGAGAGGGATGCCTTTCCAGGATTTCTGACAGCAAAAGCCCTAGGAAATCTCGTACCCCCCAGCGCTACCATCCGTCTGATCGTAGGCCTCCTGGCTATGTTTGGTGGTTTTTGGGCGGCTTTCGCACTCATCTTCCTGGACATCAAACCAAAGGTTACTAGATTATGGGTCAGTTATATATTCCGCCAATCTAAACCTCCATGTCACCACCACGAGCTAATAAATTGAACAATCACAGCTCATCCTGCCTTTTTCGGTCGGCGTCTACTGCCTCATGGCCCACCAATACTCCCTAGATCCCATAATGGGCCTGATAGGCTTTAGCGAGTACACCCTCATGTCTTTCACACGCGTCAAGGAGCCTTACGTCCGTCGCTTACTCGGCAAGCGCTCTCTGTGGATCCTTGCGCTTACCGTTGTCATGGTCGCGGCGCTGGTGTGCTTGTATGTGTTCGTGCCGGGGAAGAGGTTATGATCGATCGATTAGCTTAGTTTAGTCTATATCAGAATTCTGTGTCCGTGTGTTGGTTTGTTAAAGGGAGGCTCTTTTTCGTGAACGATTTTTTTTTTTCCTTTTTCTCTTCCGTGATATCATACTAAAGCTTTTTCTTCTTTGGGGGGTTGGATCGTATCAGTTAGCGTTTGTTGAACGAGCGGGTACGGAAGGGAGGAGGGATTGTATTGTAATAATTTTTTTCTTCTTCATTTTGTTCTCGTGAGGGTTTGATCTACCGTTTAATATCCGGCTTGCTTGCGGACTGCAGATTGATGGATCGATGGATAGCTAGGCAAGGGCAAGGAGAGTCTAATAGAGGGGTGTCTACGTAACATTAATTGTGGCCCTTTTTCTTCTTTGTGTGTATGTCACGCTAGTTTTGTACGGCGATACTTGCCTACTCACCTACCGGCTAATCCTGTTTGTCTTTGCTTGGTCGCGGCGGTTGCTCTACGGTACTACGACGTACCGTAAGAACCGCTAGGACGTCCAGAATTTCCCCCTTGAGATTAGGGGAGAAAACGTAGTGAGAAAGATCCTTCGGCCTTCGGCTGAGACAAGAGACCTTACTAGGAGAGGCAACCTCCAACGTCCAAGCGAGATTCGGTTTTTGCTGTGGACTAGTTCTGCGGTGCCGTCAAATCAAGATACTGTAACTAGCTGGGTGTTATATGGTATTGTGCCGTATGAACCATAAATTTACGCAGACATGCGCCGCGCCGTGTGCTAGTGCAGTATTAACTTGGATAAAGGCCTCTTTTATCAAGCTAGAAATACCCAGCTTTCCTCAGTTTTGCTCGGGATACCCGGAAGTGAATGTAAAAATATTCTGTGCTGTGTTTGCTGCATAAGGAAGTATCATATTACAGTTATGATCAATAAGTCTGTACACCGACCCCACCCCCGCCCACCTAGTTTAAGTGACAATGCGGTTTTACACAACACCCTCCCAACCCCCGTATCTGGTTTTTTCTTTCACATCATGACCAAAAAATGACTTCTCGGCGAGCTTTTGGTACCGTTATAAGCGGAGATCGGCAAACTCCCCAGCAGCGATGAAAAGAACTAAATTCCGATGACCGAGCACAGATTTTTGAGGCGATAAGTTTGGGTTCGAGCCCATCGGCGGTCGCATTGGAATTTGGGTGTACAAGGCAGACAGTCTACCACACTATTAAATGGGCGCGCGAGCTCAACCACTTTGGTTCTAGACCTAGAACTGGTCGTCCAAAGAAGCTAAATCATCAAATTATATGCTGTTTACTTCGTCTTGTGAGAAGTTATCCTAATATATACTTTTGTGATCTCATTGAGGTCAGTGGTGCCAATGTGTACATCAATACTGTCCGGCACACTCTTGGGCCCAATCTACATCGCAAATGGAGGCGTTGTAAGAGGATTCGCCTACAGGAGAGGGATGTGAGAGAAAGGCTACGAATTGCACATAATTATCATCAGAGGGACCAAGAATTGGTGGAGGTATGGGAGATTATTAGCTTCCCTTATAATGGTCGTCACTAAAACTTCCTTTAGGGTATGTATAGCGATGAGTCTTCCGTACAAAACTCAACCAATTGTCCAGATGGTTGGATTTTTCGACTTCCAAAGGATAAATGGAAAGAGTGGGCTATCAATGAGAGCGAACATGTCAAGTCTTGCCTCTCATTTATGGTCTGGGGGGCTATCTGAATCGGTGGGCGGTCAGAACTACAGGTTATGGAAGGAGACGAGAATTCTCCAAAGAACGGCTATAGTGCTTGCTCCTATATTAAGATCCTGGAGGACGGTTTATTGCCTCATTATACTCCTGGAAGGTTTTTTTTTCAAGACAATGTGAGAATTCATATTGCAAAGATCACCAAAGCGTGGTTGGAATCGCATGGAATCTGGGTTGCTGAACACCCTCCACTGTTAGAATCCGCTCTCCTACTGGTGATACTTGCAGCAGGTAACCGATAGTTTCCTAACGATCACTTCTTCTTTGCCTGATAGCAGTTGCGATAGCTAAGTCCCTTGACTCCTATCTAGCAACTTCGATCGCTAGGCTCATATAAGACCATCGGGTCTTGGTTCGTGGAGATATAGTCTGATAAAGATCTTTTTGATTGAAAGTATAGTGTATGAAAGAACTTAGATGGGTGCGTGAAGAACCCAAATCCCATGTCTTTTTTTTTTGTTTTTTTTGTTTTTTTGTTTCATGTGCTTTGTTTTATTCGTCATCTAGGTACAAAGACTACGTGCAGCGCTAGCTATGGTAAAGAAAAACCTCCGTGAACCCACCGGCGCCAG
>Ga0307507_10007508_pt1 | contig 15776 bp, 12 predicted proteins | sample 7_EM_MG_FD_207223 | JGI IMG/M metagenome (GOLD analysis project Ga0307507, IMG submission 207223) | Populus trichocarpa ectomycorrhiza microbial communities from riparian zone in the Pacific Northwest, United States - 7_EM | ecosystem: Host-associated > Plants > Roots > Unclassified | place... | reverse complement strand
CTAGCTCCAGGTTCCTTGGCATGCATCAGAGAACTGATTCTACTTGTCCATTTTGCAATATGCGCAGATGGTACCAAGCACTCCGGTGTCAATGTAGACAGACAGTATGGGAGATTTAGTACGGAGGAGTTGTCAGAGCCAAGTTGGAATTGTAGCAGGGATTTTATGTGACGTCCAGGATCCATAGATTTCAGGACGAGAGAGAAAATGAAGTTGATCCGGTGAAAAACCCGCTTACGATCTGTCACAGTGTAACAGATTTTTTCCAATGTAGCGGTATTTTGGTTTCCAGACCAAAGTATCACACTTTTGCCTCCAGTATTATCCGGAGCTGTAGTAACTTTTCATAAACCCATAAAATTTATACAATAGCCGAATCATTTCATGTGTGGCAATATGCCACCCAGTGTATGTGTAAAGATTCAGTACCAATGTGAGTTTCACTGTTCTATAATTACTAGAAATATTCAAGTGTTTTATTTCGATGATTAGGAACACAGTCTACTACTTTTTCCCCCCTTACCCGGGATGTGGTCCTTGTAGAATAGCGATGAGAGCAAAGGGAGCACCGCGTGACAAAAAGAATCGCGTTAAGACATCCATCTACGCCTGATAAAGACTAAAGGTACCCGCAACCTCGATGTGTCGCATGTTTCGTCTTCGTTGCAGAGACGGCAATTCTTGTCGGGGATTTTGCGCATATAATTGTACAGCAGCTGAATGGACGGAGGTGGCACGGGTATAGGGATACTCTGGAGGAGGATATTATTTGATGTGTGCCCACGTTGACATCCGTAAGGACGATGTTCTTTGGATGGTGACGGCACTACGGCGAGTCATCAGTATATCAACGTATGATGAGACGTTAGATTCCCGGTCTGACTTTATTCTATTTAGGTGACATAGCTGAGTGAACGACTGTGGACTTACTTTTGCACATCCCCAGAATGGAGATTTTGGACGAGTGTAAAATCCAAGCGTCACAAGGCGCGGAAAAAATTCGCCTCCAGGAGCGAAACCAATTCATTCGTCTCTATTCAAACAAGACAAGCGTAGTGACCGGGAATTGTATCTTCAGTCACACAGACTTGACTCTGTGGCTGTCGGTGTATCGGAAAACGTAAACAAACTGACCCTCTACATATTGCGCAAAATTTGTCGTCTTGGAAGCGAAATGTTCTAGTGCTCCGTTCAAGTAGAAGGTGGGCTTTCCCAAGTCTGACAAACGCGACGCGGGAAGGGCTAAGTTGGTTGCATTGAGACTCTAATAGACAACAACTTGACATTGAGTCTGACGCGTGACATAACGCGTTTGTGACTGAACACGCGGCAGCCGCATTGGCAGTTCAACTTTTTGTTTATAATCTTCATCAACCTTTTGCCTCTTCATGCGTCGTCCACTGGAGGAACTGCCACTTTACCAGTTTCTCCCCGCCGTGCAAGACAGCAAGCACAGCCGAAATAATAAACGTCCACTTTCACCTGGGGGGGCTGCTTTACTCAGTCCTGCCAAGCGCCGAAATCTCGCTGGACAAGACATGTTCTCCCCAGAACGGACATTCCAGAGTCCACCGTCTTCGATGAGGAGCACTGCATTAGCATCAAGGTTTTCCGACGTTTTGTTTGGCCCACAAAGTCCTGCCAGGGTTCTCAATTTCGGTTTACCCAAACATTTTCCTGGGGATCCGGAGAAGCGCCCAGTCTCCGAAATTCCGGTCAATGATGTCGATCTCACTCCCGCTCGACGACAGCCCTCGTCCTCGCGGCTTGCTCCCTCCCCTGAGCTGAAGCCACACGGTATTCGAACAAGACGTACGGACGCTGATGACGTGTTCAGCGATGCCCCACTTTGCCGACCAAACATTCCCTCTCGATCCTCCTACACTCTCATTCCGAGGGAGCTGCCACCTCGACCAGAACCCCATTCGGTTCATTTCCCTGGATTCGTCGTCCATCAAGACCCTCACATCTTTGCATACAATTCACTGCCCTTCGATGATGATCGTGAAGTAGTAGAGGACGACGAAGAATCATGGAAGGAGAATTCCCGCGTTGCTGTCACCAAAAACCTCGCAACACCTCGCAACTCGAGTTTTTCTAAAGCCTTCCTTGACGGTGACAAAAGTGTTTTGTCCCCGAAATTCAAGCCAACCAGCTCGTTGAGAACACCGTGTACCGATGTGGCTGGCTCGACTTCTGCAACACTTTCCAAGAAGAAATTGGACAATTCGCTAGAAGCAAAGAAGAATTCGCGGCGTATATTGCTTGACGAACTGGATTTCGAGGAGGACGGCGTTATCGATGAATAGGCAACTACCGAACCTGAGCCCCCCAGATTTGCCGACATGAACATGACCAGCATAGCATGACCCTCATCTCACCTGCACCATATGACTAACGCCTATCTATCACCTATTTTAACGACACCCCAATGGTTCGCTGTTCAACATACTCGATCTGTAACCAACATCTACGCATCCTGATTTACATCTTCGCCGATTTTGTGTAATCACTTATGTGCATCATGGCCTAAACATTTTCAGCCCTATTTACCTTCGAATCTTGCATTCTATAAAGTTCAGCCATCTGTGCTTGCAACATACTGCCGCCTTTTAAAAACTTCAAAGTTCCTTGTGAAGTTCATGTATATAATTGATTTGGCGCAGTAGGAATACGGTGAATGAGATTATTCCTTATAAATAAGTTGAAGCCAGCAGGAATTATTTAAATCAAACCCAACCCCAAATATCAGCATGCATTTAAGTTGTGAGCGACACCGGCAATGCAGCCAGACATTTTGGTCTCTCAAAGATAACCTCCAGAACGCTCGAGCCAGAATATGGGCAGATGAGAAGTCTATCAAGCAAAACCTGAAGACAGCAGAATCTGGCCAATTTGTTCGTCGGAAGGAAGACGACCGAATCGGACAGATAACGAGTGTTCTATGGGAACTAGGCATCGCTGCAATATGCTGGGATAATGGCTAGGGTCGCATACCCTCCTCAGCCATAAGGGCACGAAAATTGTCGCAGATAAGAAATATAGTGCAAGTTGTAAGTAAGTCGTCCTAGATTCAATCAGCCCGGGAGTTACTGGCGGTCCGCGGCCCGGGAATTGACCGGAAGCGATAACGTGATAATCATATTACCAGTTACGCCACCTTAGGCGCGGCCAACTCAAAGAACTTCCCAACCAGCAACTTGGAGATGGGACTGCTCTACTATCTAAGGTATTTTTCAGTCACTTGGCATATGATATGGATTTAATTGCCTGTTGTTAGTTACGTTTGTGGACTTGCGGCTTTTGTCTTTGTGACCCTGTCCCTGGGTTTGTATTGGCTTCTTCACTTTGGAGGACGAGACACTGAATTATTTGAAATTTCACAGCGAGCGGTCTACTCTATCTTTCAGAGCTCATTGAGGAACATTCACGCCTGGCTAAAGTAGTTGGTCAAAGGAGTATCTACGTAGGTGTCATGTTTATTCAAACAGTCATGAGGTTGAGCCTTTCTCGCGCAGGCAATCATACTACTGCATGCTATTTTTTACTTTACAGACTCACTACCCTTTCTCCAAACAGTTTTCTCAACATTCTGTCACATCATCTATCTCCAGAATTTCTCAAACTCGTGGCCATTCATCTCCCTCACATCAGTCTCATTCCTTCTCTCCTGTGTCTTGGTTGTTGCGGACCATTTTGTGTGGTTCTTCTATTTCGCACGTATTACTGCGGAGGCGAGGCATCTGAAGTCGTATCGAGGAGTTCACAGGCGCATCCCAGGTTTTACTGAAATTGCCTCATTCTTTGGACTATGCGTCTGGTTCATACCTTTATTCCTTTTCCTCAGCTTGAGCGCGAATGATAATGCCCTTCCCATGGCTGCAAGTAGGTTTAATTTTGACTAATATGATAGAACTTCTCAAATTTGTTTCCAGATAGTACAAACTCACCAATGAGCCCGACCTTCCCAACAACAACAACTCCACGCATGTCCCTGATACGTTCAATCCTCTCATACATCTCGTTTGACCGAATGCCACGAATTGCGTCGAGGCGGAGAGATACGTCGGAAGGAATACTTGCACCCCGAACGCCTGTACTCCCACCCTCGCCTTTCAGATCGTCAACACTGCCACTACCACCGAGGTCTCCTGTACCCCGGATACAGGAGCTTGACGTGCCAAATCACTCAAGGTCTTCAAATTTCAAGCTTGATGTACCTCCCAGAAGGTCAACTTCTCAGGGCTCGGATATGGGTATCAGCGGTGCCAGTTTGCGAAGAAATGCGAGTTTTCATGGAAAAAATGATTAGTAGAATTTAATGGTTCTCCGTTGTGATAGACAATTGTGCTAAAACCGAGAGTTGCTGAGTAGTCGGATAGATCATCCCGGGTCAAAAGGGGAATACATCCGTTCTGATAAGACTGTCATGCATCTCTATCTTAGAAGCGTCCCACGTTCACTCTACCTTGTAACTGATTCTCGAGATGAACGACTGGGACGTCCAACCAAAGCCCTCGTTTTTCGAGCAGGCGATGGGCTGACAAAAGTGATTGTGGAATTCATCGCAAGGGATCAGGTCGATATCCAGAACCTCGTGAAACTTAGTAGTAGCAGGAACATAATGGGTTGTCTTGGGTTGATCTCTATAGAAAATGGTCTGTGCCACAAGGAAAATTGGTTGTTTGACAATAACGCATGCTTCATAGATACGTTTCTTGCCGTCGTCACCAGCGCTGCGGAATTAGGAAACACGCGACCTTCAACGATTCAAGCTGAAAATGTCGCTCGTATTCATGAGGTCTGCTTCTACAGTCTGACGTCTGGTACCTGGGATGAGCTCCCAGCTGTGGACGACTCTTTCGGTTCCCCTGATACCACGGAGTCCACTTATACGCAAAATGCTCCCGTCTTCGAACACCCGTGTTTGCCTCTAACAAAGATCTTGTCTTCCGGTTCCTTTTACTATGCTGTGGATTCCGACTGGGACATTTCCTCCAGGCTAGCTGTTCGACTTTCTAGGGACACAGACCCAACCTTTTTCAAAGAAAACCTAAGCCATGATGAAAGATTTGTGTGGAATGAATTCATACTTCGCAGTCTGCTTGACTTTAGAGAAAGATTGGATATGAACGAGAAGCAGGATTTCGATAGATGTAATTTCTTGGTAACTACTCCGCAATCTGTTGACTGTTACACGCTAATCTATTTCTAGATCCTTGCCATCCAGGGTTATGTCGGGGTTTTCACAATGGCGCTACCAGCTCCACCGACTAACGGACAACCAACTGTGGCTACTCTATCTTTAATATCGAGACTTGGCTGGAAAAGAGCTGGTACGAGGTTTAACACACGTGGGATAGATGACGACGGTAACACGGCTAATTTCGTGGAGGCAAGTGCCCTGTAAACCCTATCTCTTTTTCTGACGATTTCTCTTGTAGACCGAAACTATTTTCTGTACTGATCAACATTGTGTCAGTTATGTTCAGATTCGTGGAAGCGTTCCTTGTATAGTGACCTCTACTTGCTTAATATTGAATATGGCTAACGATGAGCTCAAGTATTCTGGGAACAGCAAGGTTTCCAAACCTTTGGTCAACGAATCCAGATTACACGACCGCAGGCATCCCAACCTGCCTTCGAACGACATCTCTTTAATGTCATGGAGGAGTATGGATCAATTCATGCCATCAACTTGCTCGGTCAGAAAGAAAATGAGGCTTCTCTGACAACGGCATATGCCAGGCACCTCCAAATATCTCGAGCGGCCCTCGGGGATGAATTAGGCATTACGCACTTCGATTTTCATAACGCTGTGCGCATCGGAGGGCACGACAGTGTTATCCGCGATATTCGGTTCGTGGAGTTCATCCATCAATGATTTCTCTAACGACACGAATCAGAACGATGGAAAGTATCAGAGACCACGTAGACGGTTTCGGTTTCACAATGTGCGATGCGGCATCAGATGAGATCATCACAGACCAGAAAGGTGTTTTCAGGACCAATTGCTTAGACTGGTTTGTTTGGATTTTTGTTACCTCCGTGCATGTACTAAGCAATCGAAGCAAGTCTTGACCGCACCAATTTTGTTCAGGATATTTTGTCGAGACTGGGTCTGGAGCAATACTTGCTTCTTGTTCGTCGTGAATGGATACACTCCAACGCCCTCTGGACGTATCATCGTGAATTATGGGCCGAAAATGGCGATGCCTTATCGCGGATCTACGCTGGAACAGGTGCCCTAAACACCAGTTTCACGAGAAGTGGAAAGCGGACACTGGCTGGTAGGAAGGCAAGAACCCTTTGTTGAGTGGTACAATAAAGTCTTGTTTTAGGTGTGCTGTCCGATGCTACGAAGAGCGTATCACGCGCATACATCAATAACTTTCAAGATAAGGCAAAACAAATTGCTATTGACACGTTTTTGGTAGGTTCTGTCTGATCCAGATGAGATATTTTAAAATTAACGATGTTCAGGGAAATTTAAGCAATCAGCTTCAAGTCACAATATACGATCCAGTCCATGATTTCGTGCGGGCCACTTTAGAAAAGCGGTATGGATTTCCTAACTGTTATTACAAACCATCCCACAAAGTCCTCCAGTTCTGCTGAGTATTCAAGCAAAAGACAATGCAGTGTATTTGTAGGGACATGGAATCTAAATGGCAGGGTATGTTCCATCCTTTAAATTTCAACAGGTGTTTCCATATCAGCACCGTAGGCTCCAACGGAATCTTTGTTACCATGGCTTTTACCCAGAGAAAGTAAGAATTTTCTCCTTTCTTCAATTTTGCGTTAACATCAAGGCAGGTGTCAACGAGTATGTCTTGCGACATCCCATTGCAATCAACGATTCACTTTTTGTAGACCAGATATATTTGCAATCGGTTTTCAGGAGATCGTGCCTCTAACCGCCCAACAAATAGTCCAAACAGATCCAGAAAAACGGTCAGTCTTGCCAGAAGAGGTTATTGCTTTGAACTGACGCATTTGTATGCAGACGCGTTTGGGAAAACAAGATTTTAGAGACTCTTGAAGGTCGTCCAAAAAAGAAGCACGATTATGTACTTCTCAGAAGTGAACAGGTAATTGATACATTCTGTAGCACGGTGTTTATTCAATGTCTCCTAGCTTGTCGGAACGGCCCTGATGATCGTTGTCAAGTCAGAGCTGACGCCAATGATCAGAAACGTAGAAGGAACTTCAAGAAAGGTATGCCTGTTCGAATTGTGGATGCTACGAGTCATTATATTCCTTTTCAGACTGGATTGAGAGGCATTTCCGGAAACAAAGGGGCCGTCGGAATACGCCTGGATTATCATGATACAAGTTTTTGTTTCATAACAGCACATTTTGCTTCCGGTCAGGCGAACTTCGAAGAACGAAACGCGGATTACCGCACCATAACCAGCGGGCTGCACTTTCAAAAAGGGAAAACGATAGAGAGTCATGAGTAAGAAAGAACGAATATTTCGTTCTTTGCTCTCAGCTAATGATCCTAGGAATGTTATATGGTTATCGGATACTAACTACCGTATTGATTTGGACAACGCCACTGTGAGATCGTTGACTGAGCACGATGACTTCGGTCCCTTGCTTCTAGCCGATCAGGTGGACCGAAAGTTTATCTTCTCTTGCTCGTCTGACGATTTTATCTAGCTCCGAAATGTCATGCAATCAAAATCTGCATTTGCTGGGTACGAGGAAGGCCCACTGCTTTTCCGTCCGACATATCGGTACGATGTAGGTACCGACAACTATGATACCAGTGAGAAGATGAGGATTCCAGCCTGGACAGGTGGGTATGCGTTAGATTGTTCATTTTCTTAGATAAATTTAACACAAACAGATCGCATCTTACACCGTGGCCCCGCTCTTGACCTCTCAGTTTATTCTCGTGCAGAATTGGTTGGCTCCGATCACAAACCAGGCATGTACTGCTCTTTTGTGTGTAGTGACCACTGAAGAAATTCTCGATTCTAGTTTTTGCAATTTATAGGGCAGAGGTCAGCATAGTTGATGCAGTTAAGAAAGCCGCTTTGTCGCGTTTGATACTAGAGAGCATCATATCGACGGAACCTGGTGACCTGTGCGACGAAAAACTGGCAAACGTGGTTCTTCCAGCCGGTTTTGGAGAACGTCAGTTGTTTAACGTAGATTGTTTCTCCTGGCTCAATTCCTTTGTCTAGTCCCTCCGCCAAGTACAGACGATTCCGCTTGGTGGGAGTCACAGGGTGAGTTTTTGTTAAGCCGCCAAGACCGTTCTCTGACCAAAATTCCGAAGACTGCCCAGATGGAGTGATACCATTACCCGAGCTGCAGAAACTAGATATGGATTTAAGGTCGAATCCTTTCGAGTCACCCGTTTCTACTCCCCTTTCCTCTTCCCCTTCATTGTCCGATGAGGAACTATATACAGATGCCCTAACGCTGCAGGCACCTATAGCACCAGTTCAGGCACCTTCCCGACGCCCTGCACCACCGCCCCCTAGACCCACAAAGAACACGAGAAACGAACACAACGAACGTGCATCATAACCTACATAGAATAACCTACATAGAATATCGTGTAAACACCAGGACCAAAGGATCCAGGCCAAAAATATTCATATCAATCCTTGCTTCTTAAGGTCGTCATACGTTTTGCGGTTATAGACGTTTCCTTCGTCATCTTCCAACTCCTCCATGGTTTCCTGTTCGAATATCTCGTGTCTGCCTTCTTGTTTCAATTTCTCTGCCACTGTGATCCGAAAAGTCAGATTCTGGCAAAACAGTGTCAATATATACGTACACGCAAGGGCATCCTCAATACGCGTGATTTCATGAAAGTGTTTTGTATTTGGGAGTCCAAGGGCCCGCATCCCAAAAGCGTGCCGCGACTCCTATTCACGAACGATTATCAAAGGCCCTACCAGTCATGGAGACGAAAAACTGACTTGGAAATGCCGCTCAAAGTTTTTTCTTGTCGCAAAAATTACATTAGCGAATACCGTAAACCCATAAAACTTGGAACATACCTGCCCATATAAACGAAATCGGAACATATTTCGCATCTATATTCCACACCAAGACCATGTAATTTGTATAACCAATATGGAATCGGCTTTCCATCCCAGCCAAGCGGAAGTTTGAGAGGGTTGTATATCCTATCTTCCTCCTCTTCTTGCTCTCCTTCTGGCGCTGCAGCGGGTCCTGAGGCTGGTTTTGCCTGTTCCAAAAGTTCCTGTTCTCGCTCGTGTGCAGTCAGCGAGAATCGACGCTCTACGTTTGACTTCGTTTCATTTAAAATCGACACCAATGAGACTAGCAAGTCTGTTGCGAGATATGAAAAGTAGGCAGAGTTGCGGATGCGGATTTGGGTGGTCGACAATGTTTGATTGGATGAAGCCTGTTGATGGGGTATCGTACCGTTGGGATTTGCAACAGGTTCAGAAGATGCAGCCTGCTTGGCAACAGCTTTTAGGTGCTTCTTTGATGTAAGGTGTGCGTCGTACACAGTTTGCTTCGAATAATGCCTTTGACCTTTAAACCGCGTCAGACGTAACACAAAGAACGCAGATAAGAACCCTTACACGCTCCGCACCAGATACTACTGGTTTCGCCGTTTGGCTGGGCTGTATTTTCCGCATGGTCCCATTCAGTGAAATCCCTTGCTTCCCATTTTTTGTCGAAATCGGCCGCAACGTCGCGTTGGTGTGAATCGACGTCTTCAAGAGGACGGGTTTTCTTCATGAATGACAGGAGATAACCATGCAGGTTTTTGATATAACTAAATACTATTAATAAAAATCATTCGCAAATGGTCAATGTGAACACACGTTTCAAAATCCTTCGAAAAGCGCGTTTCCTTTGGTAAATCAGAGTGGACGACACTGTTTTCGGCCGCAAGGAGAATATCAAGATATTGCAGATAACCTGGTCGTTTACCGATATTCTTGAGGTTGCAATAGGAAGTATGGTTGGTGTAGAGATCGAGATAGCGTCCATAACCCTCTTCGCCAGAGAAGAGCAAGGCAACAGCTGTAAATTGTCAGGTAAATGTACAGTTTGACAAGCCAGGATACTTACGGTCTTCTTCCTCGTAGTCTTCATCTTCTTGGCCAGGTTCGTCAAGGAAAGCTGCAATTTCAAGATCGAAGCCAGCTGGTACAGCATCAGGGTACTTGTTGTGGTGCTCTTGAATTTTCACCAACCGCGAGTAAAATTCCGATAAATCGTTCTGCTGAGTTGGCGCAGAAAGTGCGTCTTGCTCAGCTTTTCTTGCTTCTTGGTCCTCGTATAAGTTGTGCAATGCAGTGCTCCTCGTGAATATGCGGTCGAGAATTTGGGATGCCTTTTGTTCAATTTGTAATTTTTGTTCCTGTGTGGAAGCTGGCCTAGAGAGAAGGGTTGACAATGCCCTTTCAAGGCGCTCGATTTCTTCATGGGTCTGTCGCTGGATTTCGAAAATAGAGTCCATCGTTGTTGACAGCCAAGGTGAATGAAGAATTATTTTAAACTCCGAACCTTGGTTCAAGACTTCCACTCGGCTAACCAAAATCATGTCTGGCATCAACACAGGCGACGAAGTCAGTTGCTAACTCGTACATGGAGTCATTCTGACATTTCAACTAGAAACTCGTTTTTGAATCATCTGAATCTGTCAATGTGGTTTCAACGTTCGATGACCTTGGACTGAAAGAAGATTTGCTGCGTGGCATATACGCATACAGTATGTCTATAATTCGGTTCGCGATAGCTCAGTTGGTTAAGCTCTTATTCCAAGATTTTGAAAAGCCCTCTGCTATCCAGCAGCGAGCTATCCTACCGATCATTCAAGGACGCGATGTCATTGCGCAAGCCCAGTCTGGAACTGGTAAAACTGCAACGTTTTCGATTTCTATTTTACAATCCATCGATATCTCCATGCGAGAGACACAGGCGCTCGTTCTTTCTCCTACGCGTGAGTTGGCGACCCAAATCCAATCGGTTGTACTCGCATTGGGTGACTATATGAACGTGCAGTGTCACGCTTGTATCGGGGGAACGTCCATTGGGGAAGACATTAGAAAGCTTGAATATGGTCAACATGTCGTGTCGGGGACACCTGGTCGTGTTTTCGACATGATTCGAAGGCGGAGCTTACGGACACGAAATATCAAGATGCTTGTTCTTGACGAAGCCGACGAACTCCTGAATAAAGGCTTTAAGGATCAAATTTATGACGTTTATCGGTATCTACCCCCTGCCACTCAGGTCGTCATTCTCAGCGCCACTCTCCCTTACGATGTATTGGAAATGACTACCAAGTTTATGACCGACCCGATCCGCATTCTCGTGAAGCGTGATGAATTGACACTGGAAGGTATCAAGCAGTTCTTTGTGGCAGTAGAAAAAGAGGATTGGAAATTCGATACCTTATGCGACCTGTACGACACTCTCACGATTACACAAGCCGTGATCTTTTGCAATACCCGACGCAAGGTGCGAGAATTTTTTAATCGATATTTCGTACATCAACTCCCTTTCCAGGTCGATTGGCTGACAGAGAAGATGCGTACTTCCAATTTCACCGTTTCATCAATGCACGGAGAGATGCTCCAGAAGGAGCGGGATGCTATAATGGCAGAATTCCGAGGTGGAACATCGTAAGTAAATTGTGGGTACAAAAAGCTCTGGATTTCATGTGTCATTCTAGCCGCGTGTTGATCACAACCGATGTTTGGGCCCGGGGTATCGATGTCCAACAAGTTTCGTTGGTTATTAATTATGACCTCCCTGCGTGAGTCCCTCAATTTAATAGGTAGGTTTGTATGATTAATAATGCGTTACAGTAATCGAGAAAATTATATCCATCGAATTGGACGCTCTGGCCGCTTTGGAAGGAAAGGTGTTGCAATCAATGTTGGTGTTCAGTCATCTAGTTGTGGCCGACGACTTATCTTTTCTCAGTTTGTCACAGTGGAAGATGTACGCATCCTTCGCGACATAGGTGGGTGACAGTCTACTTTGCTTCGTGAATCAAATTTAATAGGTCATATTTTTTGCAGAACAATTTTACAGCACCCAGATTGTGAGTTCTTTGCTATAGGTCCCAATGCGACTCTCAACCCCTTTCAGGATGAAATGCCTGTTAATGCCGCAGAACTCATCTAAATTGCATTCCTTCTGTCTCAAGTGATTCCTTTCATTATTCTGGACCTTCGTGTACTGTACTCGAATTCCGTCGCTCGGTGCCAGGAGCATTTTGGCTGGTATTTTTGTTACCTGTATTTAATTCTCAGATTCTTTTAGATTCTCGTATCGTGATCACAAAATCGATCTACTATCTCCATGGTTACGCTCGCAAAAGTATCACAGCAATAATTTCTTACCCAGTATCCTCATGATGTCTTTAATTCATGTGAGCTTGCTCAGGCAAGTGTTCTATTTAACTGCGAGAATTCACGCACTAACACGGAGTAAATATTAACAACGAAACACTCTTCAAATGCCTATGATTAGAGGTCAGACCAAGCTCACATTAGTGAGTAAGGCTCGGCACCATTACATTAAGCTGAAGTTTTTCTGCTCAGCTTCACAAATATGCAGGGCCCAGTCTGCATTCGGCAATACAGATGCTAGTCACATCCCGGAAGATTATGTGAGAACGGACCACCAATCATGCATCGACGCTGACAACATCAGATCTGTTGTCAATCGGTTATGTGCTTTTTTAGGCATGTATTTTATAATCCGAGATGTTTTGATAGTCTCCGACGTCGCATCTACGACAAGGTATTTCCACGTGCACGGAGAGAGAACACGGGTATTTAATTTATTAATGCAGGTTGATTATTTGATTAGCGACGTCGTGTATGAGTTTGCTTGCGACCCGCAGTAATAGAATACTAGAGTTTAACAATGGAAGACGGCAAACATCGTAATGGCAACTCAATATACATACAACAATTTCCGTGGTCCATCGAATTAGCATCTGTCGCACTTTACTACCGGAACGATCCTTTTGCCTTTTTTGGCATCAAGGAATCGTGGATCAGCAGCGCTCAAGCGGCTATCAGCGAACGGTATTAGACTTGGCTCACATGTTATTCATCAAGTGGTCCAATAACACAATCAGTCAAAGGCAGTGGCTAATATTGAGGTCTGTTCGTCCTGAATAAAGTAGGGGTTTCACCACGAGAAATATGAATTTGATGCACCGTTTCCTGTTAAGGTTGCTGCAGATCTCAGAAGCCATAGGCTCGGAAATCGCAATTCCCTTTAGTTCAGAAAGATGAAAATAATCCTGCTGATGGGGCCTCTTAGCTACCGGCGACTACTATTAGGTCGAGACCAAATGGAACAAAAACTTTCATTCGATGGTAACCATTTGAACGTTTTAAAATGTGATGTCAAGTCTGGAATCCCACATAACCCATGTATCCGAGTAGTTCAAACAGTTAAACAATACGGTCGAATATTCAAATTGTGCGAGATAAAATTTATAATAGTATAAGTTAGTTCAACTTGATGGCGTGACCTGTGAAACCGCAAGTAAGTAGAAGAACCCGCGACTGCTACTAATATCCATTTGACCTATTTGGCAAGAATCGCATGCATGGCGTGGACCTCAAACAAAGGTGTTGTGTACTTCAGTAGATAGTCCACACCTGGGGTCGCGGTTACTGGGCACAGTGACTATATAAAACATTGTCGGATTTCAGAAGGATGGGGATGTTTCATGTTATAAGGCAGTTTATGACAACATAGGAGGCCAGACAGTGACTTATCATGGTGAACGGGATTTGAAGTGCGATGTCCGACTGGCTTACGGGAATAATATGTTGCACAGCCGGTGGAGTGTCCCTGGCCGGTGACAGAGATATTATGTGGAAAATCGGCAAACCCACAGCCCAGAAATTGAAACAAATACTTTGTTGTGAGTCGCAATGGAAAATCATATGGATTGAAACAGATATAGAAAACATGGAAAACGTAGGAAGCGAACAAATCAGCTATAAAAGCGAAGGCGAGTGGCCGATGCTGCAACACCCCATTGAAGCAAAATGTGCCACTGGCGAAGGTAAGCATTGTTGCAAAGCACTTTGGACATCACTCACATCTACCTCCAGAGTTCGAAATTTCTACAAAGTGTGAGTGAAGGCAAATCTATTCGTTTGAATCCCATAGACTCACCCACAACGAAAAGGTGCGGGCATGCTGACAATATTGTGAGTACAATGGGACTTTGGAAAATGACCAAAGCTAATTGGCTGGAAATCATTGTAGCCCGATGAAGAGGTTAATGATTTCAAAGTTTTCGAGTCATGCAGCGCGACTGAACTGAATGCCACACAGATAAAGTGCACCCAAGCCACCTGCAGGTTCAGTCCAAACCACCCGACAGACTGTAAACCCCCTTCCTGCACGGAAACATGCTGGCAATAGTACGTTGCACGCTTGTCTCGATATTTTGTGCCTTACAAAAATCTGTATCAGCCATCGGTACCCAGAACAATACTCTCCGCAGGTAGATAAACTCTGCCCTGCGTGTAGCGGATCCAAGACCGACCGGTAGATATGTGTGGGACACTATAGAAGAACAGCCGTAACTTATTAGGTTCTTGCTTCCTTATTTATTGACAATGATAGATCAGATGTATTCGCGTAACCAAACCAGACATACAGACTGAGGTCAACTTAGATCACCGATGTCGTGCTTCCTCTTGAGCTGCGCCAGTTCCTCCTCGCGTTTAGCAATCTCTGCCTTTGCAGCAGCAGCATCTTGCTTGGCGGGCATGTGATACAACACAACGATGTATCGTTCTTGTAGATGGAAACCATTCAAGTGGTCGAGAGCATTTTTGGCCTGAAAATATGTCAGAAACATAATTTCAAGGTGGATAAGTGACGCACATCCATAACATCGTCATATACAACAAACGCCGTGCCTTTGGTCTTCGGTTCATTACCCATCCGCATCTGTCGAATGCTGCCATAACGCCCAAACAGCTCATACATGTCCTCGCCAGAAATGTTGTAATTAAGGTTTTTCACAAAAAGAATGCGATTGGCCCCAGGGGGGAGTTTTGACTAGAAACAAGGTGAGACGCCGTCAGCAACATATAAGAAATGACACCAACTGCCGGTCGTGCGATGGACATATGAATATTACAGTTTGAAGACAAGTGTAGACTGTAGTTTGGAGGCTGTGACCACCTGCTGACTAAAGTCCAATGTGACTGCCAATAACGAATTTCTGGATTTAAATACGAGTAGTAGCTATAATCCTTGTCGAAGAACTCCAATACTGTTAAACGACAAGATATGTACATTTGCCTGGCTACTTCTTCTTTCCGTGTGCACCTTTCTTCATCAGTCGTTCCACCTCCGAGCAGTCGTGCTTCCCGCGGGTGCAAACAACTGTACCCTCGCCGCGCGGAGGATGTTCAGAATCGGGTATTATGCATTTGATATCTTCAGCATTTGGACAAGGGCAATCTGTGGGGTTCGGAACACAGTCGAGCGTTTGTGGACATAAATATTGGGGACATGACACTTAAATACTTCGAATAAGCCACTACCAACATACACGACAAAGAGTTCATACCGCTATCTGAGTAGGCAGCCCATTGATTTGTTCCTGGTCTCTGTTGCTGGTGTTGGTGTTGTCCTCCAAAAACGTTTCCAAAGAAATTGAATTGGGCAGTAACGGGATTTAATCCCAAGAAGATGAGGAGAGGAAGATAGAGATGCAGCATTAACAGCAGTGTCGATGGCAAAAGGAAACCAGAAACGTGACACGTAAT
>Ga0307507_10007507_pt1 | contig 15777 bp, 3 predicted proteins | sample 7_EM_MG_FD_207223 | JGI IMG/M metagenome (GOLD analysis project Ga0307507, IMG submission 207223) | Populus trichocarpa ectomycorrhiza microbial communities from riparian zone in the Pacific Northwest, United States - 7_EM | ecosystem: Host-associated > Plants > Roots > Unclassified | place... | reverse complement strand
TGTCGTGTGCAGAACTATGTAGGAGGTGAGGCGGTATATATACACGTCGCTCAGGGGTTAGGTCTGTGCTCGTGTCATGACAACACCGAGTCATAACAACGCGTCAGGCCAGTGCCGTGACAGCTTCTAAGGCTTTAACTTAAGAGTTAATCTTGGCCTTATCTATTATCTTAACTAGTATTGCATAATCGCTAGATTGTTTGCAAAGTTTGGAAGTAGTAGGGTATATTCCACCTTCCTTAACCTTGTAGTATTGCATAACCGCATAAATAGCCCTATCGCGTTAACAAATCTCCTCTTTAAATATAGTACCTGATAGGCTGACAACCGCATTAACTAATTTCTTCTGTTCTGATAGCATGCCCTTATAGGGATTTATTGCCACCCTAGCCTTTACCTTAACTTAAACGCCGGTAAGCTGCAGTTTAATATTATATACTAATTGCTCCTATTTCTAGGTCTCCTTAATATCTTTAAGAAGTACATACCACTAGCGTTGCCTTTCCTTATTAATTTCGCCATTAAGCGCCTTATACTTTGGATGTTTTATAGCTTTGCCTTTAAGACGGCATTTAAGTTACTTTCTTTGCTTAAGCAGAGAACGGATAGTAGGATAATTATTAACTAATAAAGATTATTCTATTATAAGCTGCCGCAGTTATTAAGAATTAATTAAACGGCTTATGGTATAAGCGGCCCGTATTAATGCGTCTTAGAGCTAAAGGCCTTAGATAATCGCCTATGTATCTACTGTGATATATTATAATAGGTAGTGCCTTAAGAACGTTCGTATATTGGCATGCTGTATTATTAGGTTTTATATAGCCTTACTAACGTTGCCTATGTTTCTCTTTAGTGCTTCTAATAGAAAGGCCGGTTATAATAGAGCTTACTATTTTTGTTAAATGCCTTTCTGGTACTATATCTAAGCGAATATAGGTAAGAGACCTAAGTAAAGCCAGTGATCTTTCTAAGCCCTTTGGTTTAGGGTATAAGGGTAGAGTATAGAAGAGGTTTATTAGGAGAAATAGTCTAGCTATTTAGAGTCCTTACTAACTAGCGGAACACGGGAATATCGTCTAGTTTCTAATTTAGCTATAATGGCAGCTTATTATAAACTAGCTTAATATAGAGCTTACTTAGCTCCTTGGGAGATATAAGGTTATATACTATAAACGCCTAATTGGCGAAAAGGAGACTAAGAAGGAAGATATAAGGGCTAAAGCTAAGGGATAGGTTATAGATAATTTTAGAGATAGGGAAGGTATTTCTATTAGCAGGTAAGCATTAGTACTTATTTTATAACGTTAATATTATAAATGGTAGCAACTAAAAGGAAAGGATGGAACTTTAAGAACCTATATATCTTTTATACTAAAGTACTCCTTTATAAATATAACGGGCGCTCCTAAAAGATACATATCAGATAAAATAGATAAAGGTTTCACTAATGTCCCACTAATGTCCCAGAGGAGACATGGTTAGACAGATAAGGGGCAAAGGGTTTACTAGTGTCTTAGAAGGATTATATAGGGAGCTGGTTCTCCTCTAGAGAAGAACTAGCAATTAGTCTCTAAATAGAAGAGGTTAGAAAGCATTTGTCCTTCAATATATAAAGCTCGTTCTACCTTTAACTTACCTTCTACTTATCTATGACTCTTATTCTACACTATTAATTAGATAATTATACATTCCGGTCAGACTAGCCTCTTATAATTCTAATTACTCACAATCCTTTACAGAAGGAACGTACGGCTATTAATCAATAATAATGGGCCATACTCCTTTACCCCACAAAGCAACGCCTTCACCTTAAGAGGCTTAGAGAGTCTCTCCAGAGGAGCGCATTCCCTCTACTTATAAAGGAGTAGACCAGGAAGCTATAGCTAGTCCATCTAACTTTCTAAGACCCTTAGGAATAATTACCACTGGGGAGTTATTAGAGCAGTTGCTATGCAAGACCTTATAAAAAACAAAGGAGTTAGAGATATAATTAAGATAAGCATATTAAGACTACCAAGAACAATTATAAGGACAATTAGGAGAAGCACAGACACCCTAGACACGAAGCGGACTTAAAGGAGCAACGCCATACTATACTATAATATTAGATAAACCTAAATTCCGTATAAAGGAACCTAATAAGTATAATAGTGATAGTCTCCAAAACTGCAATTGTTTTATCCGTTAATGCGAAACCAAGTTTCGGCTAGATCCGAAACATTACTCTAATAAGTATAATTAGACACTGATTGCTTCTACCTTCCTATATGGCACTATTAAGAGCTTATAGACACGCTATAAAAAGAAACTTACCACACCCCTTAGATTTAGCGAGTTTAAGTCCTAGTTGGTTAATTAGGTCTAAGACCCTACTAATTAAGGAATAGATTACAACCAGCAATACTATAATGCCAAATAGCAAAAAGGCCAGAGTGTAGTCTAGTTTATAAACTACTTAGAAGAGCTAAAAGACAATATACCCTACTTAGACCTATAGGACGACGCTATATAATTTCATCAGCTACTTGCTAAGTTATAACCTAAGATTTAATAGGCCATACAGGAAAAGGGCGAAATTCCTACCTCTTAAGAAAAGCTTATCTCTAAAGCCACTTAAATTAAGAATACTAAAAGAGACCATCTAGGCAAGCAAAAGGAATAAGATACTAATAATAAAGAGCATAGGACTAAACCTCGCTTTAATAATAGGGGAAAATTCTAACCTAACCGCTCTACGGAAGAATAATATAAGCAGGCTTTACAGCCCCAGAGTAACACTAGTTAACCCTAAAATAACAATAGGCAAAAACCTAATCCAAATAAGTAGAATTAAGAGACACATATTTGCTATAACTACGGTAAAAAGGGCCATATTTAGCGCTCCTGCCGGCAGAAAAAGTAAGAGTTGGAATTAGGAAAAGAGAGAGCCTAGTAGATTTTTACTTCCTTACACTAGGCTAGCAAGAGAAGGAGGGAGTAAGCTACTGCATAGTTATTCCTGTCTCTATTTAAGTTAATAATAAATAGGTAACACAAGACTGTCTTATAGACAGCGGCGCGACCATAGGGTTTATTTCTTAATTACTAGTAAAAGAATTGAATTTAGACCTTAGTGGCTTATAGGTGCGCACTATTTGAAGTATTAGAGGCCACTAAATTCCGTACTATAGGGAATAAACTTTTTCTATGGCCAGCCAGGACCGCAATGGTCTATAGAACACGCAGGAGATGCACTTCTGCGCCGCAGAAATCAAGGGGTATAACCTTATTTTGGGATACCTATAGCTTTAACAAGTCAATCCAGATATTAATTGGCCTTTAGCCTTATATCGACACCAGAAGTCTTAACTACGTATTATAGTTAAAGATTAAAAGACTTTCTTAAACCATATACAAGAGGAAGGGTGGGCGTATGCTATATATACCACTCTTAACACTAAAAATAGGGATATGGAGTATTTATTTTTAGATGTCCAGCTATACATAGTTAAGGAACTAGAGATTCTATAAGAATATGCGGACCTAAAGGATATTGCTAATAAGGAAGCTACGCATACCTTACCCAACCCTATATTAGTGGAGTATAAGATAGACACAAGAGACAAAGAACCTCCTTTTAGACTACTATATAACCTATTAGAAAATAAGCTGGCAGTATTATATTAGTATATAGTGGATAATCTTCAGAGAGAATAGATTTGGCCTTTTATAAGCTAGGCAGGGGCACTAATTATATTTATACCTAAGAAGGACAAGACCTTTCGCCTCTATGTCAACTATTAGGCGCTAAATAAAATTACTATAAAGAATTGCTACCTGCTACCCTTAATAGGGGAGCTTATTAATAGGCTATTAGGCGTAAAGATATTCACGAAATTAGATCTAAAAGATATATACCATCAAATCCAGATTAAAGCCGGCAATAAATGGAAAACGGCATTCCAAATATAGTACGGCCACTTTAAGTACCTGGTAATGCCATTTGGGCTCACCAACGCACCAGTAATATTTTAGGCCTATATTAATAAGGCATTATTAGGCCTATTAGATACAATATATATAGTCTACTCTAATAACTATAAAGCATATACGCACTATATATAAATAGTACTAGAAAGACTGCGGGAATATAAGCTCTATATAAACCTGAAAAAATACTTATTCTATATTATTAGCATTAATTTTCTAGGCTTTATCGTCAGCGTTAATAGAGTATTAATAGAGAAAAGCCGGGTAGACGCTATTAGGGAATAGCTATACCCTATAATGTTTAGGGAAGTATAGGTTTTTATAGGCATAGCAAACTTCTACCAAAGGTTTATTATTTATTACTTACGAGTAATACTCCTAATTACCAATATACTAAAGGGATTTAAGGATAGTAAGAAGGTAGGACCCTTTATATTTAGGGAAGCTACTAAGCAGGCTATGGACTAGTTAAAGGATTTATTTATATTAGCGCCTATCCTAATATACTTCTACTAGGAGCTATATATACACCTTAAAACAGATACATCCGGCTTTACCCTAGGGGTAATTATATCTTAATTAAAAGACGGAGAATAGCATCCTGTAGCGTTTTAGTTAAGAAAAATAACCCCTATAGAGCAGCGTTATATAATGCACAACTAGGAGCTGCTCGCAATAGTTACAGTAATAAAGCACTAGCGACATTATTGTATAAGAAGTAATTATCCTATTAAAGTCCTTATAGACCATAACAACCTAAAATACTTTATAACTATAAAGGTATTAAGCGGTTAATAAGCTAAATAGGCGGAGGCACTATTACAGTATAACTTTAAAATTATATACCGCTTAGGAAAGATAAATCCCGCTAATAGGTTGTTAAGATGTCTGGATTATAAGATAGAAAGGATCTAGGACAGTATAGGGGAAATAATTCCTATATTACAAAATTTGCTTAGGAAGAAAGAAGAATCTTTCCCTAAAACTATAGAATTTTATAGCAGGGCAGAGGTCCCAGTAATACAGCTGCAAAGCACCATAATAATAGAGCCATAGGATATAGTTATAAACTAGGTTATAGACCAAGCAGACGTTACAAAGTTAGCGTACCTTAGAATTAGCGAGAATTCTGCGGGATATACTAAAGGTATCGCGGCACCTTTAACTTAACGGCGTATTAGCTACAAGTTTCCAGATCTAGAAGGGATAGGTAAGATACCTATCCACAGCATAGCACACTGCACAATAGCAGGAGAATCTGCTAGCACTAATAGTTTAAAATATCTTATGCCACGCCTAGGGTCTATAATGGCGGTAGGTAAAACGGAAGCAGGCAATCTATATAAAACCTTTCTAGATCTTCTTCTTTAAGCATAATAGAGGGACGTCTTTGTTGCTAGAGAGAGGTGGAAAGATATAGTGGAGACTAACTTGGCCGGAGTTACTAAGAAGCTATAGCAGCAGGACTAAAAGGGTCTATTATGCTTTAAGGGTGCTGTATATATTCTAAAGGACTAGACAGTTTAAGATAAAATTCTAAAGGTCTTCTATAACAACCCTTTTAGGGGTTACTATAGTGCTAATAGGACCCTTAAGGCCGTTTAAAGGAAATACTTTTGGGATAGAATGTCTAAAGAAGTTAAGGACTATATATTAAGATATAATATATGCCAAAGGGTATAGATACCTAGGCATTACCCCTATATTAAATTATTAGTACTTCCTATTCCGCAAGGACCCATATTAAAATTAATAATAGATTTTATAACAGGCTTACTCCCTACTAAAATAAGAACAAGAGAGGTTGCTAATACTATCCTAGTAATCATTAACAGATATATAAAGTTTTTAGGGTATTTTACTATCATAATAACAATTATGGCAGCGGAACTAGCAGACCTATTTTTAGAGCAGTGGCTCTTATTTAGCATACTAAGGGGAATTATATCCGGCAGAGGTACCGTATTTAACAGCGCATTTTAGTCTTTATTTTATCTTTTATTAAAAATATAGTAAAAGATAAGCACTGCCTTTTACCTATAAATAGACAGGCAAACAGAGCATCTAAATGCGTTGTTAGAATACTACCTCCACTGCTATATTAATTATTAATAGGATAATTGGCCATTATAGTTGGCTTTGGCGCAATATATATATAACACAAGCATTTACAGCAGCACAAAAATGACCCCTTATAAAGCACTGTTTGGGGTAAAAGCAAATAACCCTTAGAACGTTAAGGACATCATTCCTAAAAAAGAGGCACTAGTGGCGTCTAAGAGAATTAAGCAAATAAGAATTTATAGAGAAGAACTTAAAAAGCACTTACTAGACGCCTAGGCTATATAAAAAAGGTACTATAACAAGGGACATATACCTAAAGAATTTAAAATAGGAGATGAAGTCTTACTGTCCATAAAAAACATCCAGATAAAACGTATTAAGAAGAAGCTGGACTATAGATAGCTCGGACCCTTTAAAATAGTTAGGAAAACTAAAGGAAATCAAGCCTATAAATTGGAATTGCTAAAATCATATCTAATATATCCCACATTTTATGTTTCCTTATTAAAGTTATACCAGAAAAAAAAACAGTGTGGAACCACCCCTACCTAGCAAAATTAATAGGGAACTAGAATGGAATATAGAAGACATTTTAGACTAAAGATAGCGTTAGAAGAAATACAAATTTTTAGTTTATTAGGAAGGATACTCCTAGGCGCATAATAGTTAGGAACCTAAAAAGCACCTTTAGCTAGGATATAATATAGCAATTAAAACTTTCCTAAAGACTATAAATTAGAATTTAGTAATGGTTTTAGATATACTACAGATAAAATAATAGGGAAGACCCCGCAAATTAAAACTATAAGGTTAAGTATAGGCATTAGAAATAGGAACGTTTCGCCATTATAATAGGGATCCTAAAATCCTATAAGAGAAAGCTATAGGGATCCTAAAATCCTATAAGAGAAAGCTATAGGGATCTACATAAGAACTACTAGGGATGCTGTCTAAAGAAGACGCTATTTAAGAGTAAGCAGTAGTACTAGAAGAAGGGGTCCTAGGGATTTAGAAGGGTTTCCTAGAGGTAAAAGGAGAGTATCTAGTTTAATACTAGAGATACGCAATAGAGTTAATAATATAAAGAGGACCAAAAAGACACAGAGCGAAGATTTAGAAATTTTAAGAAATTGTAAAGCACCTATAAGAACACTACCCGTTTATCATATACAGAGATTATAGCGGTATACTGCTTTTACACAGACTATTACCAAAAATAAAAATAGAGGCATCCCCAAAGTATAAAGTTAATTCCCAGTACTAGGGCATCTTAGAGGCACTAGAGAGGCACTATATAAAGCTATCCTATAAGAAGAAAAAAAGAATAAGATAATAACTTAAATATTAGAAGTAGCAACGGGAGCCTCCTCCTCCATCTTAACATCATTATTAGCAGTATTATTAGCACTCCCATTCCTAGAAGTATTAGCATTCTTACCAATATTCTTCTTAAAGCGGTAGGAACTAGACGGACCACTACGGCCGGGGGACTGGCGGGGAGAATATTCATCTTTGTTACTATCTTTAGTATTATCCCTAGGTTCCAAATTGGCATTTAGGCTAGGATTAGAAAGTTAACAACTAAAGAGTTAGCATAGTTCCTAAATGTATTACTAAAGAGACTTACCTAGCTAGAAAGGCCCGCGCAAGAGTGCAAATATTGTTATTTATAAGAACAAACTACTTATATATGCGCTCCTGGACACTATATATCTAAAATTACTGCATCTCTATAGCAGTAGAAACCCTTATTAAATTAAAAAGGCTATAAGCAATGGAAGACACCTTCCGTCTTTATCTTTTACATTCTAATATAGACGGAAATCCCTAATAGCGTGTTAGAGCCAGCAAGCCTTATATATATAAACAGCGGGGATCTAATATAGTTAGTGAAATCCAGAATAGGATGGAATAAGAAATACCAGAATACAGGTCTTCTTCTAGCCGCGATAGTAAAAATACTTAAATCTATTCTTACTAGAGCACGGCATCTTATAGGTATAGAAAGGGTCTAACATAAGCACGTAAACGCAACGACGGCAGCACTTCAGAGAAACCGCCGTAGGGGTAATAGAAGTAGTCTATAGTGCCAATAGAGCAGGGACAACACCGCCGCTAGTCTAGGGATGTGCAGCATAATTACAAGCCATTACAAGAGAACACTATAGGAAGTTAGTATTATTAAAGAGATAAAATAGGGATCCTATTACCTATAAACGCGTTATAAGAAGAGAATAGAGCAGTAGTAGAAAGAATAGCTAGAGATGCGGAAGCTAAAAGCTGGGATATAATAAAAAACAGTCTGCTAAAAGGTAAGACAAATAGTATTATTAATAGAAAGATGCATAAGAGACAACAGCTTATAAACTAGAAGAAATTAATATTAAGACGTCATTATTAGGACCTATTTTAGGTAAATGGAGATAGTGGCTAGTTAACGCGTTGCACAGGACAACCTCTAAATCAGCTTATAACAAATTCTTATAATAAGGAAGGCGAATCCCATCTAATTTTTATTATTATTATCGAAGTTCCATTATAAAGGCACTGTAAAGAGCTATAGTAGAAGAAGAGCGGAGGAATAGAAGACAAAGTAAGGTTTTATACTAGTAAAGAACTAGCAATAAGCCGCATTATGGAGTACCTTTCCACTAGAGAACTTCCCTAGTGGTTTTAGTTGGAACTCTATAAGAGTTTATTAAGAGGTAAAGTCTTAGAGGACCAAGACCCTTAAAGGGGAGGCAATTGTAACGGGCGCTCCTAAAAGGTACATATTAGATAAGACAGATAAAGGTTTTACTAATATCCCACTAATGTCCCAGAGGAGACATGGTTAGATAGATAAGGGGTAAAGGGTTTACTAGTGTCTTAGAAGGATTATATAGGGAGCTAGTTCTCCTCTAGAGAAGAACCAGCAATTAGTCTCTAAATAAAAGAGGTTAGAAAGCATTTGTCCTTCAATACGTAAAGCTTGTTCTACCTTTAACTTACCTTCTACTTATCTATAACTCTCATTCTACACTATTGATTAGATAATTATACGTTTCGGTCAGACTAGCCTCTTACAATAAATTTAAATATAAATTCTAGTAAAATATGGTGGGGCTCACCCTCTGGGTCCTAGAGTAGCGTAACCCTAATATGCCAATAGTAGAGATTAAGGAGGGCTTAGGGCTAATTTATAGTAAAACCACCTAGTTATAAATATAGCTGGAGCAGTATCCTATGGCGTCCATAGGAGTACCTCTTTTTAGTTATTATTAGGTTTGTCCACAGCACTTCTGTAAAGTCCTCTATATATATATAGGGCTTCTCCGGCCCCATCTTCTTTAAGATATACTTCTTAGCCAGTTTTCTAAGCACCTAACCCCTAAAATTAGTTATATCCGAAGCCTAGGGTATATAATATCTTAAAGCAGTTAGGATGCGCTTACCTTATATATATCCCTATTTAACCGACTATTAAGCTTTATACTAGTTGCTCTTTTATATATAAGGCGGTAGACCTTCTAGTATATCCTAAGGGAGCTTAATACCTTAGTCCCGCGGCGCCTCCTTCCTCCTTTCTTTTGGCGTTAATTAAGTAGCTAGTTAAAAAAGCTATAGAGACTGCAAAGAGAGATAGTTATATAGGCCTTTTAAGGGTCCTTTTCTAAGTATGTCTAGAACCTATGCCATATATTAGCGCCATTGGGGTAACACAATATGGTAGGGAAACGGAAAGAGATAGGCTGCTTACTGGCACTACTACTCTTTAATACGGTTAAGCAGATGGGTACTACTAGGTTTATAATCCTCTTTTGTATATTCTGCTTTGTTAAACATATTAAGCTATTTAAGGTAGTACTTAGGTAGGTGGTCTTTGTTAGTAAGAAGCTATGCCCGATTATTATTATTATTACTATAGGTATTGACGTTAGTTAAGTCTGTGCTAAAACTAGCTTTGTTGGTTTTAGAATCTGTATATTTACTCTTCTTAGATAAAGAGTATTTGTCTGCCAGGTATCATTATATATTATGTTATTATTAGCGAATATATTAAAGAAAGGAGGGTTGGTGCGATACTACTATCAATAAAATGCTTAAAGACGAGCGAGGTGGACAGTAAGTAGAATAGGTAGGTCTAGCGGGAAAAGATGGGTAGCTACTTATAGTTAATAAGCAAAGGCGAAGCCATCTTAAGTATACTAGCTAGCTAAATTTAGAGGAGCCTATTTTAGCGCCTAATAGTAATAGAAGCGAAGACAGTTTACTAGAGTCTAAAGGTATATAAGTGTATAGCGTACCTAGGCGTACCTTAGCGTTAAAAAAGGCCAAGGGTGTCTTACTCTATTGCTAATATTATTTGCGCCTGGGCTAGGCTAATATACGTAATTTAGATAACCTTAGCGCTTAGGCTACCAGCCGTAGGTTTTAGGGAGTTTTTAGGCAAATTGGCCTTAGAAAACGGTGTTATAAACCGCTAAAAACGGCGGCTAAGTCGCCGTCTAATTGTTTAAGGTAGTAAAATAATTATATATAGAGTATCTTTATTACTTAATTATTAGTATATAAGCCTCTATTTAAGAGCTGTATATATTTCTAGCTTAAAATTATCTTTAAACTGCTAAAAATAAGCTTATATATATTAACTTAAGTATTAAATATATTTAGAATCAGTTCTATACTTATTTATATTATATTTATAAATATCTAAGTTACTTCTATCTAGGGCTACCCACTCTCTCTATATTTAACCCTATATCTCTTTAATAACCATAGTATAACTTAAAGATTATAACTAATTCTAAAGATATTTATAATATTTTACTCCTAAATAATATATTTTATATTTTTTACCTCTTATATTTAAGAGAGTGGATATTATAGGCTTAGGAGTATATACTTATTTAGTTCTATATTAGATCTAAACGCGTTATAAACTAGTTATAAATATAGTTAGGGTATAATTTAGATTTTTATTAACTCACTTATATGGCTTTTTATATATCTATGCCTCTTAAGTAGTTAATATAGTAAGTATAGCCTTTATTTAGCATCTATAGGTACTTTAAAAGACTTAAATAACCCTTAATTATAAGTGTAGTAAAAGAATTAGTAGATGCCTTAGTAGGAAATATAATATAAGAAACTTTAGGCTAAATATATTTAAAACTAGATTAGAATATATTTAGAATATATTAAGAATATATTAAAAACTTACTTTAATTTAATCTTGCGACTATATTTAACTTTCTTCTAGTATATAATTTTTTAACCTAAGAATACTGTTGGAATCACGGTAGGGGGGTTTTAGTTTCAATTAATTTCTTCTTCTTCTTCCTCTCTACTTCTATAGGTGGAATTTGATGGATCTCCTAAGCTCGCTTAGCTCACGTAATCAACCCAATTAGTTACAAGCAACGGTGTCCACTATATTACAGAACCTTATTCCGACAAATACTATCTTCTAAATTAATTTTAAACTTATCCCTATTATTACAAAAAAAATTTAATAGCTAGTAATTATTAGATAAATCTATTTAAATTAAAATATATTATAACTAGTTACCTATAATAGTTAGTTCTATTTTAGAGCTAAGAGGTAAGTTATGTTACGGCACTGTTACAGACCCTAGTTAGGGGCTCGGCCGAGCCGAGCCTTAGCGCTATATATATAGACGTATCCTTTCCTCGACCTTCTTCCAGTCCTTGTCTTGGAATTCTCGTACCTGGCTACCAATAGATTCTGTTCTTTTAACTAAGCCTTCACAAGTTATATAGTAGGATAAGCAATTTACGCTTAGTTAACCACGTAATCTTATATTTTTAGCTAAGGCTACCCTATATAGGGATTGTGCATTAACGCTTATAGTAGACCTACCCTTTAGCGTAGCCTAACCGACTTATAACTACTATACTGGAACAATACATATAGGCAAGGTAACTTCGTTACCTAACAGTAAGGTAAAAAAAAAAATTAATAGGCTAAATTAAGCAAGACTTAGCGAGCTTTTAGCGTAGCGAGGTAAGCGAAATGCAATTCGGCTCGCGTATTTAAGTTCGCTTGATTTCCATAGGCAATTATAACAAACGCCTCTATTTGCGATCAGCCTCCCTTTACAGCGTCATAATCTTTATTAATATCGTAAGGTTTCCACCTGTACGATATTACCAAATTTTATTGACCTCTCTGCAGAGATAGCAGGCGTAGGCAAAAGGGGGAAGAAAGAGGAAGTAAACCTTTAAACTAGAAAAGTAACAGTCCGACCTCCAAGCGGGCTTAGACCGCCCGGGCCACGCGCGCTTAGGCCAAATCTCAACGTTGCCACCAAAGATAAGCCCCTTTCTCGGAAAAGTTAGCAAAATTCTATATACGGCTTAGTTAATGCCTAGAAATACCTAGTACGCCTTAACATAAGATAGGGCGCGGAGTTACACCTACTCTAAAAGTATAAGATAATATGTCGCATTTTATGGATTTTCTAAGAAAAAAATTACCGTTTGGTCCTTTTTCTAGTACTTAACGGACTGTTATAATAGAACTTAGCGCTAGGTTTCCAAAGGCATATAATTACTAGTAAAATTGGCTTAAAGCTTCTTTAAGACCAAAAAGTAACCGTCCGGTAACTGTCTGGTAACAGTCCAGTAGTAAAGGTAACTATTCTTAAGGGGTGCTACTGGGAATTCAGCCTTATATACTAAAATTTCTAAAAGCGGGCATGCACCGTAGGCACGAATTTTTTTAATATAGTAGATACTAAATCTTATTATAAATTCTAAATGCGCATTTATAATTTATTAAAAAAAACGAGAAGTAAAACCGCAAAAAGGGTTTATTGTTTTATTGCGTTAATTAAGATTATTATTATCCCAAGGCCGAGATTCCCCTTTAAGTTCTCAGTATTTCTAAGCAATTTGGTAATTACTCTTATATACCTCCATCTTTAAACCTTTTTGATATATAAAAACTTCATTAAAACCTAGCGATTTTTCTTAATATTTAGCTCTTGCCCTTGCAGCATCCTCGGTATTAATTGTTTAATATTTTAACTAAGCTTTTAATACTATTTCTATTTATTTTATACGCCTACTCTGCTTAAAGCTCTTATTAACCGTAGAAAAGTCCTCCTAAAAAGCAGTTTTACTAAAATACATGCTATATATTGACATAATAGTCTATAAAATAAAGTATAATTAGTAAATATAAGTAGGGCTTTTAATATAAATTAGATATATTAATACCTTTTGCTCTAAATAGCCCTTTTTTAAGGTTTCCCAAGACTCTTTTACTACGCTATAGTATAATTAAGCCCAATATTTTAATGGAATTAGAACACCTTTTACTTTTATAAGTAAAGAGTAGTGCCAATTATAAAATAATTGAGAAATATTATTAGTATAACTGATAATTCTGTATGGCCATATAATATCCTTATTTAAGAACTTTAGTAGTATTCCATTTATAGTAATTTCCCTAGATAGGCGGTGGTTTTCTTAGAGTGGCAGCGAAGATTCTAGGGCATTTAACTAGAAAATTGAGGTTGATACTTAAGGTTGGTTAAAGTGCTAAACATTAGACTGAAATGGATTTTATATAAGTTTTAAGAAAGTCTTTTAAAGACCTTGCTGCACCAAAGTAAAATCTCCAGTAGTCTTAATATTTAAGTTAAAATTAAATAAATTCTGCCTTTAAATAGTAACCTTTGCTTAGAGAGGCAAAGCGTGATCTTTTTCTTAATATAGCTAAGATATATTAAAGGAATTCTCAGAGACTAAGAGAGTATAAGAGTAGGTCTTAAAGGGACCAAAAAGTAAAGGCATTTTTTGGTATTTTTGAAGATTATTTGCATAGTGTAGGTGAATTCTTAGAGGATTAATATCCTTTATATTAGATTCTTTAAGAAACCGTACTGTTTCTCCTTTATCTTGCCTAAAGAAATTAATTATATTTTTCTATTAAGGATATACTCTCTTTATGGTTATACTGACATTTCCTTATAAATTGTAATCTCTTTATATATTCTTCTTTTAGATTAAATAAATTCCTTAGCAAACCTAAGAAGCCGTTTATTTTAAACGGCAACTATAGCATCTTAAGCTTTATTTCTCGTTAAACCTAAGGTTTCTCCTACACCCTAATTAAGCTGCTGCTTTTTTCTTTTTAATGGAGCCATATTAAGAAAAACAATTACAATAATAGAACTTTTAGAGATTTCATTAAAAATATCTTAAAATTTTAGATATTTAATTTTAGATTTGTGTAGCGAAAATAGCTGCATTAGCGGTTTTTTTTATAAACGCTAATTATTTTTTAGATTTCTTTAATAAAGGACTTACCCTATATCTTATTTTTACTAAAAACCTTCTGATTATTTTCCACATACTATAAGCCTTAGAAAAATTAAGAAATACTTCCTTTCTTCTTAGAAAATGTTTTATCTCTCTAAAATTAACTCTTTTCTTTTCTTATTAGATACTAAAACCCCCTTAAATCCTATATAGAAAGCTATAGAAGATGCCGAAATTAACGAGGAACTTGATGAGTAATAAGAGATTTTAGTAGCAAAATTTAATAATTCTATTGGAATTAACGAGTTGTTTGAAACTGTATATAAGGCTATAGAGGGTGCATTAGCACCTATAACTTTATTAGGTTATATAGGGTATATTTCCTATATATTCTAAGAATTTAGTTAAAAGTACTTCTATCTAATAAGATTATTCTAGGCAAATTAAAAAGTATATTAAATTTGTGAAAAAGGAAGCCCTAGAGCTCGAAAAGTTCGTTAAAAAGCCAAATAAAGATGTTCCACTATTAATATGCCTGTGGATTTAATCTGTCTATAAAAAGGCTGAACCTAGCTTATCTTTTTAGTTGCTATAAGAAAGTGAGAATAGAACCTAGTTACATATATAAAAAATACGTGCAGCAGTCTCCTATTTCTACGCTTACGAGGTTCGTCTTGGAAGTAATTAATTTTCTAAGAAAAGCAATGGAGAATGGACAGGAAACCCAACACTTTTAGATATTGTGGCAAGATATATAAGAAGTCTATATAGACAAAAGGTATATTTTCTTTCTTGGTAATACTAATAATTATTTACTATTTACTATAACTAACGCTATTTTATAGACTCGTGTAGGAGAAACATAAGAAAGCGTAAGAGTAATTACTACGTTAAAGCTTTGAGAGCTTTACAAATATAACGCAAATCTTGAATATACTTCTTAGTTATCCCGTCTTCCTATAGGTCAAGGAGGACGGATTTAGGGAGGTGTTTATTAGCGTATTATAATAAGCCTTATATATGCAATAGCTTTTGCCTGTTTTCTTAGATTTGATAAGGTTCTGCGTATTAAAGTTTGGCATATTTAAATCCATAACCTTGTTACTAGAAAGGTTAAACTTACGCTTGATTTTTGGAAAACACATTAAATAGGAGGTAAGATCTTAAAAATTTGAAATATAACTACCTAATTTTAATAGCTTTATAGAAATCCAACCCTTTTTTCTTTACTTTAACCAAGAAGAGCCCTGGCTTAATGTACCCACTCTTCTACTTAAATGGCTAGATATCTTAAAAGTTACGTTAAGTTACTTATTTAGACCATTTAATGCATTTAACCAGCTAATGGTCAGTAAAAATGTTAAATTAGTAAGTTTTTTATTATTTTATAGAGAGTTTATTATTTTAATATTTTATCTAGGCCTCTGGAGTTTTTTTTTAGAATTTTTAACAGAATCTTGTTAATATTGG
>Ga0307507_10007503_pt1 | contig 15782 bp, 4 predicted proteins | sample 7_EM_MG_FD_207223 | JGI IMG/M metagenome (GOLD analysis project Ga0307507, IMG submission 207223) | Populus trichocarpa ectomycorrhiza microbial communities from riparian zone in the Pacific Northwest, United States - 7_EM | ecosystem: Host-associated > Plants > Roots > Unclassified | place... | reverse complement strand
TCTACCTGTTTTCCTAATATATCTTCCCTACTTTAGGGTTGTTGGTTTCTTCTCCTATAGGGCACCCTAGGGTCCCTCTATAGTTTATTTAGGCGTGTCTTAATATACTTTATAACGTTAAAGTTACGTTCCTTTTACACCCTTTACATTACATCGGCTTTAATATATAGTTATAGGGGGGGAATATTAGCTTCCTTCTTAAGCAGTACTGTGGCCGTTCGCTTATACCCGCCTGTTATACTCCTAAGGCAGGCTATTTAGACCTTTTAGAGTGGTTTAAGGAGTGATTTAGGGGGGCCTTTTTCAGTTTCTCTAGTGGCCCAAATACTAGATCTATACGTTATGGTTAGCCGGACAACTACTATATATAGTAGGCGTGACCTCTAGAAGCATGGACCCTATATAGAATTAACGATCCTAGACATGGCGATATACTATGCTTGGCCTTTATAGGCTGCTTGCGCCGTATATACGCTCTACTAGAGCTTACTGTCTACCCACACTCTTAATACCCTTAGGCCTTAAACCGGTTGACCCCTAAAGCCTTAAATATAGATTATATGCTAAAGATCTGCAGATTGGTTACGTTTTCTTATAAAATGGATTAGCTGGTATTTCTCTAGTAAGAATTAAACTCTATGTCGTCTTGCCTATTCTATATAGGTATTATAGGCTTTCTCTAGTGTCCTACAGTTCTCTACGGCTGTTGGCCTATATATAATTAGGTTTGTGTCATTAATAAAGCCTATCCCTTAGGTCGCCCCTTCCTTAAAGGTATTAAGCAGGTTACTTACAAAGAAGAGGAAGAGTATAGGCGACAGAGGTGATTCTTATAGTATTCCTATTACAACTGCGATAGGGGGGCTTTGGTATCCACTAAAGACTAGTAATATTTCTTTCTGGCCTATAAATTCTTAAATAAATTAAATAATCTATTCTAGGAAGCCCTTTGCCCTAAGGATGTATAGGAGACGCTTATGGGGTATATTATTATAGGCGCCGCTGATATTTAGGCTAAGTATTAATACTATAAAGTCCTTTCGCATAGCCCATGCAGTTTTAATGGTAGTAGCAAGTAGTATAAGTGCTGATAGCGTTAAGCGATTCTTTCTTACCCCTATTTAGCTTTATAGTAGTAGGGCGTGTTCCTCTGCCGTATCTACTATATAGTCCGCTATAACCTTTTCTAAGATCTTACTTAGGGTATTTTCTAAGGTAATAGGGCGGTAGCTTCCTAGGATTAAGTAGTCTACTTTGCCTTCTTTTTGTAAGATAACCGTCGTTATAGATCTTCTAAGTCGCGGGTAATAGCCTATTGCAAAGTATGCTCTGGCTACGTCTGTAAGCCAAGGTACTATAAGTAGTCCACAGGTCTTTACGGCTTTGTTTAGGATCCCATCTAGTCCTAGTACTATATTATTTAAGAGGTGGCTAATAGTTCTGGCCATTTCTTTAGTTATTATATCGCTGTTGACCCTTAGGCAAGTCACTAGTGTTTTACCAGTAATGTCGCTAAGGTCTGCTGGAGCTGATTAAGGGAAAAATCTTTTTATAAGGATCTTTGCCTTTTTATTATTATTGCTTATGGCCTGTAGTTCGCCTGCTCTTTATAGGGGTGGTAGGTATAGATCTTCTACTAGGCATCCTGCTTTTTTCTTTACCTATTTTGCTATAATCCAAAGGCCCTTATTATAGGGGAGACTTAAGTTAGTAGTGTGTTTATTTATAAACCGTCTCCAGTTATTCCTTGCTTCTTTTCTTAGGGTATTTTTTAGCTGGTTTCTTGTGTCTTTATATCGTCTCTCGTCCTTAAAATTATGGCTGCTTATATATTTCCTCCTTGCTTGTCATTGGCCGGCTATAAGGGCCGCGCACTATACGGACTATACGTATTACGCGTAAGGGCCCGGTTTTAAAACTAGGCAGTGCTCTTTTAGCCCGCTTTTAATTACTGCCTAGATCCTTTCTAGTCTTTAATTAATTTTCTTGGGGGTAGCTAATAAGCCTCGCTTATTTGGTATTAGGTGGATTTCTTCTAGGTCTTAGAGTTATTATTTAATTATATTAAGGAAGCTATCTATATTAAGATTCCTTATTATATATTTTTTACCATTTAGTTGCGCCTTAATGTCCAGATCTAGTTATATCTGGATAGGGATATAGTCTAAGGTAAGTACCTATTCTTCTTTAGGGGAGCACCTTTTAAGTCTCTAGTATAGGTTTTCGTCCATAATTATAAGGTTAATTATACTTTTAGCGGTGCCCCATTGCCATGTAATTATACCTAGGGGGGTAGCTAGCTTATAGCCCCCATTATTTATAGCTTTTAGTAGGCACTCTGCCTGTTAATTAGCAGCAATATAGATACCCCCCTACTATAGGTGGTGGAGGTTTATATCTCCTAGTAGAATAGACTCCGCGTATTTAGTTTTTAGCAAGCTTATTATAGATATAATATTCTCTGTCTATGCTACCCCTTCAACCCTAGGGTTATAGACATTAATAATTTATACTGGTCCCCTATATATCTGGATAGTTATAACTGTAATATCTGGGTTAACTGCCTGCTATAACCATAAGGTAAGGCTGATATTTTTACTAATTATAAAGTATACGCGTATAGCTGCTTTTGGTTTATACAGGAGCTAAAATCCTTAGGGGTAGTATATTAATTATATATAGGTATTATAATACGGCTCTTATATAGCAAGAATATAATATTTCTCTGGGTCTAGACTGTCTAGTAGGGGCCTTGCTAGACGGTGGTTTGTATTGCCATAGTTGTATTGTATAATAGTTAAGTGGCGGACCCCTAGTAGGGGTTCTTCACCTTTTCTTCGCTCCTTACTTCTTCCATTTCTACTTTCTCTAAAATATTTAGAACTTCTATCTCCTGTGTTTACTTCCTAGCTACTATTTATTTTATATAGAGCTTTCTATTTCTATATCTTATATTCTTACTAGCCTTTCTAAATCTAAGTCTGTTATTGCCTCTGGTTCTTCCCCCATTCTTACTAGTTGGCTATATGCCCCTTATAAGCCAGCTATATATATTATGTTTACCGCGTTAAATCTAATTCTTAATTGTCCCGGCCTTGAACTTGCTGTAGCCGTCTATAGGGGTCTTCTTACTGGGCGTTCTCTCCCTTATGTTTTATGTGTCCCTTATGTCCCTATTTGGTCTAGTAATATCGCGCGGCGTCGCTTTTGGCCTATTAAGGCTTGGGATGGCTAACTTAGCCCCCTAGTATTAAAGGTAGGAAATGCTAGGAAGATACCTGTGTCCCCCTAGCTTATCGCCTGTTGTTTCTATTTATATAACCTAGCATGCAGTTGTTTCTGTAGCTATTAAGCCCTTTCCTTCCATCTCCTGTATTTAATGCAGTCTTCTCTCTTCTACGCCTTATATGTGCTTCGGTGACAGTTTACGCATTTTATTTAGTCTTAATTTGTATATTATCTTGTATTATAGGGGCCTGCACAGTGGCCGCAGCACACCTGTGCTGCGTATATGGATTAGGTGTATCCCTATTATATACAGTAATAACATCATTCTAGGCGTAGTCTGTGGTTGTAGAGCCTTGTGTTGTATATAAGGCCATTTATAATTATTCCTTTTTGGATAAAGAGTTTTTGCATTCCTAGTATATATACGCTGACAATAAGGGAGCTATATATTTGTCTGTTATCTCCCTAGCAAGTCTCTAGCGCCCCTTATATCCTCTTATTGTTCTTATTATATGCTTAGTTTATATTTTCCTATTAAAGCTATTAGATCTAGGTAATTATAAATCCTGGTATAAGGCGTTTCGTTTATTTTACTATCTCCTATATAGTTGCTGTATTGTCCGCCTAGCGTCCCCTTTCTACCCTAAGGCTTATGGGAACCGACAGGACTTTAACTAGGTAATCTTTATAAAGCACTTTTATGCTAATACGCTCTCCTAGCCTATCCCCTGCCCTTATGGCCCGTTCCTTTGCCTATTAGTCCTTTAGGGTAACTCTAATGTCTCCACTCCTAAGGTATTGGACTGCGATGGCGTTATAGACCTCCTTGCAAATCTTTATAAGAACTTCTGTTTCTAATTGTCCCCTAAGTTCCTCTACCTTTTCTATATTTGATTATATTGTGATTATATACCTAGTTGTTATCTTTAGGGGGGTAGGTTTCCTATACTATAGAAGCGCAGCTACGGCAGCCTAGGTGCGGTTTGCCTATAGGGGGGGGTTTTATTTATCTTTAATTTTGTTTAGCCGTTAGAGGATTTAATTAAGGGTTTGCTAGAAGGGCGCCTAAGGTTTACTAGACTAGAGCCATTCTGCTAGCTGTATTAGTTTATAATGGCTAATAGATGCTCCCCTATAGTTCTAGATACTAGACACGTCTAATAGGCTTTGTATTTTATTAGATGCCTTCTTAATTGGGGTATTTCTGCTTTCTGGTGTGGTATTCGCCCGTCCTTATTATTGTTGTGGGGGGCTATTGTTAGGTATAGGTCTGGCAGTCGCGCGTGACTGCGTACTACCGTTATTCCACCTGTGCCTCCCCTGTAATGCATGCATCTCAGGGGATTATTAGGGTGTTTTTTAGGGTTCTTTTAGTTGGTTTGGTCTTTTTAGGCTGGGTGCAGCAAGAGCTCCAAAAGTTAGCTAAAACAATATAACCCTTTAATTCTAGAGGTAATTATATTAAATAGGTTCCCTTAAAGTAATATAAAGTTATACTTAGATATAGATGGCTAAAATAATACGACCCTTTAATTAGTTGGGTTAAAGAAATACTAAAATTCTGTATAACTTACTGCTAAAGTTATTGCTTGAAAAACTATTTGCCTTATAAATATATATATAACTATTTAAATTTAATATAATATAAATTACCCTTTCTATAAACCTTAAGCTAATATAATAAAGCCATAACTGCTAATTATAGTAAAGAATGCGAAGATCTTATGTTGAAACCTCTTGAAATTTATATAATATAGGCCGCGCCTTTTATTTTATTAGCAAAAAGACGAGATTATAAAATCTTTGCTATAACTATAGAAGATATTAAGAAAGTACTAGAACTGAAATAATATCCTAATTCTTGACCTTTTATGCCTAAAAAGTACTATAACCTAATTAATGAGTTTAAAAAACGTTTTATAGACTAACTAGCCCCGTATTAAGAGAAATACAATTTTAAGATAGAACTTGAGCCTAGTATAATACTAAAGTTTGGTCCGCTATATAGTATATTATAAGAAGAACTGCTTATAATACAGTAATACCTTAATAAGTATCTAGAAAAAGGATTTATTCGCCCTAATTAATCTTTATTTACCTTACCCGTACTATTTATTAAAAAGCTAGGAGGAGGCTTAAGATTCTATATTAATTATTAAGCTCTAAACATAATTATAATTTAAAACCAATATCCGATTCCTTTAATTTAAGAGACACTTAACCGTTTAGTAAAGGCATGGTACTTTATAAAGCTTAATATAGTTGCCGCCTTTAATAAAATCCGTATATATAAAGGAGATAAGAAGTATATAGCTTTTTGTATATAATGGGGACTCTTTAAATACCTAGTAATGCTATTTAGCGTAAAGAATGGTCCTAGTACGTTTTAGTAATATATTAATAATACGCTTTATAAATTCCTTAATGTATTTGTTACGGCGTATATTAATAATATCTTAATTTACTTGTCCTTGCTTTCTAAATATTAGAAATATATTAGAATGGTTTTTAAACGCTTATAAAACGCGGGCTTATAATGCGATATTAAGAAATACAAGTTCCACGCGTCTAAGGTTATATACTTAGGCTTAATTATATCCCGTAATGGAATTAAAATAGACCCTAAAAAAGTTGCTGTAATTATAAACTAGGAAAGCCCTAGCAATGTATAAGATATTTAAGGATTTTTAGGATTTATAAATTTCTATTACTGATTTATTAACTACTTTTTAGAAATTGCCTAGCTATTAATAAACCTAATAAGGAAGAATATGAAATTTAAATAAACCGCTAGATGTAAATAAGTATTTAATAATTTAAAATGTCGCTTTATAACTGCTCTAATTCTTACTTACTTTAACCCTAACCTTAAATATACCGTTAAAACTAACTTATCTAATTATGCGCTAGGGGGAGTGTTGTTATAATATAATAAGAATGGCGGACTACATCTAGTAGCCTTTCTCTTCTAGAAACTCGCCTCTACTAAATTAAACTATAAGATATATAATAAGGAACTGCTTACAATTATTAGATGCTTTAAATAATGGCGTCCTAAGCTAGAAGGATTATTATTTCTAATATATATATTAACGGACTATAAGAACCTGCAATACTTTATAACTATAAAGCAATTAATATAACGCTAAATTCGTTAGGCCGAATACCTCTTATAATTTTACTTTAAGATTATATACTAACTGGGCAAACTTAATTAGAAGCCTAATATATTAATATAATAACTATAGGACCTACCTGTAAATGCTATAGATAAATAGATTATAAATTAATTATGGATCTTATTGCCTTTTAGACATTTTAAAAAACCATATCCTATATTCCTAGATATAGAACTTAATAGAAATAAATTAGAAGTTAATAAATAGGAAATGGAAATTAATAAGCTAATGGAATATAAATATAAGAATAATATATAGATAATAGATATAATAAAAGCGATTTAAATAGGAAAATAATAGCATAAGGATATTATACTTGCTAAATGTAAGATTTAAAATAACCGATTATACTACTAATAGAAGATGGTAGTTCCAAATTCCGAACCTTTACAATTTAAGAGACTTGAATTTATATATAACTCTCCTATAGTAGGGCACCCTAGCCGTGCAAAGACTTATAAAATTGTTTAATAAGTATACTACTGGCCTATAATGCACGACTACGTATAAAAATACGTTTAAGTATACAGGATATGCGTATATGGAAGGACCTCTTATATAAAGAAGTAAGGAGTACTTTAACCGCTACCAATTCTAATATAAAGATGGCGCGACATCTTAATTAACTTTATAGTCGACTTGCCTAACAGTAATAGGTTTATAAATATTATAGTAGTCGTTAACCGCCCTATAAAAATGCGATATATGATTTCTATAGACTTAATTAATGTAATATTAGTAGCTAAATGTTTTATTAAATACGTCTTTAAGCTATATGGACTTCCTAACTTAATAATATCTAACTATAGAAGCCAGTTTGTTTTAGACTTCTGGCAAGCTCTATATAAATAATTAAGCATTTAAATATAACTTTTAACTGTATTTTATCTAGAGATAGATAGCTAAACTAAAATTATAAACGCGATTATAGAACAATACTTATAAATGTACTACTTCTACCTATAAAATAACTGGGAAAAATAGCTGCCTTTAGCTAAGTTTACTACAAATAATATAATAAACGTATTAATAGGCGTAATACTATTTTACGCAACCTATAGATAAGACCCTTAATTTAGATTTAAACTATAACCTGATATTAATATAATAGGACCTACGATTAAACGGATTTAGTTAATTAATGTATATAACTTTACTAATTAAATAAAGCAGTTAACGGAACTATTATAAAGTAAATTAACGTACGCTTAAATGTTATAGGAATGGTATGTAAATAAAGGACGAGCTCCTATATAGGACTTTAAGGAAGGTAATATAGCCTACCTAAATATACGAAACCTAAAGACTTAGCGGCCCTTAAAGAAACTTAATTGGAAGTTTACAGGCCTATACTAAATTAAGAAGAAACTAAGCCTGTATACCTATAAGCTTAAACTGCTAACTAAAATAAAAATACACCTACCGTTTTATGTAAGCTTATTGCAACCTTTAAAAGATAATCCTATAACTTATAAAGTGCCGCCGCTACCTTCCATAATTATTAACAACGGTAACAGTTCTTACTTTATTAACTTAATTAATAATATATAATAAAAAATATAATCTAAATGATTTAAACTTCTTATTAAGTGGGAAGGATATAAAATATAAACCTAGGAAACCTATAAACAGATTAAGGCCAACGTGCCTTCCCTAGTAAAAGAATTCTATAAAGACTATCCTTTGTGGCCTGCTCTGGCTGGATAAATACAATATAAAGGCAAACAACTACTACCTAACACAAAGATACAAAACACAATAGTAGGAAACTTGAAATTAAAAAGAACTTAAAATATATTATAACGCTTATAACGCGATAAGTTATAAATTCTTAACTAATTTAAATTGTTTTAGACCTTTAGCTAAAGGGGGAGGGGGTACTATAACGGGACTAGCCCAGTTATAGTAGGAATGTCTTGGTGAAATACTTAATAGATAAATTCCGATGCTTTAATTAAATTCTGCCAAATTCTGCCAACTCGATTAAATTCTACTAAATTCTACTAACGTAATAGAATTTGGTCGAAACCTATTAAAATCCGCGTAGGCTTATGCCCACGCGTCTGCTGCTAAGACCTTAAATATTTAGTTATAAGTTTCCTATATTCCTTTCTCTTTTTTATATAACGTCTTATACTCTGCAAGAGCTATATACCCTTAGATTTAGATAGAATTTATATTGTTTCTTTAAATCTTCCCCAAAGCCTCTTCGCGCCCTTATAAGCGCACTAAGTACCTAAGGTTTATTATTAGTACGGACGGAATTAAAGCAGACCTAGAAAAAACAGCCGTAATTAATTATTAGATACCTCCACAGACTATAAAGGGGGTATAATTATTTTTAGGTTTCTGTAACTTCTACTAACGCTTTATTAAGAACTATAGCAGGATTGCCTAGCCCTTTAACTATCTTACTAAGAAAGACTAGCCTTTCTACTTTGACGCCATATATAGGCAGGCCTTTAATGAGCTTAAAAAACGGCTAGTATCAGCTCCCCTACTTACCTACTTTAACCTAAAACAGCCCTTAATGCTAGAAACTGATGCCTTAAATAGCGCAATAGCTAGTATCTTTTCCTAGAAGTAACCGGACAGAGAATAGCACCTTATTATATGCTATTTAAAGACCATAATAGATGCCGAGCTAAACTACCATATCTATAACAAAGAAATGCTGGCTATTATCTCTAGCTTTTAGCACTGGCGTGCATAGCTAGAAGGGACCCTTAAGCCTATTAAGGTGGTTTTGGATTATAAGGCCTTAGAATACTTTATAACAATAAAGGCCCTTACGGCCCAGCAGGCACGCTAGGCGGATATCTTATCTTAGTTCCACTTCCTAAATATATATAGGCCAGGCGCAACTAACCGCATAAATACCCTTATAAGGCGCGAACAAGACCTAGATAACTAAATAGCCATAAAGATTACATTATAGACCTAGATGCTACTATAACCAGAGCACCTTAATCCCTAAATATAGGCAGAACTAAATACGGACCCTATAAAGGCCAAGATATGCCCTATTAATACTACGGAACTTGACCTTATTAATAAGCTACTGCAAGTGAATTATATGGCCCCTTCTCTACAGGAGTACTATAAAAAGGCAAAGGATGTTACTAGCCTATAGTCCCTTAAAAATAGATTACTTAAGTATTAGGAATAGTTAGTAGTAGTAGAGGAATAGAACTTACGGACTTAGTTTATTACTATTAAAACCACTCCCAATACTAGAGCGCCCCTGGCAGTATATCTCTATAGATTTCCACAAGCTACCTATAGACCGTAGCGGATATAATATGGCTATAGTCATAGTTAACCACTTTAGTAAGCGCGTGTTCTTAATCCCTTGTTATAAGAATATTGATACTAAAGAGGCAGCCCAACTATATATCTACTACGTCTACCGAATTTACGGACCACTAGATACTATTATATCCGATTATAAGCCGCAAATTATATCGGCTTTCTAGAAAAAGTTTACCCGGATTCTAGGTATTAAGCTAAAGCTTTCTATAGTATACCATCTCTAGATAGATAGCCAGACAGAGATTATAAACCAGTATTTAGACTAGAGACTCCGACCCTTTATTAACTACTTTTAGGACAATTAGGCCAAACTGCTACCTTTAATAGACTATACTTAGGCCACCCTACCCTATAACTCTATAAGATTTGCACCTATCTAGCTAGAGATAGGGTATTTACCCCGTATAAGCTTCGACTAGGAAAGAACGGAGGGGCCATAAACCGTACGCGAAAAACTATCTTATAAGGAAGCCTAGAATTACGCTAAACGCTTAGAAGAAGCCTAGAAAGTAGCCCGTATAAACCTAGAAAAGACCTAGAAGTTAATAGAATAGCAGGCAAATAAGTATAGGCGTAAGCCTAACTTTACTATAGGCGATAAGGTCTAGGTTATAATAAAGAACTAGAAGACAAAGCGGCCTAGCTATAAGCTAGACTATTAGATAGCAGGACCATACAAAGTACTTAAGAAGAGAGGCAACTTATATAAAGTAAAGCTCCCAGATTTAATTAAGGTCCACCCTAAATTCTTACTAGATAAGCTACAGAAAGCTATAAACAACCTATTACCTAGATAAAAGAATAAACCGCCCCTGCCAATTTAAGTTAATGGCGATAATAAATAGGAAATTAAAGAAATACTAGCCTGTAAACTTATATAAGGAATACTAAAGTACTGTATAAGTTGGAAATGATATAATCTAGACCTTACCTAGTACCCTATATAGAATTTTATAGGTAGCCCCTATAAGTTATAAGAGTTTTACAGCCGTTATCCTAACAAACCTAGACCGCCAAAGTACTTAGATAAGTAGATGGAGTGCTAGCATAGTAAAGACGATAAATTACCAGTAGAGCATAAAGATAAGAACGCCCCGTGGGGGTAATACGGACATATAAAGCCTAAGGGCAGGCTTTTTTGGAGGGGGAGGTAATGTTACGGCACTAGCAAATTGCTGTCAGATTGCCGCAAACTACCGTTACGTAATAGCAAGTTGCGGCAAGTTGCCATCACGTGACCAGAAGATTATATATAACTTCAAGCAGTGCCTTTATTCTTCTTGTTTCCTTTCTTTAGCTTTGGATCCTCGTTTATAGACAATCCAATCGTACAGGCTTGCGCGACCCTCTTGCCGTGCTCGTGCCTCAATTGACCGAGTCGCTAACAAGGATTAGATAGAGTACTCGACCGGTTATAAGCTACCAATTAAGAGGATCTGGAAGGACATTGTTTATCTTACTGCCGTTCTTATTACGGATCTAATAGTAAAATATTAAAAGACATCTTAATTAGTCTTCCTTTAATAGTTATCTAAATAGGTCCTATTTTAAGATTAATAATACCTCCTTAATAGGCTATTAGATTTTCTAAAATTATAACTAATAGGTACAGGCACTTCTTTTGCCTATACGGTAGCCCTATTTATTTAACTGCTGTCGGTAATATATAGTTCCTTATTACTCTACTATCTATTAGCGCTTTAAACTCTTAATCTTACTAATTAACTTATAGGTTTAGGTATTGTCCTTAAATTTCTTTAAAGGTCTAAGGCTTTACTCCTAGCTCCCTCTAGTCCTATATAGCGAATTCTTATATAGTAAGAACAGAAACCAGAATAGAGATCTAGTATACTAGGTTGTTTAAGAGACAGAGTACTTATACAAAAAGTCACTAATAGGCTAAGGGTAGGTACGCTAAGAGCTAAGTAGTTAAAAGAACTGGAATAAGAAGAGGATCTAAAAATCCCTACTATATTCGTAGAACGACATACTAAGGGCTATAACAACGCAGTAATAAAAAGATACTTCCTTATAGATAGATTGTATACGCTTATAAAACTATACTAAAAGTAGTATAGGCTATAAAAAATGATAAATAAGAGAATTTCTATATATGGCTAGATGAAAAAGTTATTCTAGACCAAGCGGTTTTAAAAAGATAAATAAGTTATATAAAAGGGGCATTAATTATAACCTTAAAAAATCTGGAAAATTAGGCCGAAGACTAGAGGGAGATAATATAAATATTAGTACTAGTAAATAAAGTGGTAATATTTAGATTAATATAGTAGAGGTTTAAACTTAAGAATAAAAACAAGCTATAGATTAGCCTAAGACACCTAGCGCATTATATATTGGTTGTTACAGCGACTTAGTCAATCAAGGCATAAGCGCCGTAAGGAACGTATGCAAGCCTGTATAATTGGAATGTCTATGGACTTGGATATTAAGATAAGGAGCAGAAGAAGGTCGTGGAAAGGACACGTCTATATATATGGAGCCAAGATGTAAGCAAACCCCCCTGACTAGGCCCTATCTAGGTTACACGCACCAGTGCTGTAACATTACCCCCTCCTTTAAAAAAGCTTGCCCTTAAGCTTTGTCCTTAGGTGCTTGTCTTCCCCTTATACAGTTGTTGTATAGCTATAGGCAGAGCAGTAAGGGTTAGTAGTAGTGCTATAGGGAGAGCAGCAGTGGTCTATTGGCTATACTGTAGGTAAAGCAGCGGAGGTTAAATTAAGGTTAGCTATAGGTAGAGCAGTAATTGTTAAATTGGAATAGCTACAGGTAGCAGTAAGTATTGGTTATAATACTGCAGGCAGGAGCAGTAGAAGTTAATTGGCTATAGTACTATAGTAAGGTACTAGCCTAGCTATGGGCAGGAGTAGTAAGTGGTTAATAGGGTTACTATAGGCAGAGCAGTAGAGGGTATATTGTAATAGCAGTACGGTGTAAGCGTTAAGTAGTAATAGTAGGTTAAATATTTGGAATTTGATCTATTAATTGGTTAATAGATAGTAGGCATAGCGGCGCTATTATTATCTGGTTTATAGCAGTACGGTGCCAGCAAAAATTGGTGGATTGTAGGCGTATTGGCATGATTGTACAGTTAGTAGGACTGTAGGTGTATCGGCATAGTTATTGTCTAGGTAACGTCCTAGTAATTTCATTCCTTAAAGCTTGTACAACTTAGTATCAGTTAGGGTCATTTATCGCAGCTAGTGTATAGCACCAGTCTCAGTATCAACCGATTTTGTTCCTCGCAGCATACGTAGCTTAGTATCCATCAAAAAGGATTGTCAAGTCGTAGCAGTACGGTGCAAGCGTCCGATAGAGAACGTACGGTCGTCGGTCGGTCATTCGATCGGTCGGTAGGTAGACGTACGCGTTCGGTTAACAGATGTACGCATTGCCCGGTCAGTCGACGAGTTCGTACAGTCGGAAATAGGTTACCGCTCGGCACGTGCTTCCCCATAGCATAGGCGGCCGTTTGGTAGAAAGAATAAAAAAAAAAAAAGAAGAAAACAAAAAACAATAAGGGAGGGTACCAATAAGTGTAGGGATTCCATACCCAGCCACCACAGGACCACGGTGTCAATAACAATAACAATAACAATAACAAAAAACAATGAGGGTGCCTACCACTGTAGGGCTTCAATAACAATGACAATAAGGGTGCCTGCATAGTGTAGGGATTCCATACCCAGCCACTACAGGACTTCACACGATTCTGGTCCTTGCTTTGTTATAGAAGTATACATCTCCTTCCTTGCCTGCTAGTATATAGGGCTCCGTTACCCATTAACCACCCTAGGCCACAGGGCTTTTCTAACCTGGGATATAACAGCCTGCGATTAACTGAGGGATCTTAATATAATGTCACAGCGACTCAGTTAATTAAGGCATAAGTGCTATAAAGAACGTATACAAGCCTGTACGATTGGAATGTCTATGGACTTGGATATCAAGATAAGGAGCAGAAGAAGGTCGTGGAAAGAACACGTCTATATACATAGAGCCAAGACGTAAGCAAACTCCCCTAACTAGGCCCTATCCAGGTTACACGCACTAGTGCCGTAACAGTGTCTCGTTTAGGGGTAAGGCATGTTAGTATCTAATAGAAGTTTAGAAGTTAGACGACTTAATACTTTAACTAGAAAGATTTCTTATAGAAGAATACCTAAACAGATAATAGTATATTAGAATTTTATTGGGGTGCCAAGACCCTATATATTTTATAATGTGCCACTCTATCTAAAGGGGGAGTGCTAGACGTAATTTCATTCTAATAATATAGATTACTAATAAATTTGTATGCAAAGGTACATAATTATTATACTGTGCTAGCCAAGTGAGACCCCCTTGCTAGCGCTGGCAATATCTCAGTGGACGAAGGGATAGGTATATTGGCAAAATATAGTACCCTTTTAATAGCCTCAATGGTTGGTGGTTGACGCAATTGGCGCGTAGTTAAGGTTATTTAGCAACTCGACCGACTAGCCTATATTGTGTTTTTTTAATACGCAGCCTGCGCATAACCTGCGCGCAACCTGCGCGCAACCTACTAGTAATCTGCGCATTTAGTAACCATAATTATATTTACCTCTTTTATACTAATAACATATTTTAAATAAATAAAAGCTACTTTAAAGCTATTTATAAGGCTAGCAAAATAAATATTATTATTTTAGATAATTTAATATAATATAGCGATGGTTCTCTTCTACCTATCTACCTATTAACTTACCTACCTGCCTATATCGCCTACCTGTCTGTATTGCCTACCTATTTACATCTGCCTACCTATCTATATCTATCTACCTGTTAGCATCTGCCTACCTATCTGCATTTGCTTGCCTATCTATATCTGCTTACCTATCTACATTGCCTACCTATTTGCATTGCCTACCTATCTGCATCGCCTACCTATTTGCATCTGCCTACCTATCTATATCTGCCTACCCGTTAGCATTTGCCTACCTATCTGTATCTGCTTGCCTGTCTATATCTACTTACCTATTTACATTGCCTACCTGTCTACATTGCCTACCTGTTTGTATTGCCTACCTATCTATATCGCCTACCTATTTATATCTGCCTACCTGTCTATATCTGCCTACCCGTTAGTATCTACCTACCTGTCTATATCTGCTTGCCTGTCTATATCTGCTTACCTATCTATATCTACTTGCCTATCTATATCTGCTTACCTATCTGTATCTACCTACCCGTTAGCATCTCCCTATTTATGCCTACCTGTCTGTGCTACCTTGATTCAATTAATTAATCAAATCGTTTATAGTGCTCGCTGGCTAGTCATTGTCGTCTGGCTCTAGTGACGGTCGTCTGGTTCTAGTAACAGTCGTCTAGCTCTAGCGATAGTCGTCTAGTTCTAGCGACGGTCATCTGGTTCTAGTAACGGTTGTCTAGTTCTAGCGACGGTCGTCTAGTTCTAGCAACGGTTATCTAGTTCTGGCGACGGTCGTCTAGCTCTAGCAACAGTCGTCTAGTTCTAGCGACGGTCGTCTAGCTCTGGCGACAGTCATCTAGTTCTAGCAACGGTCGTCTAGCTCTAGCGACGGTTGTCTAGTTTTGGCGACAGTCGTCTAACTCTGGAGATGGTCGTCTAGTTCTGGCAACGGTTATCTGGCTCTAGCGACGGTTGTCTGGTTCTGGCGACGGTCGTCTAGTTCTAGCGACAGTTGTCTAGCTCTAGCAATAGTCGTCTAGCTCTGGCGACGGTCGTCTGGTTCTGGTAACGGTCGTCTGGTTTTAGCGATAGTCATCTAGTTTTAGCAACGGTCCTCTACTAGCTGCCGTTCTAGTGCCTCTCTAGGTAGGGAGGATGTAAGGAAGGAAAGAAGGGTAAAAAATAAGGCGGCTACATAGGCAGAGACACGTGTAGACGCTATCGGGAATATAGCGGGGACCCGATGCAGAGCTTCGTGTAGAGCCTCTGTACGCAGAGCTTCGCGCAGAGCCTTATGCAGAGCCTCTGTACGTAGAGCTTCGTATAGAGCTTCGTGTAGAGCTTCGTGTAGAGCCTCCGTATGCAGAGCTTCG
>Ga0307507_10007502_pt1 | contig 15787 bp, 9 predicted proteins | sample 7_EM_MG_FD_207223 | JGI IMG/M metagenome (GOLD analysis project Ga0307507, IMG submission 207223) | Populus trichocarpa ectomycorrhiza microbial communities from riparian zone in the Pacific Northwest, United States - 7_EM | ecosystem: Host-associated > Plants > Roots > Unclassified | place... | reverse complement strand
CAATAAAATATATATTTTGCGTATTATTTCTGGCTTCCTATAGGTGTATTTTGCGTATATGAATTAAGCTGGTTGTATAAATACCTAAAATAATATGCATTTTACATACAAATACTTAAAATGCATACATTTTAAACGGGCGATGCCCCGCGCCGTAAGCGAGCCATACGATTTATATGGCGCCTACTAAGAAAAACGATGCATTTTGCAAGGAATTGACCATTCTTGAAATAATACCGAGGCATCGCGAACCAGCTAACAAATTCAACCTCACCTCCGCCATCACCACCCTACCGCCGCCCACCCTACCCTACGTGCTCTTATCTGACGCAAATAACCAATCAAGCTCCTCTCTAGCCTGCGAGGCTGCTAATTTTTGGCCCTTTCTGACCATTGTTTTCGTCTTCTTGGTGGCCTTCTATTGTATTTATGCTGCGCGTACTTGACGGTTCTCTACTACCTTCCGCAACTCTGCTACCTTCCGCTTCCGCGTCGTCTTTAGAGTACCTACTACCCCAGTAGTATGAGGATTAGCAGCCTTCTAAGCGACTAGCGGTGACCGATAAGCCGCGCACCTTCGCGTTGGCTCCCATTCGTCCTCCTCGTCGGGTATACTATAAGGCTTAAAGTCGACCGTTGGCTTCATTGCCTCGCAGGTGCTACAATAGAGCTCTCCTACATATATGGGCTTAGGACTTTCGCGTCCTAATCTAGTATTGGCCTGATAACGGCGTAGCTCCTCTTAAAGACCTTTAACGGTAAAGCCTTCCTCATCCAACTTAATTATAGTGGCGGCTTCTAATTCATTGGATTAGTTACTACGGCAGATATATACTATAAGCAGACATACCATCTATACGCGTAGCAATATAAGCAGACTCCTTAGCTCTTTTACACCTCTAGGTATTCTTCCAATTAATATACAGGCTTAAGAACACCTTAGCCGCCCAGCTGCGTTCGAATTTGGTTATCTATGGATATTTCTCTACCAGAGTATTAACTATAGAAACCTTCTTTCACTCCTCTTCTTTCGCCCAGGTGTATATTAGGTATCCTTTATTATCTATAGAGGTAAGCGCGCTAACGACAGTTCGAACTTTAGCCTAAATAATAAGAATATTGCTATCTATATTATGCATAGCTTGGTCTCTAAGCTTTTATATATTCACAAGTTGCTTAATCTTATTTAGACTTAACTGCCGTCCTTTCTTACCATCCTTAGCGCTGTACTGTCCTCGCTCTGAAAGGGAAATAAAGCTAGGCCTTAAAGCTTTAAAAGATTTAGGAGGCATTAGTAACAAGCAGGAGGGCTTAAAAGATCTAGAGGATAAAAATAGTAAGTAGAATTTATATATAGAACACAGTCTTTTATCTATAATCTGTAGATTTGTAATAGTTAAACTTACTAATTAGTAATTGCTTTCTAGCGGAACCTGCGGAGGCCTTTTTTCGCCACCTACTAATAAACACCTACCTCTATCTTATCCTTACTTGCATACTATATATTTGCTTACTATGCTGAGAATTATAACCTGCTATTACGCAAACTGCATTGCAGTTCAGCTAGGTGGAAGGCCTGTATTATAGGCTACTTTCTACCAGCACTATAAACCGCAAAGCTACTAGCGGCGTCCTCAAGGCTCTTATATATGTACTTCCTGCCCTAAATACCTAAACGGACACTCTATTCAATGAGCGGCTTACTATAAATATATTGCCTATGTACAACAGTTATAAACTAGGGCGGCAAATATATCAAATTTAGCCAGAACAAATACCTTAACTACTCTAAATATTGATAATAGTAAGCCTACCAACCTCTCTAACGAGTTTAACATTAAGTAGAGCGTATTACAGACGCTTTAAGTACGATATTACAACTACTTGGAGAAGAGTCGCAGGAAGCTAGTTAGTTAATATAGGCATAGTCTAGGATGGATCCAGTGGAACTATGTGACAAGGAATAGTAACCAAGGTTATATAGCGTTAAACGTATTAACTGTGTTAAATAGAAGGGACGTTACATTTAATATAGACAATATATACCTTATATACAAGAGAGGATTTCTTAGGAGTATAGTTATATATTTAAAGGACCTTAGTCCCTACCGTAGATAGTTCTCTCCTTATAGTAAATCTTAGAATACAATTAGAGTTAATCTATTAGGCAACTACTCTACCAGTTATTATTATATTGTTATTTTATTCTTACCTATATACCCAGCCTAATAATAGAACCTACTGTAGTTCCTACTATAAGGTTCTGTTACATATTTACTACTAAGGTTATAGTATTTAAACAAGATCAAATAATATGCCACTAAGAGCAGCACCAGTTATAACGGCATTGGCAACAGCCACAACCTTAGGGCTAGGAGATACTAGTATAGATAATAGGGATTCTTAAGTGGTTATATAAGGTCAGTTATAGGAAATGGTTAATTACTTATAAGATAATAGTAGGATACTTAAAGAACGTATTAATGGAATTAGAGTAGTAAAGATCAAGTTACCTTTAATTAAACAGTTCTTAGGAGAGAAGTTAAAGCTTAAAGGATTTCTTACGCAAATGCACTTTAAGGTAGTATAGGAAGGAGCGAAGTTAGTAATATCGTTAGATTAAGTAGCCTATGTAGAATTGTTCCTAATAGGGAGGGCACTTAAGTGGTTTAAGCCATATCTTACAGAAGTATAGGCTAATAGTATAACAACTACTAACCAGGATGTACAGTATATATTTACTAGTTAGAATGGGTTTATAGAGCAACTAACGCAGATATTTAGAGACCTAGAGGCCACAACCATAGCAAAATAAAAGCTTTAGAACTTAGTATAATGCACTTTAATAATTAAGTATATAACATAGTTTCAAATACTAGCTATATAGGTTAAGTGGAATAATAGGGCGCTTATAGCATAGTATAAATAAGGACTTAAGGCTAAAGTCTAAAATACAATTATCTTAATAGAAGATATGGATACTCTAAGAGAGTTAATAGATTAGTTAATAAAGATTAATAATAGGATCTACTAAAGGGAATAAGCTAAGAGAGGGTAAGATAGAGTTCTATAGTTATATAAAGCGTAAAGTACGTAATAACAGATATAGAGTTAAAAACTATAGAATGGCGCAGAGCTAATAGACTTAAGCGGTACTAAAGAAACCTAAAGGTAGGAAAAGAAACTATAGAAACCTAAAGGTTAAGGATTAAGTAATTAAAGAACCTAGGAGTAGAGGCTAAACTAGGGATCTTAGCAGTAGAAGACATTTAGGCGGACTCTATAGCAGGAAAAATGGTTTAAAGATAGAGCTTATATAAATTGCGGAAAATAAGGTTATTTTACCAGAGACTATAGAGGTGGTTAAAGTAACTACGCGGTAAAGGGAACTAGGCTAGTAGACGGCATATATATATAGAGGGATAATAGTGCACTATAAGGAATAAAAGAGTGTTTAATTAACAGTTTTGCGTATTATTATAATAACGCATGCCGAATTCATAAGGACGCTAAGTATGGCGTAAGCTATTAGCTATAGGAGCTATTATTACCTAAGTTTAAAGAAACTAATAAACCAGCTTATAGATCAGATATTAAAGATAATAAATTTAATATAGGCAAAGCATTTACCAATAATAAGGTAATAAAGGTAGCTTACTAGGAGTATACAAACCTTAAAGAAGTTAAAATAGAAGTAAAGACTAAGACTATTATAGAATAGGGTTTAGTAACGGGTATTATAATACTATTAGATATAATTTCTATTACTTTATAAGATAATAGGAGCAATGTTTAGAAGAAACTAAGTAAGTAGATAACTACTAGTGCTAGCTTATTACTTAATAAAGGTAAAAAGCCACAGGCTTAAGATTCTTAAGAAGAGATAAAAGAAGCTTAAGATTTTTAAGATAAGATAAGATATACCTAAGGATCTATAATAGACAAAAACTAATAGGGAAGGGTAGTAACTTAGTTTAGTAATAAACAAATGAGTATAGGACGCAAGTTTAAAAACTATAAGTTTAGAGAATAAGTAAGAATATTAGCAATCCTAAGTAAACGCAGTGTTTAGCCTAAAGATTAAACAGTTAATACCAGGATTAAAAAGTAAGACAACTATAAAGATCTAGCTGCAAGATATAGAAAACAAGAAACTATAGATAAGTTTAGGATAAGAATTATTATATAGCAGAAGCAGAAGCTAGATAAGAGATTAGCTATGCTAGGTTATATAAGGGACAGAGCACCTATATAAAGAGTTACTAATAGGCCGAGTGTAGGAACACCTAGGGTAAAGTAGTTAAATAAACTGGAATAAAAAGAGAATCTAGACATCCTAACTAGGTTTAAAGAAAGACATACCAAAGGATATTATAGTATAGCGATAATAAGGTACTTTCTAATAGATAAACTATATACACTAAACTAGTTATATGGAAAGTGGTATAGGCAACAACATAATAACAAATAGGAAGACTTTTATATATAACTAGATAAAAAAGTTATCTAAGACTAACCTATTATAGAAAAACGTATAAGTTACATTAAAGGAGCATTAATCATAATATTAAGGAACCTAGAAGAAGGATTTAGGGACTAGAGAAGTAAGTAATAAATCTTAGTACCTACAGCAGAGATACTAGTAGTTAGGTTAACTAGGTATAGGTTTAAACTTAAGAATAAAAACAAACCAAAAGTTAACCTAAAATATGCAGCGTATTATACACTATTATAGATAGCTTATATGGATAATATATGCAATATATATAGAGCACCTAAAGACAAGAACCGGAAGTACCTAGTAAGGATATATTAGGCACCAGAGGAAAAGCGGTTTAGGAATACTAAGTATATATATAGTTAGCACCTAGTAAAAGTATAAAGTTAAGGAGACTTAATACTTTAACCAAAAAGATTCCTTATAGAAGAATGCCTAGACGGATAATAGTGGTGGGAGTGCCTAAAGAACACTTGCCTATAGTATATAGAGGAAAAGAAATAAACTAAATATTAGCTAAAGTTAGATTAAGTATAGGCAGGATCTAGTAGCCAATAGTTAGAAAAAGGGGAGGCGTATAGAACCAGAGGGAACTAGTATTAGAGCCTTAAACCCTTAAAGGAATTTAAGGTTAATACCTAAATTTACAAGTTAAGTGGCAAGATTAGCAGTTTAAAGCGTTAGTAGATAGTAGAGCAACTAGGAACCACATATTACTAAAGGTAGTAGAAAGGATAGGGTTACTATATAGATAGAAGGAATACCTATATCTACTTATAACGATTTTAGGAGATTAGATAGCCTATAAAGGAGGTATTATTAATCTTAAAACAGGACCTATTTAGATAACTATTAAGGGAAGACCAGTTAGAATGTCTTTTAATATCCTACTATTAGGACAGGATAAGGCAATACTAGGAATATCTTAGTTATAGGAGTATAATCTAAAGATTAATTAGGTTACAGGTTAGGTCGATATTAAGGATATATAATAGCGCAAAGTGTAATAGCAAACTAAGTTAGTATAGTACTAAGTTAGAGCGATATATAAAGAGACTAAGTAAGGCTTAAGTTATGTACTAAAGAGATACCATAAGTATGGTAAAAAGTTATAGTTACTAGAAAGTAAAAAGCTATTAGAGTATATAGCATGGGACTATAAGATAGAATTAGAAGAGGGAATAAGTCTAAAGTTCTTTCCAATTTATAAGCTTACTAAAATAGAGTTAGTAGCGCTTAAGGAGTTTATTTAGGAGAACTTATAAAAGGAATATATTAGACCGTTATAGTTATTAGTAGGATATCCAGTACTATTTATTCTAAAGAAAAACGGAAAACTTAGGATGTGTATAGACTATAGATAGTTAAACAGTATTACTAGGAAGGATAGGTATCCTTTACCCTTAATTAGCGAAATTTAAGACAGGATAGGTAACGCAAAGATCTTTATAAAGATAAATCTGAGATAGGCGTACTACCAGATTAGGATTAAGGAAGGTAATAAATAGAAGGCAGCTTTTAGGTCAAAGGAAGGACTATATAAACCATTAGTTATACAATTTGGGCTTATAAACGCACTAGTAATGTTCTAGAAGCGAGTTAATAGTGTATTAGAAGAACACCTAGATAAATTTGTTATAGTATACCTTAATAATATTATCATCTACTTAGAGAATAAGGAAGAATATAGAGAACACGTTAAATGGGTCTTAAAGAGACTATAAGAAGAACAGATGCCAGTAGCAATTAAGAAATGCGAGTTCTTCACCCAGAAGACTAATTTTGTTGGATTTATTATTAAACTAGGCCAACTTAGCATAGATCTAAAGAAGATCGAGGCTATAGTAAATTGGCAGGAATTAGAGAATATTATATAGTTAAGATCGTTCCTAGGGTTTTGCAATTACTATAGGAGGTTTATAGCGCAATGGTTAAAGGATATTAAGCTATTTACAAGGTTAATAAAAAAAAAAGAACTATAGGTATAGGGAAAGGAGTAATAAGAACTGTTTAAGAGAATTAAAGAGTTGTTTACCTAGAAGCTAGTTCTTAAGATCTATCAACTAGGTCTAGAGACAGTTATAGAAATAGATGCATTAGATTTTACACTAGGGGCGTGCTTTATACAGAAACGTTAAGGTGGGTAGTACTTAGTGGCATACTATAGTTAAAAGATAACACCACTAAAGTTAAACTATAGCACCTACAACAAGGAGTTATTAGGTATAGTTATAGTACTTAAGGAATAGAGAGCATTCTTATAAGGTATAGAGAAACTATTTGTGGTTAAGACAGACTATAAAAACCTTATAGGATTCCTAATAATAAAGGAACTCAACCAAAGATAGGTTAAATAGGCGGAAATGCTTATAGAATACCATTTTGAAATTTAGCATACTAAGGGTACAGATAATGCATAAGCAGACGCTCTAAGTAGAAAGGCTGAACTATAAAGTAATAAAAAGCTATTAGGAGCTTTATTGCAAAAGGATTAAAACGGATTAATTAGGTATAATTATCTAAAGATTACAGCGACTAAGGAAAGTCAGATCCATAAATCACTAGAGAGTGATTAAATATAGAAGATCTAAGAAGTATAAATAGAGGATCTAGACTTAGAGCAATATAAAAACAGAGAAGCAATGTATATGCCTAAGTCTATTACAGAAGAATTTATTAAGGAATTCCATAAGGGAATAACATAAGGACATAACGGAGCTATAGGCTAGTATTAAGACTTCAAGAGGAGTACGTTATTTAAGGAATCTGGGGACTAGCAAGACAAGTTATAAAGGAATATTTAGATTGCTAAAGGAATAAACTAATAAGGCATAAGCTATATAGAGGGCTATAACCTATTAAGACACCAGGAAGACCATAGGAGGTTATATTATAGAACTTTATTATTAAGTTACTAAAGTTAAGAGATCCTATTATAGGACAAGATTATAACGCGATCTTAGTGATAGTGGATAAGCTAATAAAGTGGGGATACTTTATAGCATGCACTAAAGAGATATTAGTAGAAGATGTCGCTAGAATCTATATAAAGGAGGTATTTATAAGACACAGAGCACTAGACAAGATTATATTAGACAGAGATCTAAGATTTATAGCAGTATTTTAGGAAGTGTTTCTAGCAGAATAAGGAGTTTGTGCAGTAATATCTATAGTATATTATCCGCAGACGGATAGATAAATGGAAAGATTAAACTAGACACTAGAACAGTATCTAAGGCACTATATTAATCACGTATAGAACAATTGGGTATTGTTACTACTAGTTACACAGTTTATATACAATACAACACTATAAGAAGGAATAGGGACATTACCATTTAAGGCAAACTACGGATATAAGCCAAGAACATTATTATTGCCATATTAAGCAAAAAAGACAAGTAGCACAGCTAAGTAAAGGATAGAGATATTAACAAATCTTTATACAGACCTTAAAGAAATAGCTAAACTAGTATAAGAACAAATAAAAAGGTACTATAATGCTAGGAGATCTAAGGGACCAGATCTTAAGGAGGGGGATAAAGTATAGCTACTATACAAAATTTTTAAGAGTTAACAACTAAGCAAGAAGTTGGACCATGTTAGACTAGGACCTTTTAAAATTAAGTAAAGAATTTTATTAGTTATATATAAGTTAAACCTACTAGCCAAAATGAAAATCTACCCTATACAATATATTGCAATGCTAGAGCCAGTATATAGGAACGTTAAGATACCAGTTTATAAAGCAGACACGTATAGAGGATAAAAGGAAGATAAGTAGCAAGTTTTAAAGATTATTAGTTACAAGGATGTAGATAATAAAACATAGTATAAAGTAAAGTAGATAGGCTATAGTAAGACTACCTAGGAACTACTAAGCAACCTAAAAAACGCTATAGGAAAGGTATGGGAGTATTAGAAGAAAGCAGGTTAGGTAATATTAATAAAGAAGGATTGCCAAAGAATAAGTCACCTAAGGGGGACCTAAAAGGAGCAATTACTGAGCTACTTAGAGTTATTTCCCTTATAGGAGGAGAGCTAATCCTTTTATCACCTAGCTTAGATAAACCCTATTAAATAAGTTTCCACTCCTTAGAACGGACCTTCTTATAGACACGTTTAAGACGTTAAAGACAAGTATAAGCTAAATATTAAGCTTTAAGGACGTATGTGGACTCTTCTAAGGCATATTAAACCTCAAGCAGCGCGGAGGCCAGCTTACCGTCAAGTTTTATAACAGTAGATTAAACACAAGACCCTATAATAAGTTACTTAGGGAACTTAAAAACTGTTAAGAGTTATAGGACGCGCACACTTAGCGTTAGAAATAGAGCGAACATCGCAGGACAATTAAACGTTTGCTTTGGTACACTTAGAGCAAAAGGAGGGTTATTAGGACAAAGGACTCGCCAGCGCAACGCATACCAACCCCTCTTTAGCGCAATAAGAGCAAGGGATCGCCATCACCTCGCCTAGTGATAGTATAGAGGAAACTATACAAAGGCGACGCTTAACCTAGGAAAGAGAAGAAAAAGCTTTAGGTATAATAAGTAAGAATATTAACCAGACTAATTAAACGGACATTATACCTCTAGTGGACGACTTAAAGATATTAGGAATCTTCAAGAACAAAGATAAAGAGGAGGGAGATAGTGTTACAGACGCTTTAAATACAATGTTATAACTACTTAGAGAAAAGTTATAGGAAGCTAGTTGGTTAATATAGGCACGGTCTAAAATAGATTTGGTAGAACTATATAACAAGGAATAGTAACCAAGGTCACGTGGCGTTAAATATATTAACTGTGTTAAATGGAAGGGACGTTACGTTTAATACAGACAACACGTACCTTATATATAAGAGAGGATTTCTTAGGAGTATAGTTGTGTATTTAAAGGACCTTAGTCCCTACTATAGATAGTTCTCTCCTTGTAGTAAATCTTAGAATATAATTAGAGTTAATCTATTAGGCAACCACTCCACCAGTTATTATTACGTTGTTGTTTTGTTCTTACCTATATACCTAGCCCAATAACAGAACCCACCGTAGTTCCTGCTATAAGGTTCCGTTACAGAGCGGCAGTAGTAAGCAGAAAGAAGATAGTGAGGACGGTGGCTATATATTAAGCAACTATAGCGTCAATATACCGCCTACTGTTCGCCCTATTAAGGTCTTAAATAAGGAACGCCTATTCCTAAAGCTTGCAGCTTAGTTAGAAGGCGTACCCTATAAGAAGCTTAACTCCCTTACCCGCATGCTCTACCTCTATAAAGGTATAGATTTACCAAATCAGTGTAACAAGGAAAAGAGACTCTGGAAAATAACTAGGATTATACCCTACCAAATTAACTGCTGCATTGGAGGCTGCATAGCGTACATAGGAGTGAATTTAGAGCTTGACCACTGTCTCTATTGCCTTAAAGTAAGGCTTAATTAGGTTACCAAACAGCCCCGCAAGACTTTTATATATATACCGCTTACCTCATAGTTATGGATATAGTATAATAATCCAGAACGGTTAGCTATATTAAAGTTATACCAGCAGAGGCTTCTAAGCTTAAATATAAAGAACGGTTAGCGCCTATTTTAAGACGTCTTTAATGGCAATCTATTCCTTAACTTCTATAAGCGGGAGCTTAACCTATTTAGCGATAAGTATAATATTGCCCTTTAGCTATCACTTAACGGTGTTTAACTAGATAATAGGAAGACCTATAAGGTAAGTAAAATGAGTAAATTAATCAAGGTTACTAATATATATAGGTAACTTCGGTTGTCCTCTATAACCTTAATCTTCCACCTAATAAGCGCTATAAGGTTAAGAATATACTTATAAGCTTTATCTTACCCGGTCCTAATGCGGCTAAGGACCTTAATTCCTTTCTATGGCTACTGGTTAATAAGCTTCTAGAGTTAGAGAATAGTGTTCAGGCCTTTAATAGCTATACTAATACGACATTCCAAATACGGGTATAGGTAACTCTAGTTGCTAGTAGGCGCTATATACTTATTGAATTTAGCAGCTAACGCCTTTATAGGTAACGGCCTAGCTCTTATAGACGCCACAGGTATAAAGCGTCTGGGCAATGAGATTAGGCTATACCGTACATATTCTATTAAAGCAGAGCGACGCGAATACACAAGGTTCCTATTATATCCCTTATACACAATACAACTACGAGAACCAGCCGCTGCGTCAAAATCTTCGGCTTATAATTAATTTAGTTAATCAAGCTGCGGATAATAGCTATAGAACAAAGTACAGAATTACTTATAGTAGTATACTACTAGAGCTCCAATTAATACATTTTCCACGGTTATTTCCTGCCAATATTATGCACTGCGTTTTCTTAAATATTACGCCCTTTTTATATCGCTTATGGAATAGTATAAAGCTAAAGATTAATAACCCTAAAACTAGAGGTAAATATGTGGATAGGTTTCCAGAATTACCTTCCTACCATTTAAGTGATGCTGAGCTTAGGATAATTAGCTCAGCGTTAACTAAATTAAGGCCTTAAATACCAGTATCTATTGCCTATACGCCTCGTCGAATTAACAGAGACTATATAGGATTTAAAGCCAAGGAATAGGAGGCCTAGTTGCTCCGATTTAGAACCTTTCTACTTAATGGAATTCTCCCTAATAAGTACCTTGCGAACTTCTGCATACTTAGCAGGCTCTATTCACTAGCTACTTAATACAAGTTTACTAAAAGCAATATACCTTACATTTAGGAGCTTGTAGAGGAATTCGTTTAAATATACAAGAAGCTATATTACCGCGGCGAACCTAAACGGCTGCAAGTATGCACTGTTTAAATTCACTACCTACTATACTACTCCGGCTATATTTAAGATCTAGGCTTGGCTTGACTATTCTAGCAGTTCTTTATGGAGTAAATAAATAGTATTATTAAGCCAAAGGCTCGCTTAAAGTCCTAGATATATATTAGTGTTAGCAACAGAGTCCTAGTTGCTAAGCACTTAAATCACCTTACCTTTATTCTTTTACCAGATAAACCAACCTTAAGGGATAATACGCCACTACTACATATATTAGGCGTATTTAATGCAAGCCTAACTATAATACAGCGGGCTTGAATTAAATACGTAGTAGATTACTAGCTTAGTAAGCCCCCTTTCTTTAAATGCTGCCACCTACGAAACAACCTCACTATTGGATTAAGAAAGTTATAAAGGCGTGATAATATTAATTAGGCAAGCCACTGTATCTACTATCGCAAACCCAGTATACAAGAGTGGCAATTTAGTAAAGTTGAATTCTTTATTAACGCCGCTAGCTTTAGGCGCTGGGCATATATTAAAAGCTTTACTAGTGTTAATATTAATAGGAGCCGCAGGATTGCGACTTATAACGGCATAGGCACGGCTAGATAGATTAGAATTAAGTAGATCAAGTCATTAATCGGCGTGCTGCATAAAGGTAGAACAGGCGGCGTCGACTGTATTATTACTAATATCAATATATTTGGCCAGTAAATGACTATTCCTAAATAGGAAATTATATACTGGCTTAGAGGTAAGCGGAGACTACGCCATTTAATTTGGTTTACTGACTTTAAAATAGCGCGACGTCTTAGGCCGAAAATCCCTTTTACTGTCTCCTATTTACCCCCAATAAAGTTACCGCTACACATGCTGTTTAATATACATACAATGATATACAGGGAGCTTTTATATGATCGCTAGATCTATATTATTGCCGTCTTAGCAAGCAAATCGGATTTTTAGAATTTTTTTCCTATCTCAATTCGTGGCTGACATAATTACTAAAAAATTTGGTTACATAACATCCTATAAGAACACACATTGCCGACGACGATATATCAACACCACAGTAAGATATTTATATATTTCGCACTAGCAGCTTCTTGCAATAACTAATATTAGTAGATCTACCATTTTAAATTTCTAGATTCGGGGTTGTTGAGGCTATATATAGAGGCTGTCGATCGCGCTCCCATTGCAATATTTTGCCAAAATCGCAATTTGGTAAAGCTCGATGCAACACCATGCCAAGCATCACCGGAATTTGTATATCTCGGGTTTTCAACTAGCCCTTTTTTAAGTCAGTAAGCCCGTTGATATATATAGATTAGTTAAATCAAGCCAAATATCAAGCCTCTCTGCAGCCTCAATTATATGCACGAGATTTATACCCAATATGCGTGAAATATACGTGCAATATGTATAAAAAACCACTGCATTTTGCATATAAAGTCTACGGATGAGACTACCCTTTTTGCATTCAAATTCAGCTCTATATGCACTAAAAATCTGCCTAATATGCACGCAAAATTTGGTCCAAAATGCATCAATTTTAAATGCATATTGTAGAGCGGAAAGACCGTAGGGAACCTAAGACCATTCTTAATCGCATAGCCGGAAAGACGTCTTCCTATTAGCAAGCGCATTAATTCCAGCAGAAATTAAGCCCAGAGTCCGAGTCCGCAATTAAAAGATATTGTATATTCCTCTTAGAGCATCGCTTTCCTCTTAAGAAGGCCCAGATCCGTAAGATTGCACTTAGTGTATATAAACGGCAGCTTCGTGATGCCGGCTAGGATAATAGCCAGGCAATCCTCAGTGTTAAATAGGTGGATTCGTACTTAAAACGCCACTAATCCTTTTAAGTTTAATACGCTTGGTATCTTAAAATAGAGAGATCTACTGCAGATAACGATCTACCAGCATATATAAGGTTCTTTAATAAGTTAGAGGCTACCTATACAAAATATTATATAGAGGCACCTAATCGCTGGAATATGGATAAAACAGGATATTAAATGGGGTACGCCTATACCTCTAAGAAAGTCGTTCTACGTGGTTCCTCTATACAACCTATTACGCCAGGTAATCGAGAGTGGGTTAGCGAGATCGCATCTATTAATGCTGTTAGTAAATCAATGCCATCCTATTTTATCTTTAAAGGGAAGGTTATTACAACCCATATAGCCTAAGAAGCTCTTAGATCAGTGCCAGACTATAAAATAGCAGTCTCTAATAATGGTTAGAGCGACCAGAGCCACGCATCTAATTAGATAAGGCATTTTAATATATATTCCCGCCAAGAGGACTATTAGGAGGATATTTATAAGGAATAAGAGGCTGCCGGTAAGCTATATAGCTGGAGGCTTCTTCTAATGGATAGCCATATATCGCACCTCTCCTTGGACTTTATCCAATACTGCGAGGATATAAAGATAATTCCCTTCTACCTACCTCCGCATTCTACGCATAATCTCCAGCCTTTGGACCGGTGTCTCTTTGGCGTACTAAAAAAGGCCTATTCTAATAAGGTTAATAAGTATATTTTAAAGGGAATTACTGGAATTACATATAGCTACTTCTTAGAAATATATGGGCAGATTCAAAAGAGAGTATATACTCCGCAATATATCAAAAAGTTATTTAAGGCCGCTGGAATCTATCCTATTAATGCTAAGAGAATATTAAGTAAACTGCGTAGTACTTAGGCTGCTAGGAGAGCTGCTACTCCTTCGCTAAATCAAGCAGCCGCTCCACAGCTCCTTTCATCGCCGATACATCCTAGAATACCCTCTACAGAAAGCGACAGAACACGGTACCAAGCGACCATTTCTCACCCCTCTGCAACACTAGAAATTTAAGAGTTAGCCACTAGGAAGCTTCTGGCTACTATATAGGTCCAATTAGAAGAAATTAGGCTCCTTTAAGAGCGTAATAAGGAGCTGGCTACTACTACTACAAGGGCTAAGAAGAAGAGGGCAGTACGGAACTCAGTTCTTATAAAATCACACCATATTTCTACTGCTAAGATAAGACGAATTCTGGACGCTAAGGCCGCTATAGAACTTCAGAAACAAAGGGCTAAGGAGCTCTGTTAGGCCTAGAAGCAGATTAAACAAGAGCTTAATAAGGCTAAAAAGGAGGCCTTAGAGAGGAGGAAGGCCGCTTATAGTAGTAGGGCTTAACTACGGAAGGTAAAGGACAAATCTATTAAGGAGATAAACGCATCTAAACGGGCCTGCAAAGCGGTGGAGAAGAACCTAGATTTAGCTATTAGGAAGCACCTGCAAAATCCTACTACAGCGTCAAACCAAGAGATCGAACAGCTTGAGCGTGCATTAGCTGAGGCTTCTATTCTGTTCACATCAAAGAAAGAGGCTGCAGATAAGGCTGCTGCCGAGTAGGAGGCTACAGACGCTCTATTAGCTACACTCCTCTCTCAGCCTTCGCAGGAGAAAATTGATGAGGATAAGCTAGATAAGGAGCAATACGATAAGGAATTAGAGCTTAATAAGTATATAGAGGATTTTAGGCCATTAGATAGCGTTAAGGGTATAATTTAAGTAAATATAGTGCCGCCTAATGGACGCGCAGTACAAAAAACGGGTGGAGGGGGCATTCTTATATATTCTAACCCGCTCTATGGCCTCCTAAGGCCTCAATACCATGCTAAAAGTTTCCTAAGCAAAAAGTGAATGCGATTAAATACAATTAGTATACGATTTTCTATACAAATGGCATTCTCCAACGTTTTTGATTTTCCTCTGCACGGGCCATTCCGATTACCCCGTCGATTCCGATTACCCCCTCAAATACTCTACAGGTTAGGGTTTCGGCATGGTTTAGTTAACTCAGCAACCGCGCCAAGCCAAACGCCGAGCAGCCGAGGCAGTGCATCACCGCCACAACGCCACACTCAAAACCATTTATTCCAACACCAACCACAGTTCCCCCATTTCCTCTATTCTTCAATCCCAGGAAGTAGACCCTTAACAACCCTATAGCCGGAGCGGGTCAGCCATCCTCTCTGCTAGCGGTGGCGACATCAAGTGCCAAATCATCCTCATCACCAACGTGTTCCACCAGTTCTCGAGCCACCATTAAAGTGGAATTAAAATCAGCACTTCCTACCCCCAGCAATTTCAACAACCGCTTAATAAAATCGCTTGAGAATTGAGAATTTTAGAATATATACCTATGAGATACCGTTGTATAGTTTATATGCCGTACCAGTTTATCGTTACATCGGCAAAATATGGTACCCTACCAATGGCCTCAATGGTTGGTGGTTGACGCAATTGGCGCGCAGTTGAGGGCATTTGGCAACTCGACCGACTAGCCTATGTCGTGTTTTTTTGACACGCAGCCTGCGCGCAACCTGCCAGTAATCTGCGCATTTGGCAACCATAATTATATTTAGAGCTATTTACCTCTTTTATACTAATAGCATATTTTAAATAAATAAAAGCTACTTTAAAGCTATTTATAAGGCT
>Ga0307507_10007500_pt1 | contig 15793 bp, 14 predicted proteins | sample 7_EM_MG_FD_207223 | JGI IMG/M metagenome (GOLD analysis project Ga0307507, IMG submission 207223) | Populus trichocarpa ectomycorrhiza microbial communities from riparian zone in the Pacific Northwest, United States - 7_EM | ecosystem: Host-associated > Plants > Roots > Unclassified | place... | reverse complement strand
CTTGCACCTCCTTGGCGGCCTCTTGCCCCGAAAACGCCTGAGGGCCGTTGGGATTGGGCCACTATGGCGGGCGTTACGCCCTATCCCAATGCAAGGGACCCCAGATGAGACTGACCGACATATCGCTTAACTGGCTGCTTCCCGGCGCCGTACTGCTCCTGGGCATGCTGGCGGCGGTTGCGGTGCTCGCGCGGAGCAAGCGGTCCGGCGGGGAGCACGCGAAAGACGACTCGTGGGAGCGCACGGAGGAGCGCCGCAGGCGCAAGGAGGCCATATACGGCATCGCCTCCTACGTCCTCCTGTTCTGCTGTGCGGCGGTCGCCGCGGCACTCTCCTTCCACGGACTGGTCGGCTTCGGCCAGGAGAACCTCGGCCTCACCGACGGCTGGGAGTACCTGGTCCCGTTCGGCCTCGACGGCGCGGCCATGTTCTGCTCCGTCCTCGCGGTCCGCGAGGCCAGCCACGGTGACGCGGCCCTCGGCTCCCGGATACTCGTATGGACGTTCGCGGCCGCGGCCGCCTGGTTCAACTGGGTGCACGCGCCCAGGGGCATCGACCACGCGGGCGCTCCGCAGTTCTTCTCCGGCATGTCGCTGTCGGCCGCAGTCCTCTTCGACCGCGCGCTGAAGCAGACCCGACGGGCCGCGCTGCGCGAGCAGGGTCTGGTGCCGCGTCCGCTGCCGCAGATCCGTATCGTCCGCTGGCTGCGGGCCCCCCGCGAGACCTACAGCGCCTGGTCGCTGATGCTCCTGGAGAACGTGCGCAGCCTGGACGAGGCGGTCGACGAGGTGCGCGAGGACAAGGCGAAGAAGGAGGAGACCCGACTGCGCCGCCGCGACCAGCAGCGCATCGAGCGGGCCCAGCTCAAGGCCATAAGCCGGGGCCAGCGCGGTCTCATGGGCCGGAGCGGCGGCCGTTCGCCGGAACCGCAGGCCCTGGAGCGCGGCTCCGGTCAAGCATCCGCGGAGCCTGCTCTATCGACGCCGGAACAGCTGCCGGTTCGCACGCGTCCCTCACTCCAGCCAGTCCGCGGGGCATCTGACCCGATAACCGTCGACCTCACCGCCGAGGACGACACGATGGCCCTGCCGCGCCTCGACTCCCTGGAGCGCAAGCTCAAGGACCTGGAGCAGCAGTTCGGCTGAGCCGAGGGCTGAGAACCTGGATCCGGGACCGGGCGACATCGGGACGGGGGCGAAGTCCAACTGGACTCCGCCCCCGTCCCGTTGCTCATGCCGGGCCCGTCACCTCGCTCATGCCGCGTCCGAATCCAGCTCGAACCAGACGGATTTGCCCACCCCGTGGGCCGACACTCCCCAGGCGTCCGCGAGGGACTGCACCAGGAACAGGCCCCGCCCGTGCGTACCGTCGTCGGCGTCCGGTACGCGCAGTCGGGGCCTGCGCGCCACGAAGTCCCGTACCTCCACGCGCAGTCCACCGGGTCCCACGATCGCCGTGAGCACGGCGTCGTGGTCGGTGTGGATCAGCGCGTTGGTGACGAGTTCACTCGTGAGCAGCTCCGCTATCTCCGATCGTCCCGGCCTCCCCCAGTGCCGTAGCAGTTCACGCAACGCTCTGCGCGCCTCGGGCACCGCCCGCAGGTCCGCGCGTCCGAGTCTGCGCCTCAGTTGAGGCGGCTGCGCCGGTTCCGTGGCGCTGTCGGCCTTGTCCTCCGCCGCTTTCGCCGAGGAGGCCCCGATCGCCATGGGACCGCCCCCTCGTGCTTGCCTTTTCATGACCCCCGCCTGCACGCCGGTTTCCGGTTCCCTCCTGCTCGAACATGTTCACGGGGATCCATGCCCTCGTCGGGAACAGGGCAGTCATGTCGAATCGTCAACGACCGGGTGTTCGGCCACAGTTGCGCCGGGTCCGGCGGGGCGGAGGTTTCGGGGGCGCTGCCGTCCGTACGGTCGAACGGCCACGGTACGGAGCATGCGGCGCGGGTGGGGCGGTCGGGGCGTTCCCCTCCGGGGTGTCATGGCTCCCGGCGTCGGGACCAGACACCCCGTGACGTCCTGACCACCGGCGATCGAACCGACTGCCGATGCGCGGCTGCCGATCCGGCCGTAGTCCGCGAAGGCGTGGGGCGATTGGTCCCCCCGGACCTCCTTCGAAGCCCACGCTCCGCGAAACTGGCCGGAATCAGCCGCTCAGGAATCGCGAACAGCTCCTCTACGGGGCTTACTTGCCGCCGATTCCCTTCGTACCGATGTGGAAGATCTTGTGGCTCGTGCGGGTCATGTCGACGACCAGCTTCGTGGTGTCCCCGCCGCCCCAGGTGAGGGTGATGGTGGCCTCGGTGTAGTCGGCGGTGCCGTTGTCGGTGACCTTCCAGCTCATCGGGGTGTTCTGCGCCTGGAGGACGCCGTCCGCGTGGTTCTTCGCCTCCCAGGCCTTCAGCTCCTTCAGGTAGGCGGGGGTGAGGTAGTAGTTCCGCAGCTCCGTGGCCAGCTTGCCGCCACCGCTGTCGAGGTCGCTCTCGGCGTCGACGTAGGCGCCGTAGAAGTCGGCGATGCGGGTGATGTTGTCGTCCGGCGAACCGCTCACGGTGCTCGGGGCGCCGGCGGAGGCCTGGGCCGCCAGGCCCAGGCCGAGGGCGAGGGCGAGGCCGGCGGCGAGGGCGGTGCGGCGCGTGGCCTTCTTGCTGTTCACGTGTGTTTCCCCGTTCGGGTCGATGCCGTGCTGTGGTCGGACCGAGCTTCGGCGTCCGGCGGCGGCGACCGCAATGACCGACACGGACCCCGCAACGGTGGAACCGTCCCACCCCGTCTGACCTCCTGATATAGGGAGTCCCTGGGATGCCGTCCTGGGACGCGACACGCACGGGAGCGATGGTGTCGGGCGAGGCCAACGACAAGGACGTCGAGGAGTTCGCGGCGCTGCTACGGCGCCTGAAGGCACGCACGGACCGCAGCTACAGCCAGCTGGCCCGCCGCCTGAACATGAACGCGTCGACCCTGCACCGCTACTGCGTGGGCGAGGCGGTCCCCCTCGACTTCGCCCCCGTCGAACGCTTCGCTGCGCTGTGCGGGGCGACACCGGAGGAGCGGCTGGAGCTGCACCGGTACTGGATCCTGGCGGTCGCGGCGCGACAGCGGAGGCGGGATGCGGAGCCGCCGGTGGAGAGCCCGGCTCCGGTTCAGGTCCCGGTTCCGGTCCCGGTTCAGGTTCCGGTTCCGGACGCGGCTCCTGAGCCCGCCGCCCGGTCGCCCTGGTACCGACGGCGTCTCCCGCTCACCGCCGCCGCGGTGTGTGCGGTGCTCGCGGTGTGGGGCACCCTGTCGGCGGTGTCCACGCACGACACGGCCGAGTCCAAGTCCAAGGCCGGCGCCACGGCGAAGGCCACCCCTTCCGCTCTCCCCGCTCCCCTCGCCTGGACCGCCAACTCCCAGGTGTGGGAACTCCATTGCAGCCATGACTACGTCGTCGACAAGTCACCCGCCCAGGTTCCGCGGCCCCCGGCCCAGGAGGACGCCGGGACCTGGGCGGCGCAACAGCACGCGGTGCACGGGCGGGACACGAACGTCGAGATCTCGGTGCAGGGCCGGACGTCCACGGCGGTGGTCCTGGAGGCGCTGCGCGTACACGTCGTCGGCCGGGCAGCCCCGGCCCACGGCACCGCGTACGCCATGGACCAGGGCTGCGGCGGCGAGGTCAGCCCCCGCTACTTCGGCGTGGATCTGGACGCCGATCACCCGCAGGCGCGCCCGGTCGCCGGGAGCACACTGGGGACGCCGGTCCCGGCCGTGCACCTGCCGTACCGGGTCTCCGCGCAGGACCCCGAGGTGCTCCTGGTCAAGGCGCGGACCCAGACCTGCGACTGCCGCTGGTACCTGGAACTCGACTGGTCCTCCCAGGGCCGCACCGGCACCCTCCGGATCGACGACCACGGCAAGCCGTTCCGCACGAGCGGCATCAAGGGCCTGCGGCACCTCTGGTACTCGTCGAACGGCTGGGCACCGTACGACAGTTAGGGCCCGACGGGTCTAAGGCCGGGGCATGTTACGGATGTTGGAGCGGGCCATCTGGAGCATCCGCCCAACTCCCCCGTCCAGCACGATCTTTGAGGCCGACAACGCGAACCCGGTGACCATCTCGGCACTGATCTTCGGTGGGATGGACAGCGCGTTGGGGTCGGTGACGACGTCCACGAGAGCAGGCCCGTTGTGCTTGAAGGCCGCCTTCAGGGCGCCTTCGAGGTCCTTGGGCTTCTCGACCCGCACACCGTAGGCACCGCACGCGCGCGCCACGGCGGCGAAGTCGGGGTTCTTGTTGGTGGTGCCGTACGACGGGAGTCCGGCGACCAGCATCTCCAACTCGACCATGCCCAGGGAGGAGTTGTTGAACAGGACGACCTTCACCGGCAGGTCGTACTGGACGAGGGTGAGGAAGTCGCCCATCAACATGGAGAATCCGCCGTCGCCCGACATCGACACGACCTGCCGCTCCGTGTCGGTGAACTGGGCGCCGATCGCCATCGGCAGCGCGTTCGCCATCGAGCCGTGCGAGAACGAACCGATGATGCGGCGGCGCCCGTTGGGCGTGATGTAGCGCGCGGCCCAGACATTGCACATGCCCGTGTCGACGGTGAACACGGCGTCCTCGTCGGCGAGTTCGTCGACCACGGCGGCCACGTACTCCGGATGGATCGGAACGTGCTTCTCGACCTTCCGCGTGTACGCCTTGACGACCCCTTCCAGCGCGTCGGCGTGCCTCTTGAGCATCCGGTCGAGGAACTTCCGGTCCCCCTTCGGCTTCACCCGCGGGGTGAGACAGCGCAGCGTCTCCTTCGCGTCGCCCCACACCGCGAGGTCCAACTTGGAGCGCCGGCCGAGGTGTTCGGGCCGTACGTCGATCTGGGCGATCTTCACGTCGTCGGGGAGGAAGGCGTTGTACGGGAAGTCGGTGCCGATGAGGATCAGCAGGTCGCACTCGTGGGTGGCCTCGTAGGCGGCGCCGTAGCCGAGCAGACCGCTCATCCCCACATCGAACTTGTTGTCGTACTGGATCCACTCCTTGCCGCGCAGGGCGTGTCCGATCGGGGACTTGATCTTCTCGGCGAACTCCATCACCTCGGCATGCGCACCGGCGGTGCCGCTGCCGCAGAACAGGGTGACCTTCTCCGCCGCGTCGATCATCTCGACGAGCTTCTCGATCTCGGCGTCGCCGGGCCGGACGGAGGGCCGGGAGGTGACGAGGGCGGTCTCGGCGGCCTTGTCGGGAGCGGGCTCGGAGGCGATGTCGCCCGGGAGCGAGACGACACTCACGCCGCTCTGCCCCACCGCGTGCTGGATGGCGGTCTGGAGCAGCCGGGGCATCTGCTTCGGGTTGGAGATGAGTTCGCTGTAGTGACTGCACTCCTGGAAGAGCCGGTCGGGGTGGGTCTCCTGGAAGTAGCCGAGACCGATCTCGCTGGACGGGATCTGCGAGGCGAGGGCGAGGACCGGGGCCATGGAACGGTGGGCGTCGTAGAGGCCGTTGATGAGATGCAGGTTGCCGGGGCCGCAGGAGCCGGCGCAGGCCGCGAGCTTCCCGGTTATCTGCGCTTCGGCGCCGGCGGCGAAGGCGGCGGTCTCCTCGTGCCGTACGTGGATCCAGTCGATGGCGGAGTTGCGGCGGATCGCGTCGACGACCGGGTTGAGGCTGTCGCCGACGACGCCGTAGAGGCGTTTGACTCCGGCGCGGACGAGGATGTCGACGAACTGTTCGGCAACGTTCTGCTTGGCCATGGTTCTCGCGTGCCCTTCGGTTTCCGGTGTCCTGCGGATCCCTCTGGGTTCCATGAATTCACAGCCCGGGCGCTCACGCCTCCCAAACAGCGGCGGCCGTGCGGTCGTCGGCATAACCCTTGACCCGCACTTGGGTGTCGGCGAGGAACGCGGCGAGACCGGGCGGGGTGGTACCGGACCACCGCCCCGCCAGATGCGCGGACAGCTCGGGCTCGCCGCGCAGGGGCTCGGCCAGCCCGCCGGTGCACATGAGGAGCGCGTCCCCCGGGCGGGCGACGGAGGCACGGAAGCGGAAGGGTTCGCGGGGCGGTTCGGGGGCGGGTTCGTACGGGCTCGGGGGCGTCGGGATGCCGAGGTCCATGGTGAGCCGGTCGCCCTGGGGCGTCTCGGTGGGCTGCGACCCGAACCCGACGACGGCCTCGCCGCTCAGGTCACCGACGGCGGGCTCGATGTCCTGCCACTCCCCGTCCCGCAACCGGAAGAGCCCGCCGGGCCTGACGCCGAAGAAGACGCGGGTACGGCACTCCGGATGCGCGGGAAGGAGGAGACACCGCAGCCCGGCCGAGTACTCCTCCGGATCGATGCCCTGTTCGGCGGCGCTGGCGCGGAGCTTGCCGAGGCTGCGGTCGGTGAGCCGGTGCAGCCCGGACTTCAGGTCCCCGCGCCGAGCAGCCCTTATGTCCTCGGAGAGCCGCGCGTGACTCCGCCCCACGGCCCGCGCGATCCAGTCACAGGCCTCGGCGGCGGCCCGATGCGCCCCCGGCGTGGCCCGGGCCCCGGTCGCCATCGCCACCAGCACCAACGCCTGCTCCCCGACCCCGAACCGCGCGGTCAGCAACGAGTCCCGCCGCGGCTCCCCCCGGAACCTCGCGGAGTCCCCCCGCACGGAAGCGGCCCTGATCGTGCTCGTCCCGTACCGCGCCCCGTCCAACACGGTGTCCGCGACCAGATCGTCGAGCTCGTCCGGGTCGGCGAGCGGGAGAGCGGTGGGCTCGGCGTCGTAGGTGGGGGGTCCGGAGCCTACGTAGTCGAGGGTGAGGGGTGCGGGTGGAGGCGGGGGCGGTGGTGCGAGGGCGGGGAGGTTGAGGGGCGGGGCGATCGGGAGGGGTTGGGATGGGGCAGCGGCTGGAGGCTGGGGATAGGGGCGCGGGTCGAACGGGCGGTCCGGGCAGAGGGGTTGAGGGGCTGAGGTGGGGGGTGCGGGGGCGACTGGCGGCGGGTAGGGTCCCGGGCCCTCCGGACGCCGGTCCCTCGGAGCGGAGGCGGGACTCTCCGCAGGGCGTACGGGAACGGCCATGGGATGCGGGGCGGACAGACCGTCCGGGCGGAGATCCGCCGGAGCGACGGCGGGACTGTCGGCAGGCGGTGCGGGAACGGCCGGCTGCGGGTACGCGGGCGGGAGCTCCGCGTCGGCCGCCCGCTGAGGGGGTGCCGGTGGGAGGTCGGGCTGCGTGTCCGCGTGGCGCGCCTGCCGGGGTGGGGCGGGCGGGGCCTGCTCCCCTGGGGCGACGGGGGCCATGGGCTTGAACAACGGAGGCTCGGGATAGGAATCCGCGCCCGCATCCCCCGGAACCGCAGACGGCGACGCGCCATCGCCAGGAGCGCCAGGAGCGCCAGGAGCGCCAGGAGCGCCAGGAGCGGCAGGAGCGGCAGGCCGGAACAACGGAGGCTCGCCATACACATCCGCCCCGGCACCTCCCGGCCCCGGAGGCGCACTGGACGGCGGCTCCCAGGAAGCACCCGGGGAGGCGGAACCCGTAACAGCAGGCGCCTCGGAGTCGGGCTCGCCGCCCGCACGTGGCCCCGGAACACCCGGGCCCACCGAACGCGCCCCCTCGCCCGCCGAAGGCACCCCCACCGAACCCGCCCGCTCGTCCGCCGGGGGCACCCCCACCGAACGCCCCCGCTCGTCCGCCGGGGGCACCCCCACCGAACGCCCCCGCTCATCCGCCGGAGGCACCCCCACTGTCCCCGCCGCCGAAGCGAACCGGTCGTCGACGGAGTCGCCCGCTGCCGACGGCCCCGTGTCCTCCGCGGCGTCGTCGTACAGCTGGCTCCACCAGTCGTCCTCGTGACCGGTCGGCGTTCCCCCCTGCTGGCTCATGCCCCTAATTGTCCACCGCACAGGCCAGTTGGAAACGGGGCGTCCGGAAAATCGGGTGCGCGCCCCTCCTCGAACGGCGTGTCGGACGACGTGCCGAACACCCGTCCACCACCGGGCGACGCACGCCACACAGGGCCGCCGGACGGTCCCACCCCCCACGGGAGAACCGCCCGGCGACGACTGAGTGACCCGGCCCCAACTCCCCTGCGTGCCGGCGCACGTCATGGGCCCGGGTCACGTTCCAAGTGACCGAATCCCGTTGCGGGTTCGGCCCACCCGGTCCCGAGTGTGACCGGCTTTCCTGAAGCTCCGCTGTGATTCGCGCCCGTCCCGCCTGTCACCCGCCGTGGGCGAACCTGCAGGCCGACCATCCCCAATACGGGCATTCCGGGCGGAAGTTGAGGCCCCAGTGGCGCAACCTTGGCAGAGGGGCGGGTGGTACGGCGATGATGTGCCGAGGCGGTTTCGCGCCGTGGCCGGTTTCCGCCAGGGCGCACGCGGGACAACGGGGTTTTCGGGGAGAGGCGGCACCTGATGCTGGCGGCGATAGGCCTGGACGAGGCGCACGAGTCGGCGTACCGGGCACTGGTGGCGGTCGGCGCCGCGGAGGTACCCGATCTCGCCCGACGGCTGGCCCTCGGGGAGTACGACACCGAGCACGCCCTGCGCGGCCTGGAACGGCACGGACTCGCCGCCCAGTCCTCGGCCCGCCCCGGCCGCTGGGTCGCCGCCCCGCCCGGGGTCGCCCTGGGCGCCCTGCTCACCCAGCAGCGGCACGAACTGGACAAGGCCGAACTGGCCGCCGCACAGCTCGCCGAGGAGTACCGGGCCACCGCCGCCGAACCCGCCGTACACGATCTGGTGGAGGTGGTGATCGGCGCCGCGGCCGTCAGCCAGCGTTTTCTCCAGCTCCAGCTCGGCGCGACCGAGGAGGTGTGCGCGCTGGTCACCGGGACCCCGGTCGCCGTCACCGGCGGGGAGAACGACGCGGAGGAGCAGGCCGCCCGCCGCGGGGTCCGCTACCGGGTCGTCCTCGAACGCGCCGTGCTCGACCAGCCGGACGGCATCACCGAACTGACCGCCGCGCTGGGCCGCGACGAACAGGTACGGGTGGTCGACAAGGTGCCGACGAAGCTGGTGGTCGCCGACCGGACCCTCGCGCTGGTGCCGCTGACCTCGCACACCGCGGAGCCCGCCGCGCTCGTCGTGCACGCGAGCGGCCTGCTGGAGCTGCTCCGCGGGCTCTTCGAGTCGGTCTGGCGGGACGCGCTACCGCTGCGCCTCGGCGCGTCCGGCGCCACTGAGCAGGACCCGGACGGCCCCGACGCCACCGACCTGGAGGTGCTGTCCCTGCTGCTGGCCGGGCAGACCGACGCCAGCGTCGCCAAACAGCTCGACCTGGGCCTCAGGACCGTCCAGCGCCGGGTGAAGCGGCTGATGGAGCTGACCGGCGTCACGACCCGGCTGCAACTGGGCTGGCACGCCTACGAACGGGGCTGGGTGGCCCGTAGCTGACCTGCGGTTTCACCCGGGATCCCGCAGGCTGGGCAGATGGGAGTGGCTGAACTCCTCCTGGTCGGCGTCGTCATCCTGCTCGGCCTGTGCGGAGTCCTGGTGCCCGGAGTGCCGGGGTCGTGGCTGGTGTGGGCCGCGGTCCTGTGGTGGGCGCTGAAGGATCCGCAGCCGGTGTCCTGGGGCGTCCTCGTGGGCGCCACGGTCGTCCTCTTCCTCTCCCAGGTGGTCCGCTGGGCCCTGCCGCCCCGCCGGCTGCGCGCTAGCGGCGCGACCCCCCGAATGGGCGTGTACGCCGGAGCCGGCGCGTTCCTCGGCTTCGTCCTGGTCCCCGTGCTCGGCGCGATCCCCGGCTTCATGGCCGGGATCTACCTCCACGAACGCCTGCGCCTGGGCCGCCACGGCGAGGCCATGGCCTCCCTCCGTACGGCGATGCGCTCGGGCGGCTCCAGCGTGCTGACCGAGCTGTTCACCTGCCTGCTGATCATGGGCGCGTGGGTGGGCGCGGTGATCTGGGGCTGACGTCAAAGGGATCAGCCGAGCATGGTCAGGTCGACCGTGTCGGCCAGTGCCCGCATGCCCGCGTCGTTGAAGTGCAGATGGTCGCCGCAGTCGTAGCCGGGCCGGATCCGCTGCGGCTGCTCCGGGTCGCGGACGGCGGTGTCGAAGTCGACGACCCCGTCGAAGCCCCCGCCGCCGCGGATGAAGGCGTTGATCTCCTGCCGTACGGCCTCGCGGGCCGCCGTGTACCCGCTGCTGCCGCCGTACGGGGTGAGGGTCGCGCCGATGACGCGGATGCCGTGCGCGTGGGCGCGGCTCACGAGGGTGCGGTAGGCGCTTTCGAAGGCGTCGGGGTCGGTGGCGTTCGGGGTGCCCTTGATGTCGTTGATGCCTTCGAGAACGATCAGCACACGCACCCCCGACCGCGACAGGGCATCCGCGTCGAGGCGGGACAACGCGCTCGGGCCTACGTCGTCGCGCAGCAGGCGGTTCCCGGAGACACCGGCGTTGAGGACACCGAGGCGGCGGTACGAGGGCAGGGCGGCCAGGCGCTCGGCGAGGCGGTCGGGCCAGCGGTGGTTGGCGTCGCGGGTGGAGCCGTTGCCGTCGGTGAGGGAGTCGCCGAGGGCGACGACGCTGCCGGCCGCCGGGGCGTCGAGGACGTCGACGCCGGTGACGTAGTACCAGGAGGTGGTGGTCGTCGTGTACGCGGAACCGTCGACGTCGGCGGCCCGATCGCCGCTCGGCGCACGGTAGTTGGCCTGTCCGGCCGCGCGGTGGTAGGTCGCCGGGCCGGAGTCGTCGGGTGTGTGGACCGTGACGAGCAGATCCGCCGCGTCGGGCACGGCCAGCAGGACGGGATCACTGACCAGGTCCTCGCCCGCCGGGATCGTCACCGTCCGGGCACCCGCGAAGGTCACGACGCGCATCGAGCCGGCCACGGCGTCCGGACCGATCTCCCGCAGCGCGACGGTCACCGCGTCGAGCCGGAGCGGCGCGCTGCCGAGCCGGTTGCTTAGCCGGACCCGGGCCGCGCTGCCGCCGACGCTGAGGTGGACGACGTTGCGGAAGGAGGCGCCGGGGTGGGCGGTCGCGGTGCCGGAGGGGGCGGCCTCCCAGGTGCCGGTCCAGGTGCCGAAGGGGTCCCGGGCCGGGGCTTCGGCGATCGCCGTACCCTGCCCAACTCCCGCTCCCAGTACGACCACCAGCATTGCGACGACGATCCGTCCGGCCCCGACCATGAACGCTCCACCTCTCCCCACCGACCACGAGGAGGCGACCGTGACACGCGGCAACGGGCCGACGGCGGAGCACCACCGGTGCCGGGCTCCGCGTCCCCTGTCCGGCGTAGGACGTGGAGCGGAGGGAGACCTGGGACCGAAGGCCGATGCGCGGGGCGGGCAGGCGTGTTTGGCTGCGGTCATGACCGAATTCACCGAGGCCGAACGCGCGTACCTCGCCTCGCAGCGACTGGGCCGCCTCGCCACCGTCGACCCCCAGGGCCAGCCACAGGCGAACCCCGTCGGCTTCTTCCCGCAGGCCGACGGGACGATCCTGGTCGGCGGCTATGCGATGGGTACGACGAAGAAGTGGCGCAACCTGCGGAAGAACCCGAAGGTCGCGCTGGTCGTGGACGACATCGTCAGCCTCAGCCCCTGGCAGGTACGCGGTATCGACATCCGCGGCGAGGCCGAACTCCTCGTCGGCCCGCACGAGTTGGGGCCGCACATGAGCGAGGAGGTGATTCGCATCCACCCGCGGCGGATCCACAGCTGGGGCCTGGAGACCGACTAGAACTGATCGAATAGAACTGATCGAAGCCGACTCAGCCCAACGCGTCCTCCAGGGTGAGGAGTTGCACCTTGCGGTCGAGGCCGCCCGCGTACCCCGTCAGCGATCCGTCGGCACCGATCACACGGTGGCAGGGCCGGACGACCAGCAGCGGGTTGGCGCCGATCGCCCCGCCCACGGCCCGGACGGCGGCCCGGGACGCGCCGATCCGCGCAGCGATCTCGCCGTACGTCGTCGTCGCGCCGTACGGGACGGAGTCGAGGGCACTCCACACGCGCTCACGGAAGTCGGTGCCGGAGGTGCGGAACTCCAGCTGGAATTCCTTGAGTTCACCGGCGAAGTAGGCGGCGAGCTGTTCGCCGACGGCACGGAAGGGGCCGGGGTCCTGCCGCCACTGGGGCTGGACGGTACGGCCGCCCTTCTGACCGGGCACGGAGAGGGAGGTCAGCGCGCCGAACTCGTCTGCGGTGAGGAGGAGTTGCCCCAGGGGACTGTTGAAGCTCGTCCAGCGGGTGACCGTGGGATCGGCCGTCGGGTCGGTCATCGTGACTCCAACTCCCCTGCCGTGCGCAGGTGTTGTACGTGTTCGAGATGTTCCGTGTGCTGTACGGCATAGGAACGCCAGGGGCGCCACCCGTCCGGAACGTCGACGCCGGGCGGTGCGACATCGGGGTCTCCGAGGGCGCGGGTACGGATGACGGCGACGGTCGCGGCGTCCATGCCGGGCAGCGCCAGCAAGGCCTCCTCCGCGTCGTCCCGGTCGACACCGCCGTCGAGCCGTACGGTGCCGTCGGCCAGGGCGGCGGCGAGGGCGGCCAGGGGTTCGCCGGGCACGGCGTCCACCAGCGCGGACGGTTCGGGGAAGAGGTGGGTGAGGCCCCCGGACGGGGCGTCCAGCGTCTTGCCGTAGCGCCGCACCAGTCGTTCGGCCTCCGCCCGCCCGACAAGGGCCCGTACGGCGAGTTCCTCCGGGTCGGCGGTGCCCGGTGAACGCAGGCCGGGGCGGGCGGCGACGAGCGGGGCGAGCCGGGGATCGGCGCCGAGCCGCTCGTCGACGGCGTACGGATCGGCGTCGAGGTCGAAGAGCCGTCGTAGGCGCTGGACGGCGGTGGTCAGGTCGCGGTGGTCGGTGAGGTGCAGCCGGGCGTCGAGCCAGCCGCCGGGGTGGGCGGGGGACGCGGCCTTGAGGGCGCCGGGTCGTTCGTCGACGGCGACGATTCCGGTGCCGTAGGGGAGGCGGAGGGTGCGGCGGTAGGTACGGCGGCCGGGGGTGCCGGTGATCTCCTCGATGCCGGGGACGGCTTCGCGTGCGAGGAGGTCGAAGACGGCGCCGGACTGGTACGGGCCCCGGTACGCGAGCCGCAAGGGGATTCCGGCGGACGGGCCGGTCCCCTTCGCCGGTGCCTTGGGCGCGTGGGGCGTCCTGGCCGTCCGCAGCTCGCTCGGGGTCGACGCGTACACGGCGCGGATCGTGTCGTTGAACTGGCGGACACTGGCGAACCCGGCGGCGAATGCCACCTCCGTGATCGGCAGGTCGGTGGTCTGCACCAACACCCGTGCGGTGTGCGCCCGTTGGGCCCGGGCGAGGGCGACAGGACCGGCGCCGAGTTCGGCGGTGAGCTGCCGCTGGACCTGCCGCGCGCTGTATCCCAGCCGCACGGCGAGCCCGGCGACGCCCTCACGGTCCACCACGCCGTCGCCGATCAGCCGCATGGCCCGGCCGACGACATCGGCCCGCACGTTCCACTCGGCCGAGCCCGGCACGGCGTCCGGACGGCACCGCCGACAGGCCCGGAACCCCGAGCCCTGCGCGGCGGCGGCCGTCGCGAAGAACCGCACATTGCGCCGCTTCGGCGTCACCGCCGGACAACTGGGCCGGCAGTAGATCCCGGTCGTGGCCACCCCGAAGAAGAACTCCCCGTCGAACCGGGCATCCCGGCTCCGCACGGCTTCGTACCTGGTGTCTTCGTCCATCACGCTGTCCAGTCTCCGCCATCCCCGGGGGTGGGGCTGGCGGAAATCGGACGGGACGTTGACGCCATGCCGGACAGGCCCTAAGCCCACCGCCCCCGCTTCGCCTCCATCGCCGCCTTCCCCTCCGCCCCCTTCCGCTTCCAGTCGCGGCGGAGTTCGGCGCGGGCCCGGGCGTCGGTCTTGGCGACGATCCACTGGTTCTCGCGCATGAGCTTGCGGTAGCTGTCGAGCCGGCGTTCGGAGAGATCGCCGGAGTCGACGGCGGCGAGCACCGCGCAGCCCGGTTCGGCGACGTGGGCGCAGTCCTGGAAGCGGCACTGCCCCGCCAGTTCCTCGATCTCGGCGAAGACCTGCCCGACCCCGGTCTGCGCGTCCCACAGCCCGACGCCACGCAGCCCGGGTGTGTCGATCAGCACCCCGCCACCCGGCAGGGCGAGCAGATTGCGCGTGGTGGTCGTGTGACGACCCTTGCCGTCGACGTCACGCGTGGCCTGCACCTCCATCGCGTCCTCGCCGATGAGCGCGTTCGCGAGCGTCGACTTGCCCGCGCCGGACTGCCCGAGCAGCACGGACGTACCGCCGGCGGCGACCGCGGCGAGGACGTCGATCCCCTCCCCGGTGGCGGCGCTGACGGTCAGCACCGGCACGCCCGGCGCCGTCGTCTCCACGTCCTTGACGAGATACGACAACGTCACCGCGTCCGGCACGAGGTCGGCCTTGGTCAGCACGACCACGGGCTGGGCACCGGACTCCCAGGCGAGCGCCAGGAACCGTTCGATACGGCCGAGGTCGAGATCCCCGGTCAGCGGTACGGCGACGATCGCGTGGTCGACATTGGCCGCGAGGATCTGCCCCTCGGCCCGCTTGGAGGAGGTGGAGCGCACGAAGGCGGTACGGCGCGGCAGATACGTCCGTACGTAACGCGGGTTGCCCGCGGGTTCGACGGCGACCCAGTCGCCGGTGCACACGACGCGCATCGGGTCGTTCGGGGTGACGAACGCGGTGTCGGCGCGCAGCGTCCCGTCGGCGGTGACGACGTCGCACTGCCCCCGGTCGACCCGGATCACCCGGCCGGCCAGCAGTCCTTCGGCGTCGTAGCGGGCGAATTCGTCCGCCCATGCGTCGTCCCAGCCGTAGCGGGCGAGCGCGAGAAAAGCAGAGGTGGAAGTCAAGGGAGACCCTTCACAAGGGTGGCCCCGGCGCGCGCACTTCGGCGCGGTGGAAGAGGAAGGTCAGCCGGTGGCCACGGAGGTGGACTTGATGCACTTCTGAATGCGGGCAGCGCCCATCACAGAGACAGCCATCGGTCACACCTCCCACAACACAAGCCACGTCACCGGCGACACCACGAGGGTGGCCGCTCCAACACCACGAACCTTAGAAGGCGCCCGGCCGCCGTGCCACCGAATTACGGGGCACCGGCGGCGAGCACGTTCTCGTCCTCCCGCAGACCCGGGCGAACGAATACTCAACGCCAGCCGAGCTCCGGTGCCACCTGGGTCAGGATGCTCTCCAGCACATGGGCGTTGTAGTCGACCCCGAGCTGGTTCGGGACGGTCAGCAGCAGGGTGTCCGCGGCCTGGATGGCCTCGTCCTCCCGGAGCTGTTTCACCAGCACGTCCGGCTCGGCGGCGTACGAGCGTCCGAAGATCGCCCGGGTCGTGTCGTCGATCATGCCGACCTGGTCGCGCGAGTCGCGGTCGTGGCCGAAGTAGGCCCGGTCCATGTCGTCGGTCAGGGCGAAGATGCTGCGGCTGACGGACACCCGCGGCTCGCGCGTGTGGCCCGCCGCCTTGAACGCCTCGCGGTACGCCTCGATCTGCTTGCGCTGCTGGACGTGCAGCGGCTCGCCCGTCTCGTCGTCCTTCAGCGTGGAGCTCTGCAGGTTCATCCCCAGCTCCGCGGCCCAGACGGCGGTCGCGTTCGAGCTGGAGCCCCACCAGATCCGGTCGCGCAGCCCCTCGGAGTACGGCTCGACGCGCAGCAGCCCCGGCGGGTTGGGGAACATCGGCCGCGGGTTGGGCCGCGCGAACCCCTCGCCCTCGATCACCTTCAGGAAGGCCTCGGCGTGCTGGCGGGCCATGTCCGCGCCGGTCTCACCCTCCGCGGGCGCGTAGCCGAAGTAGCGCCAGCCGTCGATCACCTGCTCCGGTGACCCGCGGCTGATGCCGAGCTGCAGCCT
>Ga0307507_10007499_pt1 | contig 15795 bp, 5 predicted proteins | sample 7_EM_MG_FD_207223 | JGI IMG/M metagenome (GOLD analysis project Ga0307507, IMG submission 207223) | Populus trichocarpa ectomycorrhiza microbial communities from riparian zone in the Pacific Northwest, United States - 7_EM | ecosystem: Host-associated > Plants > Roots > Unclassified | place... | reverse complement strand
TTTTCATATTTAGTTTCATATTATTTCAAATCAATTTTATCATTTATTTGAAATCTGATTCCAAAATTTATTCTTTAAATTTAGAACTAAAAAACATAGAGAAACCACCGAAGTTAAATTGAATATCAAAAAGAAATTGTGACCAGATTTTAAAAATAAAATCACAGTTGAAACTAAATATGAAAATCAGTATTAACATCCAATCTAAAAAATAAAAAAATGTCAATATTAAATAATATATATATATATATATACATGTTAACAATGATATTATTATTTATCTGTGTCAAAAGCTAAAGTTACTATAATATATTTTTTTGGGGTGCTTCCTTCGCAATATATTCACAATGATATTGAATTTAATGGGAAATAAGAATTTTGGAGTGTTTATTTAATAATTTGCAAATACATAAACATACCTGTGAGCTCCAAGTATTTCTTCCATGTGCAGCCCCACACCAGAGTAACGCTTCTTGGGAAGTCGTTTATGTTTTGCACTTATGAAAAGGAAACATGTTCTTGGAAGAAGACTTCGGACTTCCACGTGGATCTGACAGAGAGGTTAGGCTAGCTGATGGTAATAAGACTTCGGACTTCCACGTGGATCTGACAGAGAGGTTAGGCTAGCTGATGGTAATAAGACTTCGGACTTCCACGTGGATCTGACAGAGAGGTTAGGCTAGCTGATGGTAATATTCATGTCGTAAGCTTTGCTACGACCCTTAGAAAGCCTTTAGGGACACTGGGAGCTTGACTATCTCGCCCACCACGATGAATTTGATAATTTTTTAGCTTGTTTGTCAAAATGACTTGGCATGGCCCTCAATTCCAATCAGTTCTTAATTTTATGTTTTTTGTTTTTTTGGGTATCGAAAATTAGTTCATTCGTAGAAGAAAACTTTGGGTCGGGGATGGATGAGGGTGTGGACCAGAGTTTTGAAATTTTAATGCATGTATATATCTCGAAGATGAGACGTCATGAGAAATCATGGCTCCAACTGTAAAGGTCACCATACGACAAGAAGTCTTTGTGTGTGTGTGTGTGTGTGTGTCTATATATATATATATATATGCGCACAGGAAATCAAGCCTATCCCAACTTGTGGAGTCCTTGGTTTTTCAAACTGCTGGCTAAAACCGGATGATTCATGGTCAAAAGAAGAAGAAGAAATTTCATTTGAAATCAAGATTGATGGTTTAGTTAGGATAATGCCAAGTGAATACTTGTAAAACTGATCAACTGGAGCCAGTTTGATTCCTGGAAATCTAATGTGTGCGCTTTTCTAGTATAGTTTTTGTTTGTTTATTACGCTTCCTTTAAAGTAGACAATTCACATGACAAAAAGTATGTATCGAAGACCTTTTCAGTTTCCCCCCCCCTCCCTTTAGTTAATCATCTTTTTCGAAAGAAGAAAGGATTCAAGGGGGAGACTTGATTTTGTTATAGATAGATGTATAGTCCATGTATGCTCCTCGAAGGGCTTTAAATCACAATTAAAGCATTGAAGATCTTGTAATTAAGGAGCTGCGTTTGAGAAGAGAGGGGATCAAGGCTAGGAAGAAAAGAGAGGAAGATATGAGGGTTTTTCTTTATAGCATGTACGTTAATTTCCTCTTCTTTTCAATTATAAAGAAAATCTTCGAAATCGAAATGTTTAGGACAAAAAAAGGAAAAAAAGAGAGACATTAGTTCTAAATTTTGATCAATTTCTTTTTAAAATATGTTAATTAATTTGAGAAAACAACTGAGAGGCCTCTCGGACCACAACAATATCTTCACTAGAAAGAAAAAAAAAGCCTAAGATCTAAAAGAAAAACATCAGTAAAATCTCCGATAATTGTTAATCTAATTAATGCTTGAGAACTTCGAACACCATGCTAGGAGGAGTGGTTAAAATAGTTCCCCCTCCATAGTTACTTTAATTCTCTTAAAGGGCACACCACGTTCGAGGAGGACACGTTTACCAAAGGCAAAGAACGTAGATTACTTTGCATGGGTTAAAACGAGAGTCGATTAGCCAGTGCTTCCTACAAGAAATCATGATCTTATAATTGCTTCTACTTTGGAGCCACTCAGTTTTGTATCTTTTCTCTACTTTTTAGAAGAGCTAGCAGAAAGGAAAAAAGTTTAGAAGTGGAGAAGCCAAGTAGATTTGATTTCGCATGAAACCAGACAAAAGGCCGATCTAGCTAGGTCATTAGAGAAAGAAGAACCAAAATCGTTTAACAGAAAAGTGGAAGCTTTTTGCATTTGATCTTTTGCATGCAAAGAGAATCGGATACTACCTAATTCCAAGCCTAATCGGCCTCGTCACTTTCTTTTTCTTTTTCTTTCTTTTTTTCTATCTTCTTGTGATTGAAAGATAGAATATTTGACCATTGAATCGCGCAGAATATACAGGGAGTCAAATAATCCAGAACCGAAAACATCAAAGACATATTAGGAGATGGTCTATTTCGATTGGATTGAAGGCATTATAGCATATGATAGAGACACAACGTACCCATTGAGGCCATTATTGTTTGTATAATGTTTTTATAAGAAGCGATGGTTAAGTTGGGATGGTGATCTTGGCCGCTTTATTAAGCCAAGATCACAACTAGTCAAATCACGATGAACAACTCGTGAAGGCAAACAGTCTTTGATTTATTTATTTTTTATTTTTTTTAACCCCTTGCTGTTGGCTTTATCTTTGAGAAGGATAATTAATTATAAAAGGGATCAATTTAATTTTTAATTTTTCTTCTCTCTCCCGAAATATTCCTTTACATTGCTCCAACAATATTGTTTATCAACTGATTTGCAATATTGGAGGCATGCAAGAGCACTGATTGACGAGCACAAGCTAGCTAGCTAGCTGGGAGCAGAATACATTCTAGGAAAATTACAATTGAGATGTAAAACCGATCGATCGATATTTATTATCAATTGACCGAGCTAGAGTTGGGAGATCCTCTTGAATATTTTTTGGCCTGGTGCGAGAATGGCCAGGGGATCGAAACTGGCCTTCCTCTCAACAAATCTTGACCACTGACTTCCAAAGTGTCTTTTCCATTCCTCTTCAGATTGGTAGTGAGGGAGGTACAATTTGAAGTCGAGACCTTCCTTGACACAAAATTGGACAATCTCTCTGTTTTGAGACACCAATTTCTCGGCAGAAGGGGCCTTTGGGCATGGCATGGTGAATCGGAGCAATGCCACCAAGTAAAAGATTTCCCCTTCCGCTGGTAACACCACAGATGTCCGGTCGTCCCACCTACGCACAAAGGGTAAGTTAAGGGAAGAATTATTTGGATGGCAAACATTTAGATTAATTCGGAATCATTGATTTGCCACACATACATTCATATCCCAAGTCCTAACCACTCATCAAACCCAATTGAGATGAGTACTCATTTGCCTTTTGCTTTATAGCTCCAAAGTGACAAAAAACAATCAACTTTTTAGTATGTGCTGATAAAAGCAACATTATTGGACATTGGATTCCAGGGTAGAGGAAAACAAAATGGGCATGGGGAAGGGTTAAGACACTTAAAATTGTACCTCAGCCATTCAAGCAAACACAAGTGTCTGATGCTATGAACTCTGGCCAATACAATCATATCTTCTTGAATTCAACTTGAACCATAAACTTTTAACCATACTTTTCCAACAATATTATAACAAAAAAAACCCCTCTTTTCAACAAGACAATAACAACACTTAGCTATACATGCATGTATGTATGTATCAGGGAAAGAAAGAAATAACATCATGGATAAGATTGCCTGTCACAGCCTCATCCTTTAAACGGCTTGGACAGAACGAGTCCAATTTTCTTTTTTAAGATTTCCAGTGCATGTTTCTTTCTTCCAAGGCCAAGTTTCCCCAGCTGGACCCTGGAGGTGGTGTTTGGCATGGCTGGTAGGATCTTGACTGGAAGGTTTAGACCCCTTCGCACGCATTAATCTGCCATCTATAGGGGCAATCTAGTCAAACAGAAAATCGTTGTTGGAGCCCAGACAAATTATGGTGTCATTATAGCTAGGTTGGCGAATAAATTTCCTTGTCGTCTTCCCGTATAGCAGCTAATCTGACCGTGAATGTTACATCACTTGAAAATCCCATTCTCCCCCGTAAAGAGTAAACCCTCAATGACGCAATTACCCTTCCTCCTCTCACATCCAAAGTCCAAACAAACACAAGCCCCTCTTCCCTTACATTTACCTAAACCCCCATTCTTTTACCTCACACCATCTACAAACAACCAGGGAAGAAGAAGTTTATGCCTAGAAAAGAAAAACAAACTGTCCACGATGTAGGCCCTACCGTATCTTTGTCCCCACAAATAGCAAATTAACATGTATTCCTTACTGAGGATTAGAGTTTTGCAGCATAGACTAGGAAGAAAATGAAACTACAAAGTCGTTTGCACGCAATGATTTGCTAGTAACAACGCATCATTTCTTCTAAAACTTTGTTACATATGCAGTATACTTTTTTTATATACCAGAAGCAATGTCTCTTGATGGGCTAAAATTTAACCAATCACAAAAATCCTAACCCGTTTCCGTTTGTTTTTGCGGCGTGATCTTGTTTTTTAAAAAGTTTAAATTTAAATTGATTTGCTTTATTATCTTTGTATTGTTTTGATATACTAAAATTAAAAATTAAAAATGTTATTTTAATAAAAAATATTTCTGAAATGCTTCGAAAATTCCAAAGACTTGCTCGATGCGTGTTATAATTAGTCAAGCAAAATAGGACATAAGATTTGAAAGGGTGAGGTGAATTAGACTCTAGGTGCCAAGTGGCCACAACCCCACATGACCCATATTTTTGTCTATTTTTAAGACACGTGTTCAAACAAGAGGCTGTGTTTCCGAACCTCGTCACTCTCACAGCAGCGTGAGATTTCTTATCTAACTTACACGTGTAAAGGCATGGAGGGAACCAAGATAACAAACTGAGGTAATGACGATGGGGTCGCCTCTAGCAGAGAGGCTCCCAAATTAATGGGTGGGAAGAGAAAATTTACTTACTTGCTTCGCAGGAGAGGGTAGACTAGTATGGGCCCACCAACACCCTCTTTCAACATCCTCTTGAACACCACACGATCAAAATCAGCTACGTCCCTCTTTGACACGAACATATTCAACCAGGGGTGAGGAGCGTCCCATGTACCATTTTCCCTAGCGGATTCCTCTGCATGCTTCACACGCAAGAGGAACTCGACGTAGCTCACATCCACTTGGAATTTCATATCCTCGATAAATCCTAGCCGCCCAAGCAAGCTGTTCACAGCCTGAAACACAACCAAACAAGAAAGGATGAGCGAAGGGGGATTTGATTGAAGGAGTTTTGGATTAAAACGAGGGGCAAACACGTCATTTGGGAGGACAAAGAGACATAATATTATGATCTACAGATTCCAGAAAATGATGTCTACTTGGCCATCTCTGAAACCGTGGGGACCAAAACGTCAGCAAGCTCTCAATGATCAGCATCGGAATACCTACTTCCCATTTTAGCCCTCGCGGAACTTCCATAATACGAAAGAAACCATTCCAGTGGCCACAAAAAGTAACAGGAAGCACCGTACAGTGTCATTATCGTAATTGCACACTGATTACACGGGCGTTTCCATGCTTTCTCGTGTCAGAAAATCCAATGAGAGATGCATTATACCGTATGGTCAGTTTCAATTTGGAAGCAGGTGACGACTATAGTATACGCTACAATTATTACCCTTTTTTATTCTCAAAAATACACACACACACATTTTTGTTTCTTTCCTTGGCAGTAGTCAATGTGGATTAATAAGCAGTAAAGTAAATTGCTGGTGTCCTTGTGGTATGAAGGACGAGAATTAGCCGTCCTCTTAAGCTTAGCCCTGTACACGTGTAATTGAGTTCGTGCTCTTTTGACTTTCTCACTATCCGGCCACCGGACCCCACGTTTTCGATGTGGGACCTGTGACCCACAGGTGGTCAACATCTATTAACGGGCCCAGATTCTGTTCACCTAGGTCAAAACTGGGTCACAACTGCCCACAAAATGGCCCACAGTTTCTAAGTTCTAGTAACTCTTCAGGACACCCAAAGTACCTAGGAGCCATTAATCGGAAAATCTCGATTTAGGTCGCATCCTCTTTTACTATGAGAATGCATGCAGCAGATTGGTGAGGAGTTACCTTGTCCACCGTGGAGGGGTGGTCAGTCTTTTGGTAATGCAGAGCTGCTTCAAGGCAGTAAAGAACGGAGCCGGCGGTTCGAGGGACACGGCTTGGGTCGAATCCTTGGTCCGGGTCTAACGGCACGGTTGGCCACCCATTTGCAGGGTCATCAACACTGTTCACAAACACGAACCCTTCAACATAATCGAATGACTCGCCCTCTGGACGGGTCACCAGCCACTCAGCATCTCGAGTAAAGTCTTCAAACTCAGAGTACACCACCCTTATCCATCTCACCTAATCCCAGACACATCAGAACAAAAGGGAACAACAACATTAACAAAACTCTACCAGAATTACGTAACGTAAACGTGTAATTCATGCACCAAAAACATAAAAATGAAAAGAAGAGTAATTTTGCAAGATGAATTTAAGAAGCAAAGAAAGAAATCAAGACCCACCATGTCTGGTGCAGACTGGACCACTACTCTGGCCCTGGTAACGATACCGAACTGGCCAAGACCACCAAGTGCACCAAAAAACAATTCACTGTTTTCATTTTTATTGCAAGTCATTAGTTGTCCTTCACCAGTAACAACATCCAACTCTGCTACGTTGCACGTTTGTGGGCCAAACCGAAAAGCCTGACCACTTACGCCGGCGTTAGATAGCGTGCCACCCACCGTTAAACCAAGGTAATCAGTCCATGACCTTGGAGCTAATTTATACTCCAAAACGCATCGTTTTAACACATCTTCCCATAATGCCCCTCCCGACACATCGACGAAGGTTTCCCCATTCATTCTTACAACCTCAAAATGGTTTCCTTCAGTGGACCTCATGTCCATGACAAGTCCTCGGTCGCTCATGGCTTGCCCGTTGATAGAGTGTCCGTTACCCCTTGCTGCAACCGTCAGATTGGGTGACCGGTAAGCTGCTCTAACTACACGTGCCACGTCATCGGCACTTGCTGGTCTGATTAGAGCTAGAGGCTCGCATGTGTACATGCCGCCGAAATCCTTACCGGCCAAACCGGTAGCCACACAATCGATGGTGCCTTGGAGGTCTAGAGAGTGACATATGTTTGGAAGCTGGTCTTTCTCGTCGTCGTTAGGTCTGGATTCGCTATCGTTCTCGTGGATAAATCTCTCTAAGTAAGCAATCATCTTCGCCGCCGAACTGGGTTTCTTTTCTTTTTGGATTTCAAGTCAAATATTCCGGTAACCGGTTACCCTCTCTCCTTTGAGAGCTCTCTTTTCTTTGGCAGTGTGTACTGTGTGCGCTTCTTGGTCTGATCTTGGAGGCTAAAGTTTAGGGGGGGAGGGGGTTTAAATAGTGGCTGATTTGGATTATTTTTTTAGGGGAAATAAATAAATAAATGAAAATGGAGGGTTTTTGACTTAAGGGAATTATTATTATTTTTTTGGCGTCAGCTAAGAGCCTTCAATTTCCTGTTTGACGTTGTGATCCATTTCGACATCCCTTGTCTGCCACTTCTGTATTATATATTAGAGAAAGAGAACGTTTTCTGAAATTTTCATATTTGGAGAATAATGAGTTTGTACGAATAAAATGTAATTGATTTTAAATAATACAAGATTTTATATAAATAAAGTACTGACGATAGAAAAGGAAATTAATGAGAAGAATTAATCTTAAGGATCGGTACTTAAATATATATATGCATGCTAAACATTGAATATTACATAGTAATTATAGAATTTGTTTCTATATATTAATCTGTGGTCAAGAACTAACGAAGACGTGTTGATTTATCAGAGAAATGATTTCATATAAATAAAGTATTGAGGATAGAGAAGGCGATTAATGAGAAAAAAATAATTCTAAAGATTGATTAAATACACACACACACACACGCTAAACATTGAATATTACATGTTACATAGTAATTATAGAAAAAAATAAAAGATTTGTTCCTGTGTATATATTCTGCTTGGTCGCTTTTTTTCTTTCTTCTCAAGTGCGATGGTTCTTCTTTGTTGTGGTCCATGCTTTAATCTTGCTCGCTTCGTTTGCATTCTGGCTGTTTTATTGCCTTTTTTACCATCCAAAATCTTATACAATATATGCTTGCTGACTGCTGCTCCTCCACCCCCCCACACCCCCCCCCCCTCCACACACACACACACTCTTGTGTGTAATAATATTTTTTTGGCCACTAAACAAGTAATTGATGTTTCACCACTTTTGTTTATCTTGTCTAAAAATGAGTACTTTTCATCACATGCAAAAAGGGAAAATGTTATTGCCAGAGATCAAGCAATTTTTTTTCTACCATTTTCAAAGGGGTTTTTCAGCAGTTTATTATCCCACACCTTCAAGGTATAATAACTTGATTTTTCAAAGGGGTTTTTGGCAAATGTGTTTTAACTTTTAAGACGTGCCAAATTATTGAAATTGTCCATGTGACATTAGTGCATCATGTTCTTAGTGCTGCTCTTCAGGCTCCATGCCATACTTTTCTAAAATCTGAGGTTAGGTACATCAAAATTTAGGCAAAAGGGTGCGAATTAGATCATGGCCCGATGATTTTTCATCTGGGACACCAAGCTAGCTATGCACGCTTCTGCTTATTGTATAATAATGCATTGAATAAAGCCGGTTTAAGATTAAGAAACCTGCAATAAACTCCAATTCAAACAATATTATTCTTCGTGATCATACCTGCAGTACGCCAAAGGGTTTTCATTTTTAAATGTTGCAGGTCAAAATAATGACATCCAAGTTCTTTATTATAGGTCAATCTATGTAGGGATGCCACTTCCCAATAGACACCCCCTCCAAGTTTTGGCTTACTGAGTCGCTGACTTTTCCCCCCTAAATTTATTCATAGATTCGTTGAGCCTTGTACTGTATATTAGAATATTATTACAACTCAACAGCGATAATTTTTTTTGAATTAGTTTTATTAAATCGATCCAAGGATGTATTTTTTTGTAATACATTCAAAATCATAAAAGTCAATCCTTTTTTATTAATTACAACTCATCGAATGAGATTATAAATGTCGTAGCCCATTTTTGACCTTCATGTTTTTTTTTTAAATAAAATAATAAATAAATAAAAAACTCTTGAACATTATATTTACAATGCAAATCAACCAATCTGCAATTTTAAGTCCTTTTCTTGCCGTATTCAAATTAACAAAATTAAAAAAAAAAAATGGTTAGTGAGTGAAATGAGAGGGGGGGAAAAGAGAAAGAGAGACCGAAGTAAAGTTTAGAAGGTTAGGAGAGTTATTAAAAGGATTTAAAATTTAATTTAAAAAAGAAAAAAAACTAAAATTAAAATTTCAATATCAGAAATATTTAAAATTTAAGTTTTAAAATATAGAAAAGATTTGGAATTTGAGTTTCAAAATAAAAAAAGATTTAAAATTTAAATCTCAAAATAAAAAAAATATTCAAAATTGAAATTAAGAGTAATAATAAGGGAATTTAATATTTGGATTTGAAAATTCTAGAAGGAGCATTATAAATTGGTGTATGAAAAGAAGGGGGAGGGAGAGAAAATTTTGAAAGAGAGAAGATTTTTTGAGAGAATAAAAGAGAGAAGATTCTAGAAAAATTGGGAGTGAATAAAATAGCAAAAGAGGAGAGGAGATAAAAAAAATCAAGGGAAAAGAGAGAGAATTTTGATAGAAAAAAGAGAGTAGAGAAAATAAATAAATAAATAAATAAAATAAAAAATAATAGGAGTATAATGCTTGTATTAAATTTCCTTATTTTCGTCTAGCATAAAAACAGCCTGATGAATTTTCTAAAAACAAGTGGAGTATTTTCATGTAAAAAAAAAAAACAAGTTGGACTGTTTTCGTGTAAAAAGGTTTGTTTCTTGTGTTACCTTTGTTTGTTTGTTAATAAAAATAAATAAAAAGAACCTTGATTTTCTATGTTTGTTTTTCTTTCGAAAATCAAATATAATCAAATATAATTGATATTGTTATATTTTCAAAATAAATTGTTTTATTGATGTGAGTTTGGATGTGTGAATTAATCAACCCTGTTTTTTTGTTTTGTGTTTCAAAAGTGTTTTTGAAAAAATTTAATTTTTTTTATTTTTTAATTTTAAATTAATATTTTTTTAATGTTTTTAGATTATTTTGATGCATTATAAAAATATATATTTTTAAATAAAAAATATTTTAAAAAATAAACATAACTACACTTTCAAACAAGTTGAAAAATACGTTAGGCAATATCCTTTTAATTTACTCTTTACGTCATTCAGTAAATTTCTATCTTATCGATGAAATTATCACTGGGGTGACAATATTTGATTTTAAAAAAAAAAACACACACACACATATATATATATAAACAAATTATTGTATTTGGTTAACACGTGGAACCAGATTATCAGAGTTACGGATCTTGATCAGTTCTAAGCCGTCTAGATATAAGACAAACCCTGTCCACATAAAATGTCTGATGATTAACATTACTTATTTAAGTTGACTTCCTTTCTGAGCATTTCCATTTTCTGGCTTAAAAAAAGAAAAGAAAATGCCACTCTATTTGTTTATATATAGGGCACGATGACTCCGAGATGCACATCACTCACAAAACATTCCCATTAAAAAAATGGGGACCTACGGAATAATTAATTAATGTAACCAAAATAAAACTAAAGATGGAGCCAATTTAAGATTGGGTCACGAGGAAATAAATAAATAAATAAATAAATAAAAGGCAGAGATATGAATAAAGAAAAGGGCAGTGCTGGGAGTTAGAGCTCATTGAGGGCCGGTCTTGCACAAAATATTGCATCACAAGACTCTTACTTGTTGTATTACTTTTGTTTTCTCATAGTTTTTTCGAACAACGTTAGCGTTGCTGCAAGAATGCTTGTTGTATTTTATGTTGAACTTGCTATTCAACAACATGTAGAAGTCAATTCATTTTAAAAATTTGTCACAAAGGAACAGTTGAACTAACATTACATAGTAGACTAGGAGTATGTTTGATTTTGTATTTAAAAAATATTTTTAAAAGTTTTTTAATTTTTTTTTGCTTTAAAATATATTTTTTTATTATTCCGGATCTTTTTGATGTGCTGATATCAATAAATAAATTTTAAAAATAAAAATATTATTTTAATTTTTAAAAAAATAAAAAACACTTTAAAAACAATTGCTACCTAACACAAAAATAAAGAATTCACCCACACAACTTTAGATTCATGAAACTTAACCCAGAATTGGGGACCCCTGCTTTTTAATCAGTTGGTCAATTCATTTTTTAGACACTAATATTCTTCCAATGACTATAATTTTATTTAGATTAACGTGTGTGTGTGTGTGTGTGTAAGACCAAAGAGAAGGAACTGTGAGCTGCTTAAAACCTAACCCCTGAAATGTTAAACGGTGAAACCGAAATTTGGTCAATAAAAATTATTAGTTAATTATGCTAATGTATTTAACAAATACATGACCAAATCTCTCTCTAATTAGCTCTTCGGTTTAATTTTTTAAATTGTTTTGAGTGACCCAAAGGATAAAAGGATAGCTGACTATTTCTCCAAAACGAAAAATTAAAATTAAAATTATAATTAAAAAGAGTTAATTGGACATGAAAAATCATTTTAGCTCCAACCTCATTGAGATTATTAATTGGAATAGTATAATAGTGTTTTTGCCTCTCCACCCGTAAAACTTAACATGGGGCTGCAATGCTATTGAAATCTTTTTATATGATCTATTTGTCATTACTAGATAGAATAGAGATAAATAAATAGTTTCTCATCTTGATTGCACAATTAAACAATCATAATACACTTGAAACAAAAAATAATAATTAAACCTAATATGAAGGGATATTTTTATATTTTCACAATAGTTTCTCAGTTATTATAATTTAAGCTCAGATGCAATTTGGTGTTTGCATGAATATAAAAAATATCAAACAATTAAAATGCATAGTAAAATGATGAAATAACCCCTAAAATAAAATAAAAAAACTTTAGACAAAGGGTGTTTTTGACTTTTCACAATGGTTTTTTTTTTGAAATCACAAAGTCAGCTCAGGTTCAATTCTATATTTGGCTAAATTAAAAAAAAACATGCGAGTGTGGCATACCTAGAGGTACATGGGAGGTGCCGAGCCATTCAGGTGGTGTGTTCGTTACCTCTTGGCATCTAAAAATGCCTTTCTATTTTGTTGTTGGAAGTCTCGTTATATCCTTTTCATGTTGATGCGGCACATATTACCATTTATAGTTTGGTTTGGTGACAGTGAACCTTTTTTTTCTTGCCCTTCTTCTCTCTCTCTTTCCCAAAAAATCATTACTTGACCCTCTTGGTTGTTGGTATTTCAACTTCAATCTTTATTGTTTTTATTTTTAATTTGTGATCTTTACTTTTTTATAGTAAGTTTTATTTATTTTTAATTTCATCATTTAATCTCAATTTACTAAATACTATATTCTCCTATACGGTCTTCATTCATTGAATTTCTATTTTTTTTCTTGGTCTTTTTATAAAATTTTTAGTAGTTTTTAATTTCATCATTTAATTCAAATTGATAGTATTATATTTTACAATATGGTCTTCGTTGTTTTTATTTCAAAATTTTTTCATGGCCTTCTTGTAAAAATTGTTATTCTTTTTAATTTCACCCTTTAATTACAACATTGTTTTTATTTTTTATGTCATTTTTAATCCTCATTCTTTTTATTTTTTCTGTCCTTTAACTAAATTGTTTTTTTTTATTTCACCCTTCAATTAAATATAACATTTATTTTGTATTTTAATTTTGATCATTATTTTTTGAATTGTTATTTTTTAAAATTCTTTTGTATGATTGAAAATCTTTTTTCAATTTTATCCTTTCATATTTAATTTATTGGGAAGTGGATTTCATGATTTTTTCAGATTGGATGTTTCGGGTTTAATAACTCGAGTAACGAGTTTGAAAAGCTAACACATGTTTTTTTTTTAAAAAAAAACTTTATAATTTTTTTTATTTTATTTGGGGTTATTCCAATCACATAATCCAGACCGAGGGTTTATATTTTTTTTCTACCCCCATTTGAGCACACAAACGTCATTATATATATATATAAACAATACAGCCATACATGGGAACAAGACTAGTTAATAACAAAGCAGGCTATGTGACATGATTACGGTTTACTATAATTATCTTCTTTTAATAAAAAAAAGACTCAATAATGAATTGATGAAGGTGGGACTGAACTCAAAATCTGATAGGATTATATATAAAATTCCCAAAATGTATTTTCTAAATTATATTTTCAAAGCCCCTTGTTATTTACTATATATTTCAAATTGCATACCATATGTTTGCTGTGCTTTATCAAGGCATAATTGTTTGAGCTATTTTTTTTAATTTAAAAACTGTTTTTAGTTAATACTCATTTGCTCTAAAAAAAAAACAATTATAAATTAAAAAAGAAACCGCTTTACTAATAAAACAAAGCAGGACAGCCCCTCCTTTTAGTAAAAAACAAGGCTGTTAATTGTGATAATTGTTTTCCTAATTAAAAAGAAAACTTTATCAATCAACTTTTTTAACAAATTTCACACATGCTAAAAATGTTAGTGTTTTACTTAACTCAATTTCAATTTTTTTTTAATGAAAAATGTGTGTACATTGCATAAAAGTTATAATTAATTTAACTTGATAAATAAAATATTTTTAAAAAATATTCTTAACACGTTATAATCTTTATTGATCATTTAATATCTCGAAAATATAACACAGCAAGCAATTATCAAACCCTATAAGGTACTGGACAACATATTTTTTTATTGGAGTAGTGGATCTACTTTAATTTAACTTTTAAGTTTTTTCTAATCAAGTGTCTTTGTTACATTATCATGAAAATTTCACTTTATTTCCAACAGGATGTCCATACTTTTATTTTTTATTGGAGTGGATGTACTTTAATTTTTTTTTTATTTAAGTGTGTAATTTCAAAAATTTATCAATTCAGTTTTTTTTTAATCTTAAAAGCTAATAAATATTAACTTTTCATAATTATGTTGTCCATATTAGACTAAGTTAAATAAAATTAAAAATTAAAAAACAAACAAACAATAATAATAATTCTACAAACCTTATCCAAAATTTAAACTAGAGAAGGGGTTTGAGATATGAAAAATCAGTCATATTTTCATAGGTTAAAGTATATGTGTTAACCATCTAGTAAGTGACCTAGTGGTAAGAGTTTGAGACTAAGGTGTTTGCTCTCCCTGTGGTCTCAAGTTCGAACTCTATGGTTGCTAATATGATGGTCACTGGAGGCTTACATGGTCGTTAATTTCAGGGCTCGTGAAATTAATCGAGATACACGCAAACTGGTCCGGATACCCATATTAATAATAATAAAAAAATATATGTGTTTTAACGAAGCAAATGAATTATTATGCACGGAGGAAATGAATGAATGTTGTTATTGACTATCCGTAAAGTGGTTTAGCAATTGTGTGAATTTCTTTAATTAAGCGCCAAAGTTGAATCATGGACTTAAATATTATTAATGCATTTGAATTATATATTTAGTGTGTATCATATGTAGGAACTTCTCACTCATGGTCTCTATCTTAATGGCTGACACCTTACCTTTCTGTCATATTATTATATTAGGTACAACTTTGTAATAATTTATAATATTTAAATTTTGTTTTTGTATATTTTAAGTCAATATAATACTATGTTGTATTAAAATAAATGGTTATCTTAAGTATGAATAGCTGTAAATATATGATTATGTTACAGCCCTTATAATTGGAGGTGTAATGTTTATGATTGTATTTTGTGGGAATGATGGATGATGTGGTTGCATGAGTTGAATGTGGTTCGTGTTGTTGATGTGTTCCTATGAAATTAATGCGGGGTAAAATTTTAGATTGAATTTTCATGCAAAAAAAACACTGCTGAAATTTTGTTAAATTTAATAAATTTGTTATTTTAATTAGAAAATCAATTACATATTAGACATGTACGTGTGGTGTACAATGATATTACAAATTATATCAAAGATTATTTTGAATAAAATATGATAAAATAATATAAGGATAAGATAGTTTTTTAAAAAACTTACCACTTCTTTTATTCTAAATGACTGTTAACGTGAATGAAAATAACAAAATAAAAATGAGGGGAATTACAAGTTCATTCAATTTTAAAAATAACAGCAATAAAAGACTTCTTATTTAAATAAAAGAACCTAGATTACTCAATTTCTCTGCTTTCCCACGAGCTAAAAAAAACTTTTCACCTCTAATTTTAAAAGATAAAAAATTAAATAGTTTTTACAAAATAAATAATCAATGATTTGATAGAGATTTCCTTCGTAATTAAGAAACAAAATAAATTTTAATTTGTTCTTCTGAGATTTATTCATCGTTTTTACTAACATTTTACTCGGCCCCAACATGTTAACCAAAGACTTTGTTGACCTGTACCTAATCAGAGATGAGTGTGAAAAAAATTTAATTTAGAGTTGATTCAATCGACCTGTAGGTCAACTTATGATTCAGTTGATTCAATCAAAACTTTATTGATTTTTTTTTAATAAAAAATATCAATCTAATTCTTGAAATATCTTAATATCACCTAATAAGTAGAAAATAATTGAATAGAAATAAACAAAA
>Ga0307507_10007498_pt1 | contig 15797 bp, 20 predicted proteins | sample 7_EM_MG_FD_207223 | JGI IMG/M metagenome (GOLD analysis project Ga0307507, IMG submission 207223) | Populus trichocarpa ectomycorrhiza microbial communities from riparian zone in the Pacific Northwest, United States - 7_EM | ecosystem: Host-associated > Plants > Roots > Unclassified | place... | reverse complement strand
CTTTCCCCTCCTCCCCCATCATAACCCCCCCCCCCCCCTCCCTCCCTCCCTCCATGCACCTACGAAGGATCACCACCACCACCACCCTCTTCAACCCTCCTCCTCCTCTCCAACCTCCTCCGAAACCACTCCTCCCGCGCAATATCATGATTCTCCTGCGTCGCATGGGAAACCATACAACTATTCATTCCCTTCCGCTCAGCACGACACGCCCATGTAGCAGATACGGTGCGATTCCGAGCGCAAGCTGCGAATTCTGGCCGGAACGTTAGTTAGTTTGTTATCATAGTGGGGGGGGATAAACACGTTTTATTTCTTCTGCGCAGAGGCTGCGGACGCGGGCGTAGTAGAGGTCTCGTACTTGACCTTCTTGGTAGGCGGAGAGGGGGAGGGGGTTTTTGGAGGGGGCGGGGGTTCTGGTTGCTGTGGTCGTTGTGGTTGTGGTGGGTTGAATTGTTGTGGTCATTTTGTTTTTGAAAGGTGGGGGGGGATTTGGTTTATTCAGTTGTATTTGTATTTTGTGTGGGGTTTTTTGGAGGGTTTGAGTGGGTTGTGGTGGATTTGTATACTAGTATAGTGAAGGGAGGGATGAGGTGGGGGATGGTGAATTTTTGGTGGAGGGATGAGAGAAGGAAGTGGTTTTCGCCGTCATGGGATATCAGACGGCGGCGTTGGTTGTGGCTAGTGGTGGTCATGGTGGGGCTTTTCCTCTTTTCGTGTGATTTGCAGTCCGCCATACTTGTGCCACACATATGTAAAAATATAGAGATTGTGGAAGGATTTGAGGATTTATGATATACTCACTGTTTACGTCTAGTGGGAGCCCTCCACTATAAGCATTTAAGCTTATTCTAAGCCAGCTTATCCTCGCTTCAAAGGGTTTGGAGGGGCGATGTACTTTTCACGAATTGTCACTCGAATATATCCTTTTCACGAAACTCTTCTCAATTCTATCAGACTGCAAGCAATAGAACAATGGGTTCTCTGGATTATATAGCAATCGAAGTGGGGCAGATAGAATAAGGCGCCGATATCGCCGCTTGTCTTGGTAATTACAGCGCAATTCTCTCCCCACTATCATGATCACCACCGCTCCTAGTCGTTTATGCCGAGGAAGAGAAATATAAACAAGATTTGTTCCAAAAGAAAACCCATCCCTAGAGAAATCTTCGAATGAAAACGAAAAAATAAACCGCCAAAAGGGGAAAAGAGAAAGAGCTCAAGGAAATTCGTAACCCGAGCAGCTCAAGCTTCTCAGTCCACATCCATCCCATCACCCCCAGAGACAGCTTGTTTTCTCTTCGCAGCCTTGACAGGGATCTTAACCTTGACCATCTCCTCTTCCTCAGCTTCAGCCTCCGAGCTATCGAGAGCCATGCTCTCCTCCGCCTCAGCTTCCGCAGCGGCCTCAGTAGCAGTCCTCATCGCCTTCGGCAGCAAGTGCTGGTTCTCCTCCACGAGCTTCTTGTTCGCCTCGCGCTCTCGCTGCTTATTACCTGCCATACGGTTCTTATAGAAGACCCTCTCGCGACGGGCCTTGATCTCCTCGACCCGTTGCATGGCGTTGAGGGTCTTTGCTACGAGGTCGCGGGAGTAGCGGGTCGGGACATGTCGGCGGGCAGCGAAAGTTAGGGTTGTGTCGACGACCATTTCTTTCCCGGCGGCTTTACGGAAAGCCTTTGTCCATTTAAGTTTGCGGGGGTTACCTAAGAGGAGGTTTTGTTAGACTTGAAGGTAGTGGGGGGGATGGATGGATGGACGGGAAAAACCAACGTTTCATCTTAAAGTTCTTATGACATTTACTCCTGCAAAAGCGGAATTCTTTTGCGTCGTTGCGGACAAACATTATCCCGTGACCTGGATATATGGGTCCGCTACTGTAAATCCATTGAGTTTATCGTCAGCACAATTATCGGTCAATCGTCGACATATGGTGGAAATGTGAGAAAAGAAACCTCATCAACTGAAATATAAATTCAACGTAAAGGAAAAAAACAAATGCACATACCAAAAATGGCACTGGAAAATCCTCATCTCGAACTACCAATATTACTACCCTCGTCGAAGAATTATTTAAAAGATGGCAAATTCAGCAATCAGTGACAAGGCAGATCGTGGTTGTCGCAGTGGATGAAAGGTTTAAAGATCACAGTTGCAGCATCCAGCAACTCTTTCTAGAAAGAAAAAAAATCAAGGTCACATATCTTGGCGCCAAGACATAGAAGGTTATTCGTCTCTTGAGCCCAAACCTCGGACGGCTTCTCTGCAAAACCTACCTTTGCTCATCGTGCATCACCACCAAATCTCCCCACCAGGCTTCTAGCAACAATGTCTACCCCAATCCTAGTCGGCATCGGAATCGCCGGCGCAGGTATATTACGCCCTCTCCACCTCAGTTCTCAAACCTAACCTCCGCTAACACACCCCCGCAGCCGTCGCCGTAAGTCCCCATTCACACACCCCACCAACTCCCTCCTCCTCCCCCACAGCGGCAAAACTAACCCTACCCACTCCACTCCCTAGGCCCGCATCGGCCTCCAAGCCCTCAAACGTTACAAAGCTCTGGGCGGCAGCGGCTCCGCATTCGGAAAAAGCTTCTACAGGGGCGGCTTTGAATCACGAATGACTAGACGAGAGGCATCCTTGATTTTGCAATTGAGGTATCCCCCATTACCCTCCTTTCGGTATTTAACATATTGACAGTACGCCTAGTGAGAGGTCCATTACTAGGCAAAATGTTCGCAAGCGGCATCGTGAGATGATGTTGTTGAATCATCCGGATCGTGGGGGGAGTCCTTATCTTGCCGGGAAGATTAATGAGGCGAAGGAGTTTTTGGAGAAGCATGGTTGAGGTTGGGGGGCATTGTATAAATAAGCTGGGTGGAGGCGAGGGAGGGGGTTATAAGTGAGGTAGATTCATTTGGGAGGCGTCTTTGGATCATTATTGAAGTTTGGGTTAGGATGCGGTCATAGAATTGATATATAATCTTCGCTCACTATGGGTTTTGTTTCCTTCCGGGGGGGGTGGGGGTGTACTGTGTTGGGGTGATAGTAGTTTCGATGTTAGGGTTCGTTGGGTTTATCCGTGAGTGTCTGCGGGTATATTCAGGGGCTCCGATATCCAGGTGATAGCTCTCGGAATGTTCACGGTTGTCGTTGTAATGTTTGGGTTTGGTACTAGTATATGATAGTGAACACTGCCTGGGCTATTCTCTTAAAGCGGTTCTTTCTTGTCCTTGGGAATCAGTTTAGCTCGGATGCGTTAAAACGGTTTTTGCCTCCACCCTGACTTCGCCGGTGGCTGCCCAAATTTGACACATTAATCCGCGGAAATTCCTCTGGGGCGTTCATCATAAAAAATCACTCGCATTTCCTAGCGCATGCTCAATAAAACCTCATTAACCTAATGAACAAGCGCAGGCCCATGGGTATTACGTGTGGCTATCATATAGAGTCTACTTCTTCGCCTCTAACATACCGCTTCAACACCCCCCTCACCGCATCCTCCTCCTTCTCATCCCCGACCCTCCACTCCCGAACCTCCTCCCACTCCCCCCGCCAAATCCTCTCCTCCTCCCTCATAACCTCCCAATTCGGACTATGCCCACTCTTCAGCCACTTGAAGTCGTCCACCTGATCCCACAAATTCTCGACACTCTCCCATTCCCCGCCAGCGTCTACATCCAGCGGAGCAAACCTGACATCCGAGCAGTCCTCAATAATAGGCCTCGACGAGCAGAGCAGGTACACATCAACGTTTTTGGCATCGTGCATGCGGAACTGCTGGCACGCGATGAGTATTGTCGTGTTTCTCAGTGAAGTAAGATGTATAGGTCCGTTTATGGCGCCGGAGAGGAAGAGCAGAGAGTTGGTGACGTTTTTAACGGCGGCGCTAGAGAAGAGTGGTGTCCTGGTGGTTGGGAGCAGGATAAGGCTAGTAGAGATGTCGGATAGTAAGAGGGAGGAGGTAGAAGAGGCGAGGGAAGGGGGTTGTGTGTGACTTATGTATCTCCCGGAGAGGTTAGAGATTATTAGGTTATCTGCTTTTGGTTGGTCGGAGGTGAGTGTCGTAGATGCTGTTTGGGGTGTTGGAGATGGGGAGCCGGAGGAAGACTTCATGGCCCCACCTATGGCAGCTGCGGTACCTTTGCCTTTACTCTTGAATGAGAATTTCTGTTTTGGGGTAATGGCTTTTCGAATTTCCGATAGCTTGTCTGAGAGGCCGCGGATTTGCTAACACATCGGACCTAAGGTCAGTCTATGCAATCTTGCTTTAAGAGTTAGTAATAGTGGTGGGGAATAGCTACGAACTTCAGAGTAAGACCGCTGATCGTAAGCCGGAAGATACGACGATGCGTCCTTAACCACATCCGACAGCGTCGATATCGCAGCCAGACATCGGTCGATGGCTTCTGGGCGCTCCGTCGGACTTACACTAGGTAGCAGCTCGATTTGCGCTTCGAGAGCTAGACAGACCACCTCATCGGGTCAGTTAGACCGTAAAAAAGGTGGAAATTAGGATTGGAAAAACGGTATTATAAGCACCAGCATGAGATTCATGAAACCTCGCGTAGAAGTTCTGTTTAGTGTTCGTCTCGACGTCCATTGGATTGGAAATTGTGCACAAATGGATGTATGAGTAGCCCCTGTGCTACCCATTGCGGGGCAATATGCATTGGATAGAGGGGCCCACCTTGGCGCACAGCTAAGTGCTGCAGGGAGGCTCTGGAGGGTAACAACAAAAAGTTACTCTTAGCTTCACTGCAGTATGATGGAGACTCGAGCACTAACTACGGTATCAAAGCATGATAATGATTCTTCAATAATTCTCCCCCACCTCCCCTTGAGACACACCCCCACAACTTCAATGTCACTCCTATCAACCCCCCTCCGGTGCCTCGCCCGGAGCGCAATTCCAAAACTAACACCAAATAAAACTACCAGATCCTTCATTTCAACTCCTCCACTCAAGGACTACTACACCCCAACACCCTTCGTTCACGAGTCCGTCGGCGGGGGATGGCACTCTTGTACTCCACTCTCCCCTCCTCCCTCCACTTCCGCGCACTAACGCCGGTTTACTCAGACGACATATTCTCCCGCCTCCTCAAAGAGCGCATAATCTGCCTCAACGGCCCCGTGCACGATGGCATAAGCGCAGTGGTGGTCGCCCAACTCCTCTTCCTCGAAGCCGAGAACCCCGAGAAGCAGATAAACCTCTACATTAACTCCCCGGGAGGCAGCGTGACGGCCGGATTGGCGATTTATGATACGATGAATTACATCCAGGCTCCCGTTTCGACGATTTGCGTTGGACAGGCGGCGTCCATGGGCTCGCTGTTATTGTGCGGTGGGGCGAAGGGGAAGAGGTATGCGCTTCCGCATGCTAGTATTATGGTTCATCAGCCGAGTGGGTTTTCCTTCTTGCGGGGTGAGGGGGTTGGTAGGAGAGTGCTGATTAGTACATGTAGGTGGCGGGTATACTGGACAGGCTAGGTGAGAAGGGGAATCATTCTTTGATTCTATGGAATTAAAAGAGGGCTAATCACTAAGGAGAACAGCGATATCGCGATCCACGCAAAGGAGATTCTCCGAGTTCGAGAACGACTGAATATAGTATACCAAAAGCACCTTACAAAACCCCATACACTTGAGCAGATTGGTGAGAACCTGTTCCATAATTGCCGCCCTTGAATACTGACAGCGTCCTTACTTTTAGAAAAAATCATGGAACGAGACCTCTTCATGGGCGCCGAGGATGCGAAAGAAATGGGCCTGGTAGATGAAATCTTAGTCGCCCGGAAGAAAGCCTCAGAAGCTCCCTCAAAGTAGACAGATTCAAACAAAACCTCTCTCCATCTGCCACTGCTGTATATAAAAATGAGCCATCACCTGCTACTATTACTATAGCTGTATAGTACAATCGCTAGTATAGATTTTATTTATTTATTTATTTAAAAAATCAAAACAAACAAGTAAATAAAAGGGAAAAGATTATTACCATGATAGGAAATCCAGTATAGTACAAATGACCATAGTCATCATCACCACCATCCGCTTTAATTGACACCGTAACCTGATTACAAAAGAAACCCTAGTACAACAGAAGAAACCCATGGGATGAAGTGATTGTCGTTCTACAAGAAGTCTGCCGTGCATTTTTTTTTATTACTTTCTCACCCCTCGCACCCCCTCATCGACGCATCGCCAAGAACCTAGGTGTGCACATATATGTATTGTGCATGATCAAGGTGCGCTAGGCATGTTAGCAGAAGCCGCAAGGCACAGGTTTTTGCGGGTGAATTGGACTTTGTAAACAGGTGACTTTTTGGTGTAGAATACTTGAAGGTGGTCGGGTCTAGAACCAAGCGTTTGCTCATTAGTCTTAACATATCAGTAAAGAGGGATTAGTAGGGATACTCACGTAGCAACAATCTCCGTCCTTTTACGTTTATTAGACGCACCGGCTGCAGAGGTACCATCAACCTTTGTAGCTCCATCCCCGCCGGAGAGTACCCCGCTACCACCAGCGGCAGCAGTAGCACCAACACCCTCAGGAGCTTCAGCCGTGGGAGCACCAGTCCCGTACGCAACGTCCCAGCAACGAACAGTGTTATCCGCGCCGCCGCTGAGCAGGATTGTGCCCTCCATGGAGAAGGTTAATGAGTAGATACTGGTCTTGCCGTGGCCTCTCATCGTCTTCAGGCGCTTCCCACTAGCGATGTCCCAGAGCATGATAGTGCTGTCGAGTCCCGCGGAGGCGAGCCACTTCCCATCGGGGCTGATAGCCAAAGCCATAACAGGGCCGGTGTGTCCGGTGAATAGACGGACGGAGTTTCCTGTCTGGATGTCCCACATGCGGATGGTCTTGTCGGTAGATCCGGTAAAGACGTATGCGGAATTGGGATGAAATATGACAGTGTCCAGGTCGTCCAAGTGCCCGGCGAAGATGCGGAGCGGGTAGATGTGATCACAGCTCCAGAGCCTAGCTGTGTGGTCGTGGCTGGCAGTGGCAAAGTAGTGTCCGTATGGGCCAAAGCGTACGTCCCAGACTGGGCTGTCGTGGCCTTTGTACGAGACTAGGGCTGTGTATGTGTCTAGGGACCAGAGGCGGACTGACTTGTCCTCGGAACAGGAGAGGAGGTACTTCTTATCAGGTGAGATGGAGACTCCGTAGACAGGCCCCGAATGCCCGATCAAGCGCCTAGTCTTAGGAGCGACGGGGAGGTTTTCACCTGGGATGATAGATTCTAGGGGTGCGCCTTTTATGGAGAATATCCGGACATATGATTCTGCGAAGCCGCCTGCCGCGATTGTGCCATCTTCCGAGAAGTCGACACATTGGAGACTGAACGATAGTATACTATTAGCGCAAACATCCAATTCAAGTAGATTTGGTAGCGTACCCATCGTTAGTGTTGTGAAATGTATACATGAGCACGGACGGAAGCGCCGGCGCCGGAGCGCCAGACAATTTCATTCTATCCCTATTTTCTTTTACTACTCTAACCTCCCTCTCAATGTCAACTCCGGTATATGGCGGCAAGGGGATATGGTCCCTCATGGGGCTATCTTCGCTTTCCTCCCTCTTTATTTTTTTTTGGAATTCGTCCAGCAGACTAATACTGAGGTCACCCCCCGCGGCATTCTCTGAATCTTCATCCCTCAATTCATCTTCTACATCACCCATAAAGTCTGCAGCCATAGGCAAGGGGCCAAGCTTAACCATGGGGAGTGCGGCCCCAGATTCTGAACGTCCCGAAGTATGGCCGGTGATCCCCTCATTCTCGCCCAGAATCCCTTCTTCCTCTCCGAACATGGTGGGGCGCCCTGCGGTGGTTCTCATCTCGATATGGTCATTGATGATCCTAAGTACAACCCCTCCACCGTTATCCTCAGTCTCCTCCAGAAAGTGGATCAAGAGATTAGACGTCGTCTTGGAGAAGTTGACTTTGTATTTGTTCTCGCGGTACAATCTCACCAAGTGGTCATCGTCGATATGCTGCGGGAGGGAGATCGCCTTGAGCTTCATTAAATCGACAGCATGGGCAGCGGTGTGTTCAACGGAGTGCTCCTCGAAGAACCTCTGGCTAGGCTTCATGTAGCCTTCCTTGACGAGCTGTAGGAACAAATGGACGAAAACCGGGAACAAAAGCCTGCGTAACTCTGGCTATTCGAACCGTCAACACGCAGCCTTCTTGTAAGCCTCGAAAAAGCCTACGCGCAAAGGGAAGGCGGGCGGGAAGCAAACATACTTTATAAATATCTAGCGAATTCTCAATCCAACCCTTCAGATGACCTGTCAAGCATCAATACGGCTAGTAAGTGAGTGCGCCTTTAGTCGGGGGAAGTGGACCGGCGGGGCGACCTACTATAAGCCTTCTCATACTTAACGTCGGGTTGATCGTCTAGGTTGGATAAGATAGGCCTCCCCTCGTGATCTGTGTGCGCTGATTCCACGCGAAGCATGGCTTCAGTCTTTGCATAGCCTTTCTTGCTGAGATATTCTATTACAATTTGATTAAGTGCTTGTGGTGAACCTGCCGCATGAGCTCCCGCCCCCGGAGTAGCGGAAGTTCCCTGGGACGCCATTGCGATTAAAAGGGCTAAGTAGTACCCGCTGCGAATTAATATGTAAGAGTAACAGTATCGCAGGAGGGATTGTTAAATGTCGTTGGTAAATGGTTGTGGTGTTGAAGCTTGTGTTGAGTTAGGTGGGTTGCAAGGGCGCACGTTTATAACTTGAGAGGGCTGGGCTACCCGTAAATTAGCACGTGAGTTAGGCGTTTTGGTGTTGCTGCTAACAATCCTTGCTAAAGTATTAGGACAAAAGGTTTCGTCCGACACAGGGTTTACACAAAATTTAACGAAAAATAGACATTTTTAAACAGACAATTCCCAACACCACTTGCATGAAAACACTTCAAATATTTCCATCAGCTAGAGAATGGATATCTATCCAAAGTTCTAGAGGTAAAAGTGCAAGGGGTCAGGGCTGTCTTCACATTTTCACGAACACCTTTGCCTAGGGACTGTATATACAGGCTTGCCGATGCATTGCCAAATTTTTGCAGCTTCTCATAAGCATCGCACTATGAGAGGGGGTGGTGAAGGTGGCTTCTTTTGGTGTAAAAAAGGGCATTGGACGAAACACTTTGTCCCAGTACTGTACAGTATATGTAATCACACCAAGTTATGGCTCTGCGATAACACAACATGCCTACCGTGGAAAGCAAACATAGTGGCTGCGCGGTTCTGACACTTTGCTGAACACATAACAATTTTTGGCCGTAAACTACGTTCGGGATCCTCATTTCTAGGGAGCGCAAATATCACCTTCGCCCACGGCTCTAGCAGCGCTTAATTGGCTAGAACTACAGTCACTTGAACTCCATGATCATCAGATAAAAGAAACCAAGGTTGAGAATTACTTGAACTCGGCAGATCCAAACTCCCCGCAACACAAGCCCAGAGTTTAATTTTTATGACCCGAGATAGTCAAGAGAGGGATAAGGAGTAGAGAAAGGGAAAAATAAACCCAGGAAAGCATCCCGAATATCCATTTTTTGTTTTGTTTTTGTTTGTTCGTTCACAGACGGCGACCACGTCTGCCACCCTTGCGACGAGTAGAGTCGGAAGGCGTGGGGGTGACATCCTCGATACGGCCAATACGCATACCTGACAAAGCATTAGCGATATGAGTCAAACCAGGGGACAACGGAAGTAAAGACATACCAGCGCGAGCAAGGGCACGGAGAGCAGACTGGGCACCAGGGCCGGGGGTCTTAGTTCCGTTACCTAAAAAACGAAACTGTTAACATTTCCATCCCCGAGAGCGCTCCCATCAAACAGTCCCAACTGACCTCCAGTAGCACGAATCTTGATGTGTAAAGCAGTAACGCCGACCTCCTTGCAGCGGGCCGCAACATCCTGAGCAGCCAACATAGCAGCGTATGGGGAGGATTCGTCGCGATCGGCCTTGACCTTCATTCCTCCGGTGACACGAACGATGGTTTCCCGTCCACTGGAAGAAGAAAAGATCAAAGGATCAATGAAGCGTCAGCCTCTACCCCTTGTAATATCTTTCTTCTGCGTATATATAATATTATATATACACATATGCCCTCAGAATTCATGATTGATCGGCTGAGACACACCTGAGATCGGTAACGTGGACGAAAGTGTCATTGAAAGAAGCGAAGATACGGGCGACACCGAAGACAAGTTCACCTGTTTTCTTGCGAAAAAGGACATGAAATTAGCCATCACCAACTCCCCACCTCCTCTCCTAGTCCCATTGATTCCTCGGGGTGAAAGTTTCATAGGGAAAGAAATTGTGCACTGACCTTCACGGATTTGGGGTCCGAGAGAGATGTTTTCTTCCTTGCGTTCGACCTTCTTTCCCTTTGGAGCCATGGCGATTGTTTGGTTTGTCGGTAGTTTGGGATATTGGTGAGGCCGTTGGTGTTGGCGGAGTTGCTGGATCAATTCGTTAGAGCTTGGTGAGAAGTTGGCAAAGTTCGGAGTGAAGTGTGGGCTGTTACGACTTAGCAGTGGATGGAAAGAAGCAGTCACAGCAAAAAAGCTAATCTAATCTCCGAGATAAAACCCCATCTTTCAATCTCGGGCGCTGGATGATTGACATCCAGGGATCATGCTGATACTTACACGTTCGTGGCGTAACCATAGGGCCGATACCCTTATGCTAAACAATCGAAATATACGGAGGGGGTAAATAGCTTATGACACAAGGAGATCCATGTCATGACCCCAAGCTCAGATCTAGGCAATTGGATGATGGATCACAGGTTATCACAAGGGACAAGGCTCAGATTTCAAGCAAAATAACACGAAAAATCACGTTTTCTAAAAAAGAAAAAAAAAAGCCCAACTATTTTCACAAGCGGAAACAAGGGAATAAGACAAATAAATAGACTAACGACCTCAACCCTCATTACCTCCATAATCTTGTCCAGGCCAGATGAACCCTAAAAGAAGAAAAAACCGGTTCCAGAAAAACATGCGATAGGATAGATTATTCGTTTCCTTCTTTCCCATGTTTGTAAACCTGCCGAAATACTGCGCCGCACAGTTGTACAAAAAAGATCACATCTCCCATTCTGCTTTAGCCGTATGATGACCCACACGTACTATTGACATTCCAAGCAGACATCTTGTCTTCATTGCCACGAGCGCTTATATCTTGCACACGGCGTCCGTGGAAGCCTTGGAGTTCATCAACAAGGCAACGATCAAACCGTACAACCCTAAGACTTCAGCGAAAATCAAGATCAAGATCATTCCGACAAAGAGCCTCGGCTGCTGAGCAGTGCCACGGACACCTGCATCACCGACAATACCGATAGCAAACCCTGAAAACACGTTAGAAACTAAGTTGGGGAGCGTTATAATGGGTATAAGGTCTTACCTGCTGCCAAACCAGCAAGCCCGACAGAAAGACCAGCGCCAAGTTGTAAAAACCCAGTGTAGAGAGGGAGAATCTGACGGAGACCTGACGATACTAGGACAGAGACGACGAGACCATAGATACCAATGATACCAGCCATAATAACTGGTATAATGTCTATGACATGCGCGTTAGTGATTATGATCGTACAACGAACATTTATGCTAGCTCCCGCGCGAGAGCGAGGTCCGCCACGGGCCCGAGAACAAGTTCAGACACCAGAAAGACGTACTCTTGACGATCAAGTCAGGTCTCAGAACACCCATAGCAGAGATACCGACACCGGCTTTTGCAGTTCCATAACTGGCACCAAAGCAGGTAAAAACGATGGCGGCAGTGCACCCCATGGCACCGAAAAAAGGCTATCATCGCGTTAGTACAACATACTCGATGTCGCCATATTTAAGTCTTTCGCGTCCGGTATACGTACTGCATAGACAGGACTAAAAGTGACGAGAAATGTTAACAACCATTCCCTTTAAAACTTATAATGAACGATTTCATATCGCAATTATCCGCCTGACCCCGTGCTTTATGCCCGGGCTATATAGTTCACCGGCCCAACACAGGCTGGTTGGATATTGGCCATGAAAGGGGTAGGCGGAGGTGGAGAAATCGGGACAACGGAGAGGCTTACCAAAGTTCGGTAGTCATTGTATTGGTTTTTTTTTTTTGAGAATAAGAAAGTGTGGATATTTAGAAGGTTGAATGGAGGTGTGTGCAGGTGGTTGATTTCGAAGGCAAGCGTTCGATGGAGATGAGAAGATGCTTGCTGGTGTTTTCCGGGGGGTTTGATGAGTGGTGGCTGAAAGTCCAAAGATTGGAAGGCAGCGCAGATGACGAAGCACGTGTCTTTGGCAACAATATGCACAAAATATGTAGAAAAGCTCTGAATCACAGTTAAGTATTATCCGAGAGAACTTTGCATACTAGTTTATCGGCTGATATATACCTTTGATACATGTTATTCTGAAGGGTCATGAAAAGATGGGTTAGGGTTAAATTAATATTTCAAAGGAAAAAAATCACCCAGAGCCGCAACCCACTTCCTGCTCTATCCCCAAAGGCTTCAACATCCACTACCTAAAATTCCAACAAAACAAAGGGCGAGCACCTGAGCAAGGAACCCTTTATTTCTCACTCTCCCACTATCGCATCACTACTACACCTACCTAGAAATACTACTACTTCTTCTACTGGAATTCTAAAATGGCCGGTGTCAACCCTAAAGGTACCTTCTCCCCCAACGTCTATATAAAAACAACCCCAGCTAACAAATATTTGCTCATGGTACAGCTTTCCCCCTCGCTGATGAGGCCCTCACACAGACAATCCTCGATCTCGTCCAACAAGCATCTCACTACCGCCAGCTGAAAAAGGGAGCGAACGAAGGTTTGTCAACCCAATACCTCTCTTGTCCCGCGGGCTCTTTGACTAAGCATTATCTACAGCGACCAAAACTCTCAACCGAGGTATCTCTGAATTCATTGTACTCGCAGCCGATACTGCTCCTTTAGAGATTCTCCTCCATCTTCCCCTCCTTTGCGAGGACAAGAATGTCCCCTACGTCTTTGTTCCTTCCAAGATTGCACTTGGACGTGCTTGTGGTGTTTCCAGGTCTGTAATCTCGGCCAGTGTCACTTCAAATGAGGCTTCGGAATTGCAGGGCCAGATCAGAACTGCCAAAGAGAAAATTGAGAGGCTACTCATTTAAGATGCCTAGCTGGGCATGGTTCAAGTAGTATGGTTGTGACTGGATAGAAGGGATTTCACTTGTATCATTAAAATTAACCTTTACCGTCCAATCTCTTTTCTAGTCCGATTGCGCCAAACCTTCAAGTAGCATGTTAATCGTGAATGCTCCACATGTTAGTTTGCTGATAAATTTCTGGATTTTTTCACCTGCAAACCCAACCTCACACATAATAGCTTGTTGCCTCTTACCTGAGAATGGACATGCGCGCATACGAATTGAGCCGACAGGTGACAACTCATGATCCATCCACACCTCATTTGGTCAACTCTCGGTACTAAAAAGGTACGAAGTTCGAACTACAGCATCACTTAAATTCGAACTTATTATACAATGTATAACCGTACATATAAGTATAGCTTAGCCTACTATGTATTGTTCTTGTTATGCTTCTAAGACCAACCCATCGATCCCATCCGATACTGAAAATAGCCTTACATAGCAGCACCAGATATGAAAAACCACTTGTCGATACTAGGATCAATAGGAGCAGGAGGCTGATTGTCTCCCTGAGGGATGGGAGGAATCTGGCTGGGGTCGATACGGCTGGGAGACTGGGCAACAGTCAAATTGGTACTACAAAATATGTGAGTACGAGCTTTTGAACAAAAAAATCTACGGAAGGGGGCCTTACAGAGAAATGGTGTTAGGGTCACTGTGGCCAGTAATGAGTTTTTCCCATGCCTCACTGCATTCACGAATGACATCGGTGGCATATCTGGTTCCGGAATGTCAGCAAAGTTTCACGGAGGGGAGCTGCGATAGACATTGCTCACTTCTTGTTTTTGCATTCACCAGAGAATGCAAATTGGTTCTCAGGCTTTCCATCCGGTATCTTGTAGATGCGGAACCACTCGTTGGTGGCCCTCAAGAGGCCAGGAAGATGGCGCTCGACATCCTCGATATCTAAACAATTAAATCATTACAAGCCATCATTGAACGTAGAAGTGAGACCAAACCATTGAGTTTAGGGGCTAAAGGATCATTGATATCAATAACAATAACCTTCCAATCGGTCTCCTCTTCGTCCAAAAGAGCCATAACACCCAATACCTTGACCTGCTTAATCTGGCCGGTGTAGCCTACAGTCTCACCAATCTCACAGACATCCAACGGATCGTTGTCACCCTTGGCCTTAGTCTCGGGGTGGGTAACGTTAGGGTCCTCCCAAGTCTGAGGGAAAGCGCCATAATTCCAGAGGTACCCCTTGTGTGGGAAGCAGTTGCGGACGAATCTTATTTTTCCTTTCTTAACATCTTGCTTAATCGGGTTAAGGAGTTCCTCCTTGCAAATCTAGTCATTCAAAAAGTGTTAGAGATGCTTCCAGCAATAGCTCGGGTATATACCTCAAGCTTTCCGTTGGTCCAGCGAGGGATCTCGACAATCATGTTGAGGATGGTTTTCTGCTCACTGATTGGGAGAGTTAATACCGGGCAAAAACCCCTCACTGAGATACCAAAAAACGGGTACTTACTTTGCGTAGAGAGGGATATCATGGAATGGAGAAATTGGAACACCATCTCTCTCGATATACACCCTATGCTCTAAAAAACCCCGAATCTCAACGTCAGCAAAGATAACCATTTTGGAGTTTAGAAGAATACTAACCCAAAGTGTTGGGCTGCCCGATTTTCCTCACGGTGTAAGACATCTTCTCAGAGGATGAGGAGAGATGCCGAGCGATCTGAGATCATAGCCAAAAGTTATTCGTCTGAAGCCTAGTAAACTCGAGCCATTGAAAGAGGAGAAGAGATCGTAAACATACTAATGCACTTCTTGACGACAGTTTGGGTAGCAGAGCAGAAATCAGGCGGGACGTGTGTTGTAGGGGATGGAGGAAGGGAGAGGTGGAGAGCATGCGGGGTAGTGGCATAGAGATAATATATATACTCCAAGACAACCCCAAGGACAGTCCGAGTGGACGGGCTGAGGGATATTTTTGCCTTGGCACAATAGGGGCAGATGCAGACGCAATTGCAATTCAATGGCGCACAAATAGCAATCTGGGTCCCAGGGGAAACCCACAAGGGACGTCTTGTTACACTCTTTACTTTTTCCCTTCCTTCCTTCCTTTTTTCGTCTGTTTCCAGATCAGATTCTTGTTATCTCTGCTTAGTAAACAGCTTGATAAGGGCTAGCCCTGAACCCCACCTCGGCATCATGCGGCAAGACTCAAGAGAAAGTGATAGCTCATGATAGAGCAAATACTAATTGATCAAAGAAGGAAAATGCTACGCTCACGAGATGTACGGACGTTACTAGTAGGATGCAATAACACCACTACAGCATTTACTCCGCACAAAGATATTGCATAGGGAGGCTTTGCGCAAAAAGCTCACAGCCCCTCCCAAAAAGCGCTGGAAGCAAGCAAGCTTATCTTAAAAATATCATAAGGCCTAAAACCAAGGTTCTGTCACACAGCCCTTGAAACGGCTTCCATACAAAGACTCTATCATACCGGTATACTGATTGACCAAGAAACCCCTCTGATTATACCGCCCTCGGCATAGGATATAGCAACATCTGTACAATTACGAGCCGCAGCAGCGCCAGGGTGTGGAAATACACAGTATCACC
>Ga0307507_10007497_pt1 | contig 15804 bp, 15 predicted proteins | sample 7_EM_MG_FD_207223 | JGI IMG/M metagenome (GOLD analysis project Ga0307507, IMG submission 207223) | Populus trichocarpa ectomycorrhiza microbial communities from riparian zone in the Pacific Northwest, United States - 7_EM | ecosystem: Host-associated > Plants > Roots > Unclassified | place... | reverse complement strand
CCACCCCCTTTTACTCTCTTCGCCTTCTCGGGGAATAACTCCCTCCACCTCTTATTCCCATATCCACACGCCTCGTTAACATTAACCCCCTCGTTCCACCCTTGATGATAGGCCAGCGGCCAAGTAATCACCATTTCCCCTGGAAACTGCCGAACGAGTGTACTCCTCACACCCACACCCTCAAGTGTCTGCCGGGGTAAATAGATACTCTGATGCCTGACAAACTGCGAGCAATTCCTGGCGTTAGGGACGCTTGCTGCGATAAAGTCTTCCAGGGCAGTGAAGCTCCGTGGCGAGCAGACGCGCCACGATTTGGGCGCACCGGAGTGTTGGTAGTTTAGGGACAGTGCGTTGTAGTCTTCCGTGTGTAGGGCAAACATGGTGTATGCTTGGCCAATGTATAGGTATGGTGTGTGGATTCCCGTCACGGCGGTTATGTTGTCGTGGAGGGCGTTGCCCGGGAGCGATGTTAACTTTGGGTCGGAGAGGGAGAGGTAGCTGCGCAGGTCATCTGTTATGTCGTTGTCCGAGGAGTATTGGGTCGGGCCGTCCCGCGGTATTCCCGTGAGGATGTTGTTCCACTGACGGCCTCGAAAGCACATTTTCAGCTCCGATAGGGCAGCGGCCGGTCGGGTCGGAGTTTGGATTAAGTCTCGCCATCGCGATGCTGATACTGTACGCTTGGTGGAAGAAGTTACATGGTATATTGGGGTTAGGTTTGATTTCGACGAAGGGTGAAGGGGCAACCGCTGGGTCATTGTGTAGAGTTCGAGATCCGGTGGGGCACCATCGCTCTCTGAGGAAGGGATTGGCGGGGGGTCATTCCTGTGTTTTAGTCACCTGTCAGCATGTGTAACCCCATTGCCCAAAAGAAAAAGAAAAGAAAATAATAAAAAAACATGGGATGAAACAAAAGCAAGGAAGCTAATCACTCTCGTAGATCATAGTCTGAGCAATTTGGAGGGATATGGAGGGAGGAACAAACCATCCTTCAGGAATCTTGACCTTCACAACACCCATCTCTACTCCAATCGCTTCTAGAAGACCCATCATCTCCACAAATCGGCTTCGAAAGTGTTCCAAGGACGGTCGAACAAGGAACACTCCTGGCGCCCGTGTATCCCACTGATCCTCGCGTACCGCATTTAACCAATCCGGTAACTTTGGTAATCTTATCCCCTCGTCGTAAGCCTGCGTTTCCAAACCGGCAAACACTCTGTCAAACAATTGGCTTTCAATAGTAGCTACGGATAATTTCGAAGAGAAAAAAAAACACCAACCAATCAGCACACGCGATCGACACAAACAGGCAAGAGAAAAGGAACGAAGAAAAAGAGGTTCAAAGATATGGTTACTCACTGCGCCTGCGTTTTTCCCAGCCCTGCTCCTCTTCATCGACCCCTCGTTTTTTATTGTTGTTGCCGTTACTGCTGCTGCTGGTGCTGCTGCTGTTGTTCCGCCGCTGCTTGGGGTCGCCGAAGATGGGTATGCCGGGTAATTCCTCTGGACGAAATACTTCGAAAGTGATTCCCGCGTGAGAAATATGTTTGGCGATCTTTATGGGAGGAGTGTCGGGGTTCTCCATGTTTGAAAAGGAATTGGAAAATGGAATGGAAAATGAAAAGAGAGCGGGAAGGGGAAAGAGAAAGGAAAGGAACGAAGGAACGAAGGAAAGGAAAGGAAAGGAAGGAAAGAAAAGGAAGGAAAGAAGGCAAAGGGATGGGATAACGAGAGAATAAAGAAAGAAAGAATGGGAAAGATGAGATGGAAAAAGGCACCTGGATGTTTGAGTTTGTTGCGTCGTAGCCAACTAGATTCGTTCCTTCCTGCAAGCTGAGCCATGGGCTCTGGTTGTCACCATGGCGCAGGCCTGGGTATGATAATTGGGCCTCTCTTCCCCGTGTCTGAGGCGCGACAGATTCTGAATCTGGATGCGAGAGACCAAGAACGCGGATGATCTGCAGATGCCAAGAAATCCACAACAGGCACAAGTGTCACGGTGCGAAGAACCTCCCCAACCCATCTGTCTCCGCAGTTCATGGCACCGTATTCCGAGTACTGGAGTACTCAAAATCATTTCTTAATCCTTACAAAACCACTTTGCTGGCTTATTCCAAACTAGATCTCTCCCCCTACTCGAGTATTCAAGCTTCCCTTCTCACATGTGATATTTGTAACACTCAAAATCCCGTCCGGCAGCTTGACCATGCAATCCTGATTTTTCGGGAGTTCAGTCACTTGTACCATCTCGCTTAATTTGATCCCGGGAGCACCCCCTTTTGTTTCAACCCCACAAACCGGGAAGCGAGAAGAGGTTAGGATCCTTATGTTCTGCCGTTGTTTCTATATTCGTCTTTCCCCGAGAGAAGACTCTGCTGTACTAGTACCGTACCGGTGCCATATGGAAGACGATCCGATTGTCGTTCTCCCCCCTAATCACAAACCCGTAGGAAATGATGTCGCCTGCCAGACGCAACTAAAAATGTTACCCGAGGTACAATACGTCGTTATTACCCTACCCTGCTCGCTAGAACACGGTAACGTAAAATCCCGATTCTCCCGAGAAAGGGTCCATCTTTCAAGTCTGCGATCGGCCAGGATGATGGGTTGTATGTCAAGTCGATGTGTTCTCCGTTGTGTTGAGAAACTAATTTGCTGGTTCGTTGTATCAGGTGCCGGGCTGAGATGGCGAAGGGGAGACGATGGTTTACCGACCCGTGCGGCAGGACCTTGCCATGCCGAGTGCCAGCAACCGCTGGGGATGAACCGCGCACACGAAAGACCCACTTTCCGTATCGAAGACGAGAGGCTGTGACGCCCGCCGCTGAGCAAAATGAGAATTATCTCTGAAAAATCTCTCAGAGTTCGGATGTTTGCAGGGATTCATTTTCAGGATCTGTCTGTCTTGTATTAAATAAGTTAGAAGAAAAGTCGAATGGCTGAGCATAAATTTTGGTCCGCTGGTGCTTGCACAGTACCAAGGCTGACTGGAAGCAGGCTTTGTGAACACCTACCCGTAATACCAATTTTGCCAGAATTTTAGTGGAAATGGTATCATAGCCCAGAAAATCGCACTGTTGCCTTAGCCTCGCCCACCGAAAATGGGGCTGTGATCAACAAAAGCAAGAGCACCACTCACCCCTCTAGTATAATCGGGGGTGTGCTGGGAAACACAATAGACTAGGGTTGCCGCTTGTGCTCGGGTATCCCATAGCTTAATTGCAACATGGGGCCTATGTTTAGAGGCTGCGCTTGAGCTAGAGAGCGTTGGAGGCCAGGCCATTGGGAAAGCTACTTCACTGAGGGCCGAATCTCATTCCCCTTTGATCACTCTTACCGAGAGAGAAGTCTCGTTTTTTTCTGATCTCTTTAGTCCGAGGGATGTGCTAGGGCAGGTGTTGGCGGTTCCGTGAATATCTGAAGGATAGGAAGCGCTATCGTGAAGAACCGGCTATGCTGATGGCCTTCTAGATAAGAACCGATCTCGGGATACGGTAGATGTATTGGCTTATGTTTGGGGGCGGGCTAATATGGGATGCCACTCACCTAGCACCTAGAAGGTATCGAGAACCCCATAGAGCATCCACTAATGACTAAGACCACTCCTGTCTAGTCAGCAAGAGGTTAAACGCCTCTCTATCAGTTCAGCCTAGAGCGAAGTATTGAAGATTTAGGAATCTTCCAACGACGGAAAAGCTATTACGAATACGTCGAAAGGACCTCGAGAGCTGCAAAAATGGTGGGTGCATCGTCACTCCTGTTGCACAACCAAGTTTGGAGCTTATGATGGTACCTTCGCCCATTTGGGGGGTGGATAGTGGGGAGTTCCGCCCCCCGGGTAGGATTCGGATCCATCTACGGTGCACACTTTGATACCGGCTGACCCCGCTATAGCGACCCACACTTGAGTACCGTATTTATTCGGAACATACAGGCTCAAGAAGCACAGAGGTTTCTATAAAGTGCCAGCGAAGAGCCATGACGCTCAGGAGCGGGCAACGTCTTTTTGGCTCCCCGAGTTCAGAGCCAGCTATTATTGTCCAATATCCAAATTGCCCTTCAACTGCTATTCCTTAGATAAAAACAATGAGACTCGCGGTTCCTGCGATTGCGATTGCCTCTCTTGCGGCACTAGTTGCTGGCCAGAGTAAGGTTTGATATCTCCTCATACTTGGCTTCCGATACAAATTCTGATATTCCACGAAAGGTCGTGCAGATCGAGGATGGCCAGGTTCAAGGCCCTGCATTATCTGCTTGCACCCCGTATTTGGTACCAAAGCCCTCTACATCTCCAATAAAACCATCTAACAAGGCGGAACAGGTTGCTGCACCTCCTCCCTACCCAGAAACGCCTTCGCCTATTCCTCCGAGGGTAAGTAGAGCAGGACCTTGCTCTGGGCGAGCCCCAGCGGCGCTTCGATGTTTGGGGTTGGGGTACGCAGTGCTGACGGCCAGATCCAGGTTCATTACCCAACTCCTGTTGCCACGGTAGCTCCATGCCCCCCAATAATCTTTGAAGGTGGCGCCCTCGCGAGGGAGTACCCAGTTGGTGGAGCAATGGCATTTTGTGCTGTCGCTATTGCTCTCGCAATGATTTAGATATGGGCCCAGGGGAGAGGAATATTTCGAATGAGCTTCTTCAGAGGTGTCACCGTAAAAGTTTTGATTATTTTTCTTAAGTACTCTGAGCTTCGGGTGGTTAGGAAAAACGCAAGCCGTGGGAAATATTTCGTGCGTTGGAGCTTGGGGAAGGCCCTTGCTATGTACCGGCAATCTAGAAGAAGCAATGGTGATATAGGAAGGCGAGAAAAAAGGGATGGAAGAGCGTGATGCTGATCGGAACTACTGGCAAACATACTGTAACAACTTGCGAGGTCTTTTTGCGGTTGCTGCATGATCAATCAAATTGTTCAATCCCGGTTTTTATTATTTTGATACCCCGCGTGTGACAAACGAATATGTCTCATTATGGATGTTGTAAGGAAGCTCTTGGTGAAGCCCTTGGAGAAGCGGTCAATGACAAGAGTTATTAGAGTTAATGCTGAAAATATCGGTCTATCAACGGTTAGCAACCGGTAGGCGGCGGAGTAAGCGAAGCTCTAATAATTGTCTTCGGACCCGCTCCCGTCTTGCAGGGGGATCCGATAATATTATGAACGGGCGATCGATAGCCCAAGCCTGGTGACACACAATGCCAACAGCCGGTTGCCGGTATCTCAAGCTGTTGCGTTCGTCCGTGTCGGTGTTTCCGGGGATAGGTCAATGACAATGCCGTAGGTTCCTCCTTTTATAAGCGGAGCCCGCAGGATCCCGGTCGGCGCGTACCACATCAGTAAGAAACCTGGTACCATAATGCTCTGTGCCGGTACTGGTACCCATGCTCCATGGAAGGTCACCCCGACACGCAAACACATGCAGCAGAGCACGAACCACGGTACCGCACTCATAGCTCTTTCCGCCTTTTCTCCTTCTCCCCTTCCTCCCTTTCTCATCCCTCCCTAAAACCAGATGAGTAAAATTGTTAAAGACAAGCATGCTCGGTTATCCTTGACGCAACCTAGGATCAAGGCAATTTACTTCTCACCTTTTAAGTTCCCGCCGCAGTGTTTGCGGCTCTACAGCAAATTGCCAACTCCTCGCTTATCGATAACAACGTGCTTTTGAATTGAATTGGTTGCTAGGCATCACAGCACCACAGGAACTGTGGTAATTAAGAGCCTTACGAGCACGTTGGGATTTCCTCTCTTAATCCGGTGTATTTTTCTTTTTATCTGTCTCAACCGTGGACTAAAAGATAATCTTCTCGCTGTGTCTTCCCTCCTTGGTCCGGGAGAAGGGGGGATTCTGGACGCCCTGGTTTCATTCCCCATTGTTCCAGTTCTTGCGGTGCTATACCGGTACAGCAGCAACCCCCCTTCTGCGCACAGCCGGTGGATCACAAATACCCTATTTGGATCATGAGGCATCACCCATAATCCACTACCACAAGGTAACTTGACAGATTGCTGCCAAACAAGAAATAAAAGGGTTCGAACAACTTGATGGTGCCTATCGAGATCCTATGGCTGGGGGATTGGGTGGTGGATCTGACGCAGTGTCGATACCGTTTCTTCAAGTATGGTCGCAGGGGATCATGGACTGCTACTACAAATCGATCCGTTCTTAAAGAGCTGAGCACTAGTATTATATTGATTGTGATCAGGTGAGGTATTCTGGAGGGTGAAAGTGATTTATTCGATGCGGCTACGGGCGCTCACGCTGTGGGTTATGAATATTGAATTTGGATGAAACGTTGGTATGGTGCCGTGCCATGCTACCACCTTAATGGTCTGTCGCCAAACGGAGGGGCCTATTGCGCATCAACGCCTGGTGCTAGGATAGGGTCTCCTCTGGCTGAGGTGTTTGTGGAAAGTTCTGGTATTGTGCTACTGTATGATAAATGGGGGACATGCCATGGTATGATCGGTGCATACTAGTATGTGAATTTCACGGCGGACGTTTCCCGAGGAACACTGGTTGCGTAAGCACAGAATGTGGGGAGTTCTGGCGGTTGCTCCCGCCTCCCGTTCCCCAAAAGGCAGGTTGTCTGCAAGGGGTTCCCCTTTTTGGCTTGATGATGATATGTTAGGGCTGGGCATGTTGACAAAGTGGGCCCCTAAAACACGCCCTTATGTTACACGCACATCTCAATCTTGGACGCGTCTTGCCTGTCTAAAGTCCTTTTATCTTCTTCCTCGCGCATCTACTTTTCACGCAACAAGAAACCTTACGAAGGATCAATTCAACCTTAGACTTCATTTTGTATTCTCGGGATTGAAGTTCCTTTTTCGTCTTTTTCGGTCTTTAGTTATACCTATAATTTATTCACTTTCTCGAGGAGGTCAGTCGTCTTCTTACAAATCAGAAAGATTTGTTGTGAGATTTGAGTCACAGCAATTGAAGATCACATCATTTTTTTTTCGCCCCTTACCTTACCTACCTCCATCAGTTCATGGGCAATTGCTAATTTATGGAAGGAATCAGTTTACTGTAAATTCCTCGAGCTTATTTTTGGTTTTTTCATTTTGTACTTTTACGACTAAAGCATGACTACGTCTCGGAGAGGTGGACGGAGATCGGCTACAGCAGCTACCCAGTCTGATGATGATGATACTAAACTGCAGGGTTCCGTGTCAAGTGAGGGTGAGCTTGTTGTAAAGCCTAAACGGCGGCTCCAGCGAGGGAGGCCGAAACCCGTTGATAGCGATGTGGATAGCGATGGCGACGGGAAGAGGAACGATGAGAATAGTGACGATGAAGAGGAGAGGGAGGTGACCCCGGCGCGGAAGAAAGCGGCAATTGAGGGGGCGGAGAAATCAAGGTTGTTTATGGCAGCGGTTGAAAGTGAGTTCATATTTCATAACCTTAGTCTTCGATCTCCCATATGAGCACGACTCTGCATGCTTATCGTATCTCTTTTCGCTGTGTTGTGGATGGCGATCGCCATCTTTTGCTTATTATCACCGTGTTCATACTGTTACCTGGGCTCTCTTCGGCCTATTTGATCACCTCGTTTTTGGATTCAGACTAATAAATGTGCCGCAGTTCCTGTACGCAAGTCCGCAGTAATGTCGCCCATGTTTGGATCTGTATCGGCCAAAAAAGCAACTAAACAGCTGTCTATGGACAATTATTTCGGTAAAGCGACAAACCGTGCCCCTATAATAGTTCCGGAATTTGTGAAACCAGGAGGGAAGGGCAAAGCCGTGGCGGCACAAAAGTCACCAGCACCAGCTCCTAAAACGAAAGTGAAAAAAGAACGAGCGCCCAAAACACATGTTCCCAAGAAGGACGCTAAGGCACGCTCTCGATCGGCAAAAGGGACTGACGATGAATCAGATTTTGTTGTGTCTGGCGATGCTCAGGATGACGAGAGTGATGCGACGGATGGTATTTTTCCAACGGAGGAGGATTATGGCGATGCGGTGATCGACGATGAAATTGACGGCGTTGTGGTCGATAAACCAAAATCGAAATCCAATACCAGGATCACTCCTACCGGAAAGGTGAAACATGTATCCGTTTCTAAACCCTCAGGGTTGAAGATTATATCCCGTGAAGGGGATCTTCCCCCGATTTCCGATCTGCAGCAAATGTTTGACGATATTGTTTCACGTCTTCCTGACTTGACGAGTCTATTTGGAAAGAGCGGAGGGCGCAAATTGAGGGTTGCCACAATGTGTTCCGGAACTGAGAGTCCTTTACTTGCCTTGGGATTGATGGGCAGGAGCATGAGGAGTCAAGGTATAGGAAAACTCGAGATTGAGCATGTATTCAGCTGTGAGATCGAACTGTATAAGCAAGCGTAAGTTCGATCTGAGACAACTTTTGAAGTCGTTATGCTGATGTTGTTTAGTTACATCGAGAGAAACTTTAAGCCACCTATCTTGTTTAGGGATGTTAGAGAGCTTGGGGAAGACATAGCGTAAGTTAATTTAAGCTATGATGGTGCTAGATAGAAACTAATAGGCGCAGTACTACGGCGTACGGTGCTAAGGTTCTAGTTCCTGGAAACGTTGATTTACTCATTGCCGGTACATCTTGTGTCGATTTCTCGAATTTGAACAACAAGAGAAAAGGCCTTGAGGATGTGGGAGAATCGTCGGATACTTTCCATGGAATGATGAGATGGGCAATTCGCCATCGCCCCACTGTCATTATCCAGGAGAACGTACAGGGTGCGGCATGGACTCAGATGAGGGGAGAATACGTTGAAGCTGGATATTCCGCCGAGTTTGTATCCAACTTTGACTCCAAGAATTACTACGTCCCCCAAACCCGACAGAGAGGGTACTTGTTCGCGGTGGATAAGGCGAAGAGCGACATTCCTAATCGGTGGATTGATGCTATGAGGAACCTTCGCCGCCCGGCAACTTGCACCCTCGAGGCTTTTTTGCTTCCGTCCGACGATCCTAGAATCCATCAGGTTCGAATGACTTTGGCGACAAAACGTGATGGGTCTAAGAAGACAGCGAGATCCGTCGAGTGGGAGAAATGCGAGGGTCGTCACCAAAAGGAGAGACTCCAGCAAAAGCTTGGCCTCAAGAGGCCGATGACCCAATGGGAGGAAGGCGGGGTCTGTAAGATGTTGGATTTCGCATGGCAGGATTGGGGTGCTATGCAGGTCGACCGCGTTCTCGATTTGATGGATATTAATATGTTGACCCTGGCAAAAGAAGGGATTGATTGTAATTATAAGGAGTAAGTCAGAAAACTTCATTCTTAACACGATGGTTGCTAACGTATTGTAGGCAGTTTTGGAATCTGTCCCAAAATGTCGACCGTAATACTTTCGGAAAAGCGAACGGCATCTGTCCCTGCCTCACTCCACACATGATTCCGTATCTTACTGATCGTGGCGGCCCGATGATTGGACTTGAGGCACTAGCTATGCAGGGTCTTCCTATAAACGAGCTACTTTTGACTAGGGAGTCTACGCAGGAACTTCAGAATCTTGCCGGAAATGCTATGACTTCAACTGTTGTAGGAACCGCCACCCTGGTTGCCCTGTTGCTTTCCAAGAACGTGTTGCGGTCTCCGGATGACGATGGTATGGATGTCGATGTGGATGACCTGGATATCTCGACGAGAATTGGTGGAGACAAGCAACTTAAACAGCGGCCTCTGGACTTGTCAACTACCCAAGCTTTCAAGATTTCCGACCTATTGAAGTTGGCGTCACGAAGTTCCCGTCTATGCGTTTGTGAGGGTCGATCGGACATGACCTCTAGTTTGCTTTCTCGTTGCGAGGAGTGTGGCTTCTCCAGTTGCGAGAGATGTGGTGGTAGACCTGAACACGCTTACAAGGCCCTTAACGTTCATGATCGGCTTGCACCTTTGGCATTCGAGGATATGTTGAAAGGGGTTCTACCTATGCGATTGATTGTCGCTGGGATCACTGAGGAATTTCTCGAGAGCCTGAAGAGTGCCAATTCCACAGCCGCAGGTCATATATCAACCAAGGACTGGGGCATATTTCTCAGTCTTATGCTCGATGCGACCTCCGGAGAGTTTAGGTTCACGAGTCTGAAACGTCAGCAAATCTGGAGCGTATCTTATGATGCCCCAGCGGCCAAGTTAGAACTCCTACTCGACCCAAATCAGCCAGAATGGAGATTGTTCGCCAAGTGCCCCACATCTGAGGGTGTCAATAGCCGAAAGCGCGCAATGTGCAGAGCGCCTATGGCTCGTATGAGGTTGCTGAAAGCCCAAGACATTATGGATTGTAGAGTCGAGGTGTGCTTGCCTACGAGATACGATTTCAATCTGACTTTGGAGGGGGAAGGTGATTTGGTTGAGTCTTGGGAAACTCAGCTTGGTCTTCAGGACACTAGATTTGCCGAAAGGAAAGTCTGGTCTCACATTCGGATGACTGTTCCTGATGAAGCAAAGGAATGCCTTGACCGTGATCTTTCAGGTCTCTGGAAGCTTCTTCCTGCATGTGGGACCTCTAACGGCGCTCTTCACAAGCAGGTTGACAGTGACGGTGGCGCACAACTCTTTTTCCTCTTGGATCCTACAAAGTGTGGTGAGCCTAAGCACGATCCCTTTGTCTTTTCGGTTAGCCCTAGAAGATATGCGTACGGAGAACAGCGCCCACTTGTTGCGAAGTTAGACCCTAAGTTTAGATCGTTCGGTGACAATAAACCACGGGTTGTCGGATGCCATGTTGATGGACAATGGGTTGTAGCTAAGGGCTCCACCCTCAAGCCGCCCTCCGCCTCTGCGCAAACCGTGAGCCAGGCTGTTTACGCTACCCCGGGCAAGGATGGGCTGAAAGTTAACGTTACCAAAGCCAGCTGTGCTGTTGCCAATGCAATCCTTACCTGTCGAGTTCCGTTGGAGAACCAAGCTGAGAAGATATGGCCAAAAGGTGTTTGGGGCCAAGTCGACAAGATCCACGAGAGAAATACCTTCGAGAGCCTGGCGTGGCTTACTGAACGTGTACGATCTATGCGTCATCTGTCTAACTGGAATGCGCTGGATCTTCCCGAGGACCACACCAATTGCGAGCGATGTGCCCCTACGCCACCGAATCTCCGCTGGGTTTTGAAGGGGAATAAGTTCGTTCCTATGGAGGATGTTAAACAAGCTGCACCGTACGAACGTGCGCTAAAAAATAGACCCCTACCTTTCGTCACACAATTGATGCTGGAGGACGATAACACTGGTGTTTTGAGAATTGGTCTGAATATCCCTACGCTCGTTCATAGAGCATTGTCAAGGCTTCCGTCTGAGGGTAGGGAGGAAATGCCAATGCTGAGCTGGCGATTGACCACCGACTATATCCCGGAAACTCAGCTTACGCTTCCTGCATTCGATTTGACAAGTAACAAGAAGGATAAACCACACGCCCAACCTCCAAGATTCATTACCAAGTTGAGACCAGAACAACTTAGATCGCTAAGTTGGATGATGGTGCAAGAGGAAGAGGATGCCATCCCTTTTGTTGAAGAAGAGATTTCCGAGGCGCTTTTGCCACACCTTAATTGGCGAGCAGAAGGAAAAGCGGAGCGGCCCATCCAGATTCGTGGGGGTGTCCTTGCTGACCAAGTTGGATATGGGAAAACCGCCATCACATTGGGATTGATTGATTGTTCTCGTGACAATATCAAACTTCCTGAAGATGTTGATGGTCGTATACCTGTTAAGGCTACTTTGATTATCGTTCCGGCGCATTTAACCAACCAGTGGCCTGCCGAAATCAACAAATTTACCGGCAGCAATAGCTATAAGGTTATTAAGATCCAGAATCAGGCTCATCTTAATGCTTTGACGATTGCCCAGGTGATGGATGCGGATATAATCGTTGTTGCTTCCACACTTTTTAGGAGTGACAAATATCTCGGTAACTTGGCTGGATTTGCCGCCACGAAGCCTGTTCCATCCTCAGAAGGCAGACGCTTCAACGCGTGGCAGAAGGTCGCTCTTCGGGACCTCAAGGAACAAGTAAACAATCTTCGTGATGGTGGCGCTGAATTTGTTCGGCAGAGAATCGACGACAACGCAAAGGGCGCCAACAATGAAGATAGTGACACAGAAGAGATTATGCGCAACAAGCGTCTCATCGGCAAGGCTTATGTCGAAGCAGTCGAGAAACAGGCCCAGGCCGGCGGAAAGCGCAAGAGGCCAAAAGTTGAGGTGTCGGACGGGGAATTTAGTTCGTCTGCGAGCGGGTCTGGTCCATCGAAGAAGAGCAAGATGGCTCCCGTTGTTGTTGGCGATCCTTGGGGTCTTCGGACGAGTGTTGTGAAGAGGGATTGGAAGCATATGCATGCACCACCATTCGAGATGTTCCACTTCAACAGGTTGGTTGTGGACGAGTATACCTACCTGAAGGGACAAGTACATGCTGGTATCACTTGCTTGAAATCTACTTTCCGCTGGGTGTTGTCTGGAACACCGCCATTGGACGACTTTGCCGATGTGAAGACTATTTCCGTGTTTTTGGGGATTCATCTGGGTATTGACGACGACATGGTTGGGAAGATTGACAATAGGAAAAAGATTAAGAAGGACAGGACTAGTAAGCGTTATCTGCTATATTGATTTTACGATTTGCTGATTCCGTGGCTAGGTGTTGAGGCATTTACGGCATTTAGAGAACTAAGATCGCCTGGATGGCATACACGAAGGCATGAGGTTGCCCAGAACTTTCTCAATCAGTTTGTCCGACAAAATATTGCCGAGATCGATGAAATTCCTTTCGAGGAACATATCGTCCCAATCACCCTTCCCGCAGCTGAACGTGCTATTTACCTGGAGCTTGAACATCATCTCCAAGCCCTGGAAATGAATATTCGGAGGTCGAAGATCAAGGTGGATAACGATAGAGATAAGAGGTTGCAAGAATCTCTTGGGGACAGTGCATCCGCTGAGGAAGCTCTGCTTAAGCGTTGCTCTCACTTTGTCATGGATTTCAGCAAAGAGGATGAGGAAAACGCTGTCCAAGCGTGTCAAGTTATTGTCCAGGACCGTAAGCGTCAACTTACCAACTGTCGTGAGGAAATCCGCCAACGCCTCGTCGACTGTCTGAAACGTCACAGGGAGATTCCGAAGGATTCCTTTCCTATAACATCCGGTGATCACTTTGGCGCATTCCTCAAGACGACCCTTGAAAACGGTATTGGAGATCCAGAAGCTGGTGAGGACATCGTCGCGTTGATCAACCAAGCCCAAGGTAGTGGAAAAGGTCCTGAGCCATTTTCCGACATCCCTAGTGTCCGTGGCATCGATTTCCTCAAACCCAGCAGGTCCTCCAAGAAGGCTAAAGGCAAAGGAAAGGCTGGAGACGATGACGATGAGGTGGAAGTCTACATAGAGCCCTGGCCGAAAGCAATGGAAGATAAAGTCCAGCAACTCCGTGATCGCACCGCCATCCTTCGTGCCCTTGTCCGGAAAGAACTTGTCGGCCGCCATCGCTCGCTCCGCTACTTCCGCATTGTTCGCGACCTCCAACAATACGGCCTCGCCAAGTTTGCAAAGAAAAACTCCATCTCAAACATCTCTTGTCCCGGGTGCAAGCGCACGAATCTCCCCGTCTCGGAGATTGCCGTTCTCTCTAGCTGCGGTCATCAGGGCTGCTACACATGTCTGGAGGCCGCAGCGCATAAACAAGAGTGCCTTACCCCGGGCTGTGACTCTGCCGCTCGTGTACTCAACGTCGTTAAAGGTGAGAGTTTGGGAACTGAAGATGCAAAGGACGGAATTGGCAGACATTACGGAATGAAGTTAGAGAAGATGATGCACTTGATACAAAAGCTTATCCCAGCAGACGAGAAAGTTCTCGTGTTCGTCCAATTCACAGACCTGATGGAGAAAGTGGCCGAAGTGCTGAAGGCGTACGGGGTCGGCTACCTGCAAATCAAGGGCTCCGCAGCGATGCAGAGCAAGGCGCTCCAACAGTTCCAGGAATCGACCAAGAAGGATAACCTTAAAGTCCTGCTACTGAACGTCATGGACGAGAGTGCTTCCGGGGCGTAAGTTCTTTCTTCCACCTTTTTTTCTAAAATTCTCGAGTGTAAAGTAGCTAATAATGTGAATAGTAATCTCACAAACGCCAATCACGCAATCTTCCTCTCTCCGCTCCTCACTACTACCGATTACGAGTATAGGTCTTGCGAAACGCAAGCTATCGGGCGTGTGCGCCGCTACGGGCAGACCAAGAAGGTGCATGTGTGGAGATTCCTGACGGAGAATTCTATCGATGTGGAGATTTTCCAGGATAGGGGCGGTGCTAAATTTGCTGATGTGGAGAAGTTTGTCATGTAACTGGGCTGGGGTTAAAAGGTTACCGGGAGGGATGAGGAGATAAAACAAAGGGGAGGATGGATCATGAGTGGGAGGAGGTTATGATTCTTTTTTTATTATTCCTTTTCCTTTCTTTATTTCTTTTTCGTGTTTCTATTTGTTTGTTCTTTGTTATTCCCTCCCTTCTCTACTTGATTATATTCTTTTTCTTCGTGAAGGTAAGGGTGAGTTTGTAATTGACAGATGGATGGAGTGATGATAGATTAGTACGGTACTTTCGCCATGGATACTTTAACTTGACTCGACTTTTGTTTATTTATTTATTCATTGTGGGAGTAGATAGATGACTTATGGGAGAAAAAGATCAGATTGGGGTGGGGGTATGATGGAGCTTCATGTAAAAGTTAGAATATTAACGGGATGGTTTATCATGTCATGTCATAATTATTATACTTTCGGGTTTTTTTCACGATGTAGGGATATTTAGGACATTCACCACTGTAGGAGATGAGAGGGGACCCTATGGGGGAAAAATGCTCTAGTAATATTACGGTATTATGGACACGACCGTATTCTAATAGAACCAATTAAAAAATAACCTTATCCCGCACTTCAATTGCCATTGCTAGATCTTGCTGGGTGACTGGAGACTTGGATTCAGTTCCCTCTGGACCACATATCTTTGGTGGGGAAATCCGGATCGCGAGGGAAATGAAATTCGAAGAGTCGCTCTCACCCCCTCACATTTGCAAGCACAGCCTGTCAGTAATGCCACAGTAGGATCTGGTCAAGAGGGCGTCTGGGATCCGCAAGGAACGCCTCTAAGTTACTGAGATGGGTACCAGCGCTGCCATCACTATCGGATCCGAAGAAAATGATCTTGTAATTGCCTTAAAAGGATAATCAGCAAATGGAATTCAAGGAAAATACAGGTCACATATACAACATCCGGGTTAATAAACATAAGGTAGCTTTCAAAATAAGAGCAGATATCTCTCCTAAGCAATATTCCGTTCTGCACGGAGTCAATAGATCTCCCAGACACCGGTGAGATAGAGATTAATCTTTCATAGTTAAGAATATTCCAATCCTTTTCGTTAGCTAGTGGAAAAAATATGGGTAATGTCAACCATCCCTCAGTATCCCGTCTGCATAGCCATGTTACTAGGAGGTGTTCCGCTGATAATGCACCAATGATTCCAGTCGCCTATAGAATTGCAAAACTCAGCAGTGGGAGGTTTGGTATACAAAGAGTCCACACCATTCAGCCAATCCTCCTCCCTGTTGGTGGTGAAGGGGCAGACAGTAATAATGAAGTAACTTCCTTCCTGGAGAGCTTTGTCGTCCCTTTTGATAGTCTTTCCAGATTCCCAACTCAGGGTGTAGTCGGTAGTAAATATAATGATAATATCAATCATAGAGTAGAAGTTTGCGTTTTTCATGTCTTTGGTGACAAAAAGACCACTGACAATGGTATTAGGATCCTTTTGGATGGTAGATATGGACATGACCTCC
>Ga0307507_10007496_pt1 | contig 15804 bp, 15 predicted proteins | sample 7_EM_MG_FD_207223 | JGI IMG/M metagenome (GOLD analysis project Ga0307507, IMG submission 207223) | Populus trichocarpa ectomycorrhiza microbial communities from riparian zone in the Pacific Northwest, United States - 7_EM | ecosystem: Host-associated > Plants > Roots > Unclassified | place... | reverse complement strand
AGTCCTCAGGAATGTACCCCCAGAGGACTGAAAAAATTGGCTGGCACATCAGCCAATACTCAGTCCTGGGATTGTGCAGGAATCCTCAGGAATCCTGCAGGAATCTGTGGGGGACAATAAAGACCTCGCTCCATTGCACCATTCTCCATGTGCACATGCTCTACAGGAGAAGGTGGTTGGTCGAAGACTGGGTCCTGAGGGGCCAGGGGGGTATGCCTAGTTCGGTGATTAACCTGCAGAGTTGGGGTGTGATCTTGAGGGGAAATGTTGGGGATCGAATCGTACCAACAATCATTTGGGGCAGCTCTTTTTTTGCCTTTGTCCATGCTGCGAGATGTTTCATGAGGTACTGCTCGAACAAAAGCTGGAGGGGAGGCTCTCGAATCTCCCATATTGTCAGCAAAACCATTTTCCTGGGCTTCATCATTGTGGTTCATTTTTGTCATGGTGGGATTATCTGCTTGGTTGGACTGCGCCTAATACCTGGAACCTGGATGATGATGAGGTGAGACATATTTTAGAAAGAGGGAATGTCTGCCACTGACCTAACCCATAATATTTTTTCAGAAACACATTAGGTTGGTAATTTGAGGTGGTGGGCTCTGGAGACACTGAGGACGGTGAATGATGACCAGAAACTATAGACATGATTAGATATGTGAAGCTTGATTGTGAAACTGGTCACTGCTGCAGTGTGCATAGGCAGTTTTCAAAAAAGCATTCTGCTGGTCATGGCCAGGGGCAATGGAAGATCTTGGCGCAGAAATCGGTGGGCCATGGTACCCATCTGCAGGGTTAGCTGCTGGAACAGAGGCTACAATTGTACCCAACATGGTTGGCAACAGTAATCGACAACTTTTTTGCAGAGGCTTACAGATAGTACAAGGAATACTTGTATGGGAGGGATTTGAGCTTAAAGGCGGCATCGTTGCAGGTGTTGAATAACAAAGATCTCTGGTGACTGAGTAACAGTTAAATTCACATCTATAAGTTTTAAAGAACTCATACTTTGTGTACATGTATAAAATGATTCTTGAGATGTGTGGCTGGGAGGCATGGCTGCAACTATGGCTAGTGAGAGATGGGTGGGAAAAACATGTGCATGTTCATACTGTGTATATGTGAGGGTTCATTGTCATTCGTTCATCAAGATAATGGTGCAGTACTTCGATCTGGATCCAGTTCAAATTTGGGAAAACATGGCCAGATCAACATCTAATCACCATGATGTCATTCTGGTTGGGCACTCAATCCGACCATGGCCAGGGTACCATTGCATGCACATACCAAGAAACACACCGCCGATGTCATTATGGAACTCGACTTAACATGACCTTTGATCTGACATCATATACATAGTAGCTAGATTTCGGAGGATATCAATATCAATCTCAGTAAAATATTTGAGAGTGACTGTACCTCAATCGTAAGCTTCTGGACAAAAACAAAGCTAGCGCTTGTGCTGCGTGTCGGTATATGGAATTCATGGCCAGATCTGGATCCCTCCCAAGTCGTGAAAGCCTGATGACTTCACACATGAGCGGATCTGCCGCTACACTTTTAATGGCCAAGTTCAGGCCAAAAACTCAGTCTAGTTAATGCTGCACCAACTGACAGTGCCTAGAATTGATCATCGAAGAATGTCACGATCAGTGGAAGGCTGTATCAGTACCTTGATAAAAATGGGGTTACAATTTCACCAGAAATTATGCTGGCATGCTCGATATAGGGCCTGCTTCGTGGCATGTTATCTATTGGATTGGCATTAGATTGCCAATATTGATAGCGAGAGTCCAGATTCAAGCCAAAATTACAGTGAAGTTGTAATTGGTCATCAGCTATGCAATGCTAGCAGTCAAAGTTCATCAGCAAACATAAATATATCAGAAAAAATGAAACTAAGCCCACATGTACAGCTGTGGCCAATGCATGTCGTCAGTCAATCTTGAGGCCTGGTGTATTTAAATCCAAAGTAGTAGCACAGGTTTGATGACTAGCCATGCGAGAGCAGGGTAAGTTGGTCAGGTTCAGCATAAAGCTAGGTTCATGACCATATGCATGCGCATGAGGTCCAGGTTTTGTCTTTATGCATGAGGCGGCATATTTGGGCTAGTGCTCAACTCTAGCATGTGTGCACATTCGAACAATGAGAGATGAAGCTTGATGGTGGCATGCCACTACCTATACATATGAGGAAGGAAATCGGTCAGGATGGAAAAGTGACTTTGGCTGTATTTGGCCAAGGAGCTGAATTTGGAAGCTAGTAGCCGTAATATTGATATGTACTGACTGGTCTTGAAGTTCAAGATTTTGTGGGCCATATATAATAATATGATTCCTGTACTAAATTTTGACACTACTGCGTAGAAAAGTTCCAGATGCAGTCAATAAAAATGTAAAGGTCAAACCTCATAATATTCATTAGAAATCAACTTGGCAGACCCATAGACGTGGAGAAGAAAGGAACACACCTCTTCAATCGATCGTGAACATGTTCTTATTTTCTTTGTAGAAAATCTGATACAAACGTCTTTTTTGGGGGGTGGAAGAACCAGGTGCTGGACATGAGTTGAAAGTCTGGGGTGATCGAAGTATATCCGCCATATGCCACGGCCGCATGCAAGTTTCTTGGAGTATGGGATCTAGATATATAGATATACTAATTAATTGCACCTTTTCAGAGATTTTACTACTGGAGGTATTGAATAATTATACATTGCGCATATATGCTATAACGAAATGCTATAGATGATAAGCCACTGAGATTTGTAATCATGACTTTGGTCTTAAAATGGGACCCACAAAGACCTACAAACACGCCAATGACTTGAAAGCTTAACACAGCCAAAGGAAAAATATTGACGAGGTTTGAAGGGGTAGATAATAGAGTTTTTTGAGCTTCTGACTGCACATGGATGATGTACTATCCTGAGTTTCAAGTTTTAAGATTTAGCAATATCTCAGCAACTCCACATGGCTTCCTCCTCCATATTAACCAATTTACTTGCATATGCTCCTACGGTTTAAATGAAAAATGAAGGGTTTGCCACCCATTGATGAACAGGAAGATGCTGCAATGATGGCAAAAAGACACATTGATTATTTGACTGTTCTGTAGCTGCATGGCAAGTTCCGCCCTTTTCTTATTCATGAAGGTTTGCTCTTGTGATGCTGCTTTTTTCCTGCACAAGTTTTGATGGTGGATAGTGGCTGCTGATCCTTTCCCGAAGAGTTTCATTTGGCCCTGGTTAACTGCAAGGCTCTAACTGTGTGAGGAGAAAGAGAGGACCAAGACGAACTTCTTTGAGTTTCAAGAATACCAGTGTGATGATGACTGTGATCCAGTAAAATACATATGAGAAGATCGTTCCCACCATTAAAAATTCCGTTAATTTCTATGCATAAAAGTACAAGAATGCTTTACCAAAGATCACACAAATCAACCATCCCTGCCCATCCAAGTTGTTTTCACGATAACAGCAAACAAGATGCCAGACGTTCCCTTGGACTCTGGATGACCCTGGCCTGCCACCTGATCCATCCCCTTGAGCGCCAAGGAGCTTGGTGTAGGTGTTCCCTTCAAATTTGGCTTTGGAGAAAAGGCCAGCATTGATGATGAGGAGGTTGGTCATTATGATGAGTAAGGCGGTTAGTGCTGTAAGTGAGGTAAGCACAGAAAGATGGTAATGGCCAAGGGAAAACTTACTTGACCGAGAGGCGAATTGGTAGATTGCAAAACAGACGACAAGACCACAAATTATTCCAACAATGGTGGCTATGGGGGTGGCTGTTGCAAATTGGATGAGGGAGACGCCTCCTACAAAAACAACTGCTTCTATGCCTATGCATTGGAGTGTGAGAGGAGGTAGGGAGGAGGAAAGAGGGCGACTGACCTTCTTGGAGAACTGTGATTAGTGGGAGGATGAAGAAGACCCATTTTCCGGCTTTAGATTTGCCATATTCTACCTCTGCAGTGGGGAATTGATATTAGGAAATGAACAGTCAAGGAAAGAAGAACGTACTTTTACCACCAAATGCATGCTTGAGCTTGATGTGCCATTTCTCCTTGGCTGTTTCTTGGAGTTAGTATGGCAGATGTAAATGGAGAAAATATTGTCCACCTCGAGCATGCTGCCATCCATGATGAAAATCATGATAGAAGCAATGAGCTCAAAAATACCTAGGGTCCATATATGCACGTGAATGTGCCTTCCCAGTGTTCCGGCTTTACTCCACAGATTAGAGGCTTTGGTAAACCAGACAGCAATTAACCTGAATTGAAGAAAAGTTAGATTGATACTTTGACAGAAGGGTTGATAACATACACAGTGCCAATGGCGAGGGCTAAGAGCAAGCCACGCTACCCCAGTGAAAAATCTAAACACACATCTAAATAGGGTGAAAGAAGTGTAGATAAGGGAAAACATTACCTGAATGTGCATTTTACAGATAAGGTGGTGATGGTGGATGAGGTCGTTGATGTTCTCTTTGGTTGGACTCCCCTTTGCTCTCTGCCTCCCTCACAAGGGTACTTGTTTCCCCGATTTTTGAGCCATCTTCATGTATGATTTGTTCAGCGAGACCAAGGAGGACGGAGACAATGATGGTGACCTCCAGAGTCTCGCAGAAGATGATGATGGTGACTTCAAGAATCTTGCAGAAGACAATAGAAAAATTGGGGATGGAGAAGAGATTTTTTGCCATGGGGAGTGAGGGCTAGGTTTTTGGCAAAAGAGGGGGCAGGATATAAGGCTGTCAAGGCCAGGCATGGTTAATGTATGGATTCATTGGTGATCTGAAGATGGCATCACAACCGCAGAACAAATGTGATCGAGCTTTGTTGGGAAGAGGATTTTGATATGCCTTTCATGAATGAAAGCTTGGGTGCCTCACCCCCCTGATCAGTATTAGATGACTTCATGGAGGGGAAGGTAACTGTTGTATTTGTTCATGCCAATATCTCAAGTCCATCCATGTCACAGTCTTCAGGTCGAATTGGAGACTCTTGATGTTGCTGGCTGAGTCTGGACTCAAGCTTTGGGCCAACACTGTCTTTGCATATGGGAGGTTGTGGAGGGGGTTCTATTGTGTGATATGGAAAGTGAAAGGAGATATTGTACTGAGGGACACACGATCACTTACACATACACATCTTGAGGCACATGGAAAACTAACCCAATGTATACTTCTGGAGGTTTGAAATATACTCTTCCTGTATAAAGGTACATCCTTGAAAAGGTGTACTGACTTGGCGATGGCATGGTAAAAGGATTCCCAAGATGGTGTTCGTACTAGCCAAGCGTAATATCGAGAAATATTTATCAATATATCTACATCACACATGTACAAATAAATATGACCGAATGTTGATTGAGCACTGCTCTTGAGGTTGATGATCATTTGCATAGTCATAATTTTTGCATAAAATACATAAAGTATATGCACAATGTATGTTACTGGTCAAATCCTTTTGAATGATGGTTCTTTTGAAAGTGCTCAAAGTCAGATATCGGATCCAACCTAGGTGCTTGATTATTACAAGTTACGATCAGTGTTTCTGAACTCACAATGATGTCGATGGGTGGCTCCTCATCCTCCTCGATGGCTTCCAATACTCTCGACATAAAGCTGATGATAAGTTCAGTTATCTGGGTGAGTTTCCGACCAAAAAGAGGGATGCACTCACAGGCGTAAAGCCTTATTCACAATGTTAGAACCCACCTTAAACCTTGAAAGAATGGGGACCCTAATCCCAACTTGGAAAATGGCAAGTTCGCTGTGCCAGATTAGATTCCAGCTGATACCAGCCAATGTTTGGTTTCGTGGAATGTATTGGTCAATATAGCCCAGGACCAAAAATTTATGAGAGTCAACAACAACACGGGATTGATGGATCAGGATGAGAGGAAAGCGTGGTGAGCCTTTAAAAAAGTTGGAAGCATCAATGACTGGTAGCTCTGTGGTCAGATCGACATTGTCCACAATGGGAAAATCCCGCATTGACCGCTTTTGGCCACGCAGAGTGTAAAGGTAGCCGTGGGCTCCCAATGGCTAGACACCTCATCAGATGGGAGATCAGGATAGATATGTGGATGATTTCACTTACAGGTCCATATTCCAGTGGTGCCAGGGGAGGTTCAGCCTGTGCTATAATCCAGGCCTCTTCCATGTGTCCAACAGGAGAGGCAGACCTTCTTTCGTCAACAAGCGAAGGGTATGTCCTTTCGATGGGCGAGGCCACTGACCGTTCACGTTGATGGGTAACTCTTTCCACTGGCTATGGGACATTGTCAGAAAGATTGTAGCGATATAAGAGGATTGGAGCTGGCAAGTGCTTACCATTTAACTGTGTGCATTTCTTGAGTAGAGGGGAATGGTTTGACACTTGAATGCGAAGGTGAAATATATATGTGTGCAGATTGCAGATATCAAGGGGGAGCCTGGGGTGGCCGTGGTGGCTGATTAAACAATTCAAGAATCATTTCAAAAGTCGAATTCAAAAGGGGGAAAATGACAATAAATGTACTAGTTCTTGACAAAATCTCAAGTGCATCAGCATGTCCATGTACATGTGTATGTGATCAATGTTGCATCAGACTGCTGGTATCCTAAAGATCTAGAAACAATTGCTTGATCAATCGTAATACTAGTATGAGACCGATGTCCAAAAATGCGAACCTTGCGATCGAAGATATTGTTAGTAACCTCTACACATGTGGCATGTTGAGGACTGCTGCATAGCGCCGATCCCAATCATTTCCTGGGGGTCCTGGGGAGGGGAAAACCAGCTGATGACATATTCTAAGTTGCAGGGTAGTAGCACAATGTTGATTGCACTGGGAGGAGCGCTAGCTCAGCACTTAGTGACCAAATTATGGTGAAGGGTAAACGTGAACGTCACTGATTGACTGGCAACCAAACAATGCTGGAATTGTTAATAGTGTCAACATGTCAACATTGACTTGCCTTGAGCTTGAACATATATGGGGATGCAACATGTTTTGCATGGTTTCCACCCTAGATCTCTAGGTCTTTCAGCTTTTTTGAATTCAGACCTTCTGCGGTGCAATATGTTCCTATTTCTGGGCATGCATGCACAACCCATTGATGTCATTATATCCCCATTTTGTGGAAGGTCCCATAGAATGAACATGATGAGTTTGGCGGGATTCCGACATGTACATCCCACCACCCTGCGCCCCAAGTTTACCACCTGCAGCATTTGTCAATTCATCCCATTCAGCTGTGGCATAAACTTCAGATCCCCCCAATCATGTCCCAGATGATGGAGATGCATTCAATTAGTTTGACCAATGTTGGCCAAATCCCAGGTGCAGGAGGTGCTCCTGCTATTGTATCCTTTTCCCCTGATGGGCATTTGGTGGCGATCAGAGAGGAAAGTGGATTAATCACTGTGAGTGTCAAAACCCGCCCTCTTCTTGATGTGTTAACATGAACCTCAGATTCACACCTCTGAAAAGCATTTTCAAATTCTCAGATGTTACAATGCTGGTTCCAAAGTGCAGAGCATTGGTTGGCACCCGAACATTCCATTTTGGTTTGTTGCTGGGTGCATCTCAGGAAATCTGTATGCTATACATATACGGTCCAATACAGTAAGTAATTCACATCAATTTAGCCTCATTTTGCTCTCTTTAATTGTTGATCTTAAGGAGGATGTGCTCCTTTGCGAAATACCAGGATTTATCCAGAGCCTGTCTATCAACGATGACAGAACTCAGATGGCCTTGGGTTTCAGTGATGGTCAGTCCACTTCTGTGGCATTGATCGACGATCCCTTTGCTGGTGGGTTCCTTCCTCCTGATTTACGTTGAAGTGACAATTCTTTGCAGAGCTACAGAAGCCATTACAAATCACAAAGGCGAAGAAATTCCTGCCAATTGGTAAAGTTCCCCATCAGCTTTTTTTCTTAGACAAGGACAGCCTCCTCATCTGTTACTCAGGTAAATCCCGTTTTGTGTAAGCTCACCTGCCATATTTCAGGTTAGAGTGTAGCCTGATGCTGCCTTAAAATTTAGGACTATCCAAACAAAGGATCCATATGCAATTCTTTGGAAAATGGATGCCCCCATTGGTTATCAGATGTAAGTTCTGTTTTCTGAAGGTGCAGATAGATCTCTCAAAACCCCTTCTAGTGGTTGCATCGCGCTATCACCTTCGAGGTCTGAGATGGCTGTGACAAATCTAGTCAGCGGAATAGATTTTTATTCCCTTACTGAACGGAAATACATGGGATCCACTTATTATGATGTTTTGGGAAAAGGAAAAGCCAATTGAATGGCCAGCATTGCATACAGGCAAGAGGACTTTGTGGTCATGGGGCATGTCAATGGCAAAGTGATTTTTGTGGATGCTTACTCTTCCACTGGCCAAGCTGCAACCGAGTGGGTGGTTAGACCTGCACGTGAGTATAGGCTGATGAGAACTGATGGCGTTAAGATCCGCTGTGAGTATTCATTCCAATTCACTGTGCTAAAGACTAATTGACCTCTTTCCAGCATCACTTCGACTTGTGAGTCTTATCTTGTACCATAACCAACATAGCTTACCAGGCTGTTGGGCATATGGTGTTGTCGGAGGCAAGCCAACCATTTTTTATGCAGACGGAGAAGGGGAAAACCTTTACTATGTTGTTCTTTCTGTCCAATTCAAACATCATCTAAGCAACAAAAATGATGTCAAGGTGGCTGAGACAAGGGTATGTTCTTTCTTCAGAGATGATGCTTTCATTTTATCAGCTTCCAATATTAATAGCCTGTTGCAACCTTTGCCTTAAGTCTGCACGGGGATGTGCCCACAATGCCTCCACAAGCGACAGTTAACAAAGATCCATCTTGGATCATACTTAACCAACAATCAGAGCTCTCTCATGTTGCGCCCAACAACCAGTCACATGATGAAACATCTATGTCCATGTTGTCTGCCCAACTTACATCTGCTGTCCAGCAGGTAGCTCCCATCATGGTGCCCAATGAAGTACCCCCCATCATGGTGCTCAACCAGCCACCTTCCATTGCGCCTAGTCAAGGAGTCCTTCCCACTGAAGTGACTCTCATGACATCCAATCAGGAGTCTCTCATGGCACCCAAACAGGTAAAATCCACTGATCAGCACATACCTCTCGTGGTGCCCATGGAGGTCTCTACCTTGTCATCAGGCCACGTTAATCCTTCCACGTCTGCATCTAATCAGGAACCTATCACTAGTTCCAACCATAACTCCTCTAGTGCCTCCACCCATGCCTCTGCCAACTTATCAGACCAGGTGCCTCTCAATGTGTCCGACCATGACTCTCTCAACATATCCGATCACAACCCATCTGTCCCTATAAATGCGCCTGCTTCTGCCAATGCAACTCTCCCTCCCACAACTGCCTCTCCCAATGTGTCTGACCTGACTATTGCTCAGAGGGTATCGAGAGCTCTGAAAGCTATTCTTTTAATGGTCCTAGTTGCCTGGATTGTTGCAATTGGTTACCCAAATGTCTCCAGAGAATCCATATCAATTTTGAAGCAAGCTCTTGATTGTTTTCTCCCACTGCTAACTCAGCCCTCTACGGTTGAGAATGCCCAATTCCTTGAGCTGACAATGGCGCTGGCAACTCAGCCCACAGTGATTGTGCATGACCCCGAGAAAGCCCGATTGCTCGAGCCAGCCGCCATGCTGGCATCCAAGAGAGACATGGAAGAGCTTCACCTCAGGGCAACAAGTGTCACTCAGGCTACAGCATGTACACATGTCCCATCGCCAACAGGATCTCCCGCAATTAGTATCATGGTATGCACCATTATGGAAACCATCACAGTTAAAGCCACACAATCGGTCACAATTACAGAAAGGCCCACAGTTCTTCCTGACCCTGCTTCCCCTCTGAAGCTGACTAGTCCAGAGATGGTGAAGTCAAGCTTAAGCACATATTTCATCTTCTGCTGCTCTCTTCTCCTCTTCTCATTTCGCTTCCAAATTTTGGGCCTCCTTCCCTATATCAACAAGATTTATCAGTACATGTGTTGCCTCTGCTATGCATATCACCTTCTCCATTACATGTTTTGCCTTTTTGCCCAACTCACCAGCCCTGCTGAATACAACGAGACAAGCCTGGTTAAGGCCCTGGAGTTCAACGAAAGGATCATGAAGGAAGACTCGGAGAAGGAGAAGACAGATGAGGAACTGGAAGTGGTCGATATCAAAGAGGATCCGGATTCGAAAATTTGAAGAATGCGAACCTGACCATGGATAGTGGCATCTAGCTGTCTTTCCCACTCTGAGCTCATATTTGAGATTGCGCTGCTAATGTTTAGTAGGCTCATTGCAACTTTTATTCTTGTATGTTTCATTCTTTTATGTCTTGCAGCAAGCAGCTCACATTTGATCGATATCATGACATGTACATATACACACCCTTAAATTTCATTCGGAGTACTATATAGCTAGCATTTCATTTGCAGAGTCCTCACGTCACGTGCAAGTAATTCGGCTTGATGTTGATGATTAAAATCAATACTTTTCATTCCTCTACTGATTCCGGCCGGAATCCAAGGAATCCTGGAATTCTGGTGGAATTCCGGCAGCATTGCAGGAATTCCGGTGAATCCTGTCCTTTTGGGTGGACTTTGACTTGTTCATTCAGAAACAAAAAATAAATACTATATAAGGACATAGTTACAAGAAAGAAAAACTACTATATTAGGAGTAAACAACAACTATATTAGGAATGAACAAAACCTACTATATATGGAAAATAACGAAATGTTACTATATAAGGCAAAAAAGAACTACTACATAAGGCAGTAGTTACAATATCTAAGACGACGAACAACAAGTCATTCGTCGTCCAGTTGCTACTACTTAAGAATAACTATAAAATATTCTAAGATGACGAACAACAACGTCAGTCGTCATTTGTCGTTCAGTTGCCATGTCACTGTTGACGACATGGCACTGGGAACGTAGACGAGAGCTAATGGGGGGGGAGGATGTTGCCACATCGTCCACAGCGATGTGGCACCTGTATTTCATATGAGATATGACAGTGGGGGACAAAGAAATTAGATACCTGTGTGAAAAGACGATGAACGATGTAGTCGTTCGTCGTCTGGTTGCCACATCGTCCTTGATGACGTGGCACCTTGTTGCATCATGGTGCTTGCATCGTAGTGAGGGTTGTGTGGTGGTGGTGGTGGTTGTCACGTTGTGGCCGTGGCATTAGTGTGATGTGGCGTCATCCGGTGTGATGGTGGTGGTGATTGGGTGGCCGAGGTTTGGTGGTGGTGGTGATTGTGGGGCCGGGGTGTGGTGTAGTGTAGTGGTGGTGTGGTATAGTAGTGGTAGTGTAGTGTATGCGTCATTAGCAATGTCGGTTGGGACGAAGGGGGATGAGCAACTCACATTGTGTAGAAATAGAAACAACAACAATGAATGACGACATTGTCGTCATTCATCATGTGCTTGCCACGTCGCAGCTGGCGATGTGGCACCCTGAATCCCCCATGCCATCATCGATGCGTCCGGCGCTCATTCAGTTGGTGACGTGGCATTGCCACATCATCCTTGCTGTGCTGGTCTTGGGCAATAGATGTGGTGGGAGGTGGCCATCGATGAAGGTGATGATGATGTGATGGTGGCGATGAGGTGACGATGGTGAGGATGCAACGGTGGGTGGGCGTCGTCGATGATGGTGGTGGTTGAGGAAGAAGGAATTGATGGGTAGACGACGGCCAAATCATCGATTCTGTTCCTCTCATTCTGGGGCCACTCCTTCCATGTGATTCCCGGAACCATTCCGCCGGAATGTGAATTCCGTTCCACATTCCGCCGGAATAGTTTTATCAACTTGGCAGGCAACTGTGCCAAAATTGATTCCTATGGAATTCTGGGAATTGACAGGATTCCACCAGATTCTGGCAGGAATCAGTGGAGGACAGTAAAGACCTCGATTAAAATGTCAACCCTCCTCCTCTGCGATTTCTGCCATATGCATATGCATTCCTGCTACTCATCTGAATGCCTTTTCGTCACAGCAAGCAATTCAGGCAACAGAAGCTTAACTTGTCTTTTCTGTCTCATGGTGGTGGAGGTTCGTCTTCTCACCAATATCTCACCATTTGACCTAACATAATGCTGCATTCTGATAGTTTTCGCCATCTCGACGCCGAGCCATGCGACCGCCATCTCCATGTACCAACGATGAAGGCTTTAAACACCCCACATCAAAGTCTCTTTGGTCTCGATCGGTCCCCTTCATCGTCGTTCCTTCTTCCTCCAGCGACCTGGTGTCTTTTTCTTGAGCCAACCTCATCCTCTTTTCTGGTCTTTGCTTTCATCCATTTCTACTTTGAGAATTTTCTTATATTCAGCTTCAATCCAATTTCAATTTCATCAAATTCGGTTGCTTGCCTTTTGTCTTACTTTGTTGCGCTGCTCATGGCAGCTTGTTCTTACCAAGTAGATACCGGTACGTTGCCTATTCTTTTAGTTCAAGAAAGTACACTGAGGCTTTGGGCAATAGTACCACTTGGGGTGCGTCACACAGAATACTGCGTCAGTGCAAGCCACTATCACAGGCTCTGCTGCCATTCCAAATTCGATGACAGGCAGAGCGAATCTGACTGTACATGTGCAACATTTCTTGCATTCAGACTGCCACTGACCTCACGGTGACCGCCAGAGTGATGGAAGTGATCACTGCTGTGGCCAGAGAGTGAGTTTTCATCTCTATCTCCCTGGCTTACCTCTGATAGTTTTTCGATAGTGATGCGGATATTTCAGCTGCTGGAACGTGATCAAGAAGGATAGGAGGAAGAGGAAGGACCATGGGTTTCTGTGAGTGCTTTCTCTTGCTTCTATCTGAATGTCGAACTCATGTATGCATGATCCTTCCTCTAGAGAAGGTAAAGGAAAAGGTACTAGAGAAGACAAGAGGTGTAGGTTTATGCGGCAGATGGGAGAAGTCACCCAAGATGAGGAGGATTCAATTTGGTTGGGTGCAAGCAGGATAATGACTAGGAGTGCAACGGCTTCTGGATCGTCCAGCTCTGAGAGAGTGGATATGCCTTCTCAGGCACCATTTGTTATTGTCATCGCCAAGCCCCATTTCTGCCGGTGAGTAGGTGCAGTAAATTACATATTTTGTTTTGCAAGTTATCCTGGTGGGCATCCAATAGGCACCAAGCTGGGATGTCAAATGGGCTTGAATCAACCACAACAGTGGCAGCATCTCCTCTTACCACCCCCTCACATCGCAAGCCCCATGGTTGCAGTGCTGCCTACCAACAACCCAGCCACAGTGCCATTCAGGACCCCTCACGCAGCGCCCGTGCTCCACCGACCGCTTCACCCGCTACCAATTTGACTGGACTATGCTGAATGGATGCAAATTAAGCAAATGGAATGGAGAAAAGGACGCACGCCTTCCTTTCAGTGTGTGGACCCCGGGGGCGAATTGAGGTGGACTGGACAATGAATAAGTCGAGGTTCTTGTCATCCTTCAATGTCTATGAGTAAATATCGCTAATATTAAGCTGCAGAATCCGATGCATGGCCACCTCCTGGTTCCTCACCTGATCCAATAGGACCTGCATTGTATCTTCCGAAATCTTAATTTATTAATTGCTCCTTTTGCCCCCAGTCCCATCCCTGCGCCAGATCTTCAAGGATGACTGTTTCATCTTGATTGAAGTTTCCGATCCCATTGCTTTGCAGCTGGTCGACAAATTTAGCCAACAGCACATCGGACAACTATGGGATGATGGATATGATAGAATCTACGAAATGAAAATGCTGATGTGTAGATACAGAATTGGTTTAGGCTGATAATGAATGTCAATTGAGGGCATAGGTGAGAGAGCACAAGTCTCTTGGGTGACTTCTCCCATCTGCCGTTTCTTATGAACCAAGCTAACCAGCTCCTCTTCATCACTCAAAAGTACAACTTAGTTGCCGCTTTAGCAAGAGTCGACCTGCTTCTCCTGCACTTGTTGCAGGTGAAGAGGCATGCTAAGGGTGTGGGCAGGAACACTGTCAATGCGGCGGTGCTGGGACACATTGATGTCGAACAGGTGGCAATGTTGACTTTGGCTGCTTTTCTGGGCAGACTAGTTTGAATTACACACACTTATCTGAAAAACAATATGCATAAAACATTTACAAGAGTCGGACAGGTGGCACTAATCGAAGATCTAGGGTGCTGTTGCAGGTGGATGCTGCTGAGTTTGCTTGCCTTTTAACCACAGATCTTTATTATCCACTGTGCTGCAAATCATCTAATTCATTGTCACTCTCTAATAAAATCCTCATGGCATCTTGGTGGGACAGGATGCCATTGTGATATTTTTTCCAAACAGTGGGAAGCCTGTTAGATGTCACAATGGCGATCCCTGTTTGCAAAAAGGTGGGATTGGGATCTGCTGGTCTGAGGTCTTGCAAACTGGTTCCATGAATGTCTATAGGTTGCCACACAATCAGTGTATTTGCAGCTGCCTGAACTTGAATCCAATAGGTGCTGATGTAGAAATGGCCACCAGCGCTGGATGGGTGATCTCTTCTAACTGTCCAAGAGATTGCGAATTTGTGAGGTTGGTGCTCAAAATGGGTAGATCTAATGAGCGAGAATAAGTCAAAGAGTAAAGAGGTTAACTCAAATAATTACCGAGAGTAATTTTGGCCGCACACCCCAGCAGGTGGGGCTCTTTCAGCATTTTTGAAAACAAATTTGTCGTCGCCTATCTGAATGGAATAATTGCCGAAAGCATGCTGGTCGCCATCACCAGCACTGTCTTCTGCAGCTCCTTTGCAGGGGTCCATCCTCGGCATGCAGCAGTCCTCGAAAAATTTATCGAAATTGCTTATAACTTCATCTGGCAGGCAATTCCGGCACAGGTTCCAAAAGAGTGCAAACACTGAGCTGATCCATGATCCATGTCATCAACAATATTGCTGGGTAGGTTTCGATTTGTTATATTGCGAACCCAGTCAAATTTAGGTGCACTCCAAGCACCAGCTGAAAATCTGACTTGGACGAGGGACCCAGGATCCTCCATCTAAAATGGCTGATTAGTCATGATTATAGAAAGTAAAAGAGATGCTCACCCGAACATTCTTGCAGTTTGAAACAGCCTCTTGAATAATGCCGTCAACCACAGGGAGGACACCTTCGTTGGGGCAGAAATTTCTGTAGACACCGCAAACAAGTGCACCATCGCTGTCTTGGAATCGATGACTTTCACTGGGGGGCACATCGTGGTCAATCAAGCTGGTGTCAACTTTTATCATGGGTAAGTAGGGCTTCCGGGTGTCTGGTCTCCAGCCAGAAGTAAGATGCCTTTTCCACTTTTTCTTTATTGCTTCAGTCTTGTACATCCAGTGCTTAAGGGGGGGGTATGCTTCACTCTTTGAGTATGTGGTGACAGTAGTGCTGGTAATGTTCGCAAAGTCAGCAGATTTCAATTGGTGGGCTCGCTTGGTGAATCCCAAGCTTTGGCCAAATCGCTTTTTGACATTTCGCGCACTGTTGTACTTGGCTTTGCATGCAGAGAAGGCGGTTGCTAAAGATTCCAGAATGGCAGAGATTTGGGAGGCACAGTGGTTCACAAAATCACAGAACCATTTGACATGGCATAGTTCGTGTGGTGCGCCAGACCAGTTCTCATTGATTACTGAGACTGGTAGCTACCATCTACATCATGTATTCTCGACAGTTGCCGTGAGGCATCTTGATCAGCTACCGTAAATGAAATGAAATAAATTTCATTTCATTCACGGTGAATATCTCATTCCTGATTTCAT
>Ga0307507_10007495_pt1 | contig 15806 bp, 18 predicted proteins | sample 7_EM_MG_FD_207223 | JGI IMG/M metagenome (GOLD analysis project Ga0307507, IMG submission 207223) | Populus trichocarpa ectomycorrhiza microbial communities from riparian zone in the Pacific Northwest, United States - 7_EM | ecosystem: Host-associated > Plants > Roots > Unclassified | place... | reverse complement strand
TACTGTCACAATAAAAATTGTCCCATAGATCTGACCTAATTACATAAATGGTACAAAAATGATTTATTTGTCTGGGAATCTGTCAAACGCTTTGCTTAACTGCCCGATTGTCCTTTGTTTGAGGTGTTAGTAGAAAGAGACAATGACAAAAACAAAATAATGTTGATCAAAACAAATTTGATCAATGTCAACCGACCATCACCTCCACCAACTTTGCTACCTACCGTTCGCCAGCCTCGGATTTACACTCAAATTTATCTTTACATTTGATAGGAAGTGGAGACTTGAGCTGTCCGGTTGTCCTGCTTGACTTTTGCTCGAGTGAGTTTTTAATCTGACATTGCTCCTCGAAGGTAAAGCTAAGACGGGGACTTAAAAGATCACACATGGCGAACAACCCTTTAAACGGGTAAAGGTTTTGGAAAGGCTACTGCGGATATCGGGAACCCACAGCGAAGAGTGTGCAGCAACAGTACGTATCTACTGTATTCTGATTCATTCTACTACTTTTTCACTCATAGCCCTCGTCTCTCTCCGTCAGTGAGGCCATGTTGGTGTCCATGGTTCCCGCGAACGTTTCACCGCTCTTCCGGGGATGATTGGGAAACCTGGTCGCCGCGTCAACCACCCCCCAAGTGAAATGAGGGAAAGGAGTTGGGTTGTAACAATTATGGCTACCTAGGTGACCGTCTTGTCGCTGGAGTTTACGGTCTGTGCCCTCTTTCATCAACTTCCTTCAAAATGGCCCATTTCTAAACGTCCATCCTACAGTTCGCCTCGCGTGCCATATTCCTCTTGAACTCAACGCAGGTGTTTGGGGGACAGTTTGAGGGAAAATCCCTTTAACAATGCGTTTAGGACTACGAACGAGGGAAATCATATCATCACGATGCGGAGGAGAGGCTAGTCGTGCTGCGGTTGGAATTTTGTGCGGCTTGACAGGTAAGGATCCGTGATTTGAGTGACGGTCCCCGTCTAAGAGACATATACCAGGAGAATGATGGTTGGCCCGCTCCCGTAGCAACTCCTGCGGCAGTTGACTGTCCCGTGCTTCGTTACGATCTTGTCATTTGGTTCTCCTGTCCCATATCCTCTTCAACGTTTATGACCGCAGCGTCACCAACGCCTTGCCCGAACGACAACAATTCCGCGCCAATGTGGTACTTCGTGTGCTTTCAAGACCATTTTGAATTTCGGACCTGAACCTTCGCATCTTGCGATCAACAGCGGAATGACTACGGTCGTCGAAGGTTCGAAGTCCTACATACCCGGCGGCGTGTCGGGTGCTGGAAGCACAACGAGACTTCTGTGCACCACCGGAGTTTCTTGCGGTCCGACATGAGCGCACCGTCGCGACGACGAGTTAATTATGCAGGATCTGTGACGAGGCCCGTGCTGCAGGTAACCAAGATCATCGTGGCGGCCGCAGTGGGTTCTTGTCCTCCTACAGCATATGAAATACGATCCGCGCTCGTGTGGATTAGTGAGGAGGATAGTAGGGAGAGGGGCAAGAAGGATGTGAGGGACGCCGAGGACGGATGACAGGAGGGCTAAAAGCCACGTATGTTGCTCGTCTATTGACCTTCAATGTAATTTAATGTTTGTTTTAGGTTTCTGGTGGTGTCTCCACAGAGGATCCGCTGCTCTTGTGAATATCTGAAATGAAATAGCATCTCATGTCTTCGTCCCCTTGAGTCCGCTGAAAGGCGTTGTTTTGTTTCTTTTTCTCACACTTCTCCGTTGACCGCCGTCCTTCTCCTCGCTGACTTGACACTGAATCACGCCACTGCGCGTTAATCTCTTCGAGCGATGTTGTTCATCGGCAACTTGAGGGATCTTAATCAGGAATGGACGTCAGCTGACTCTGTGAAACGATCCGTTACCCATCTGGAAAATTGACGCCGCACAGCATTCACAACTCTCTTCTGAACCACGATGTCTGATTCCAATCTCCCCCGCGAAAATCGTTTGAATAGAAAGTTCAAGGGATTCCTTGACCGGCTCATGGCCACACACCGCCCACGTAATGAACACCCACGCCCTAGCGGTTCGAGGTAGGACTTCATGACTCCCACCTTCGCAGATAGTATCCTGACGGGATTTAGGTCCACATCAACGAGGGGGCCAGAGGTTGCAGGGGAGCCTGGGGAGGGGATGTCTCTGGTGTGTATATACAACACAAGAATAAATCCATTTATTGATTTCCTTTGCTTTGGAAAACCCAGAATGTGATGCAGGGAGCTCATGTTAACATGAAGGATGCCACACTCTATGTGGCGCAAAAAGTATGTCCCATGATCATTTGATGGTTTCAGATATGGATCTCACTTTTCATCCAGATTGAGATTCATGAGCAAGCTAGCAGGGGTCAAGATGATGCACTCCTCATTCCCCAAAGGCCCAATTCAAGTGCATTATTTACAGGTTGTGAGGACATTCTTGAGAGGCTGAAGGATCACTTTGCACCTCGAGATGAATGGGATGGATGCAGAAAGTCATTCTTGTTGTATGGTATGGGAGGTATTGGAAAAACACAGATTTGTTTAAAGTTTGTTGAAAAGATGGCAAAAAGGTAAGTTTCTTCACACTGTATTTCTGATTTTATGACAAGTACATCTAGATTCTCCCATGTTTTCTGGATTGATGCATCTTCTGAAGATACTATTGCTCTTGGCTTAAAGGGTCTTTGTTCCCATCCTGAGGCTAAAGCTGCTGGTATCTCTGTGTCCTCTGAGTCTGCTCTTATCTGGATTGCATCCCTGCAGAGTGAATGGCTGCTTGTGTTTGACAGTGCTGATGGTGCACCTGAAATTATAGAAAAATTTATTCCATCTGGTTCTCTGGGCAATATTTTGGTTACTAGCAGAAACCGATCTCTTGGGCGTGTCACATCTTATGAAAACTCTGTTGAAATTGATAAGATGGCTGAAGAGGATGCCATATTGCTCCTGTTGAAAACTAGCCATCTAACTGAGCAGTTAGATAATGTCCACAGCATAGCTCAGCAGATTGTAAATGAGCTCTGCTGCTTACCTCTAGCTGTTGATCAAGCAGGAGCTTCCATTGAAGCTGGTCTCTGCAGCATTGATAATTATCTTGAGCATCTATCTCAACATAGAAACAGACTGATGAACCATTCTTCATTTAAAGGGGCATCCCAATATAATCGTACACTCTATGAAACATGGGATTTGTCATTTAATGAAATTGAATCAAGGGCAAACAAGACATCTGATGGGCATGGTGGAGCAGCTGCTCAGGCTGCTATTCTTATTCTTGAAACTGCTGCATTTCTACATCATGAGAATATCCTTGAGGCTGCTTTTAGAAAGGCTGCTATGGAGTTCTCCAAAGGATGGCATGGTAGATTGGAAAAAGAAGTTGAAAGATGTGTCAGTCAATTGCTTCAACTTGAAAAAGATCAATCTTGGAATCAATTCTTCTTTCATGAAGGAATTAGGGTTCTTATGTCATTTTCTTTGATCAAGCAGCACTCAACCTCTCCAGGAATATATTCCATTCATCCTTTGATGCAGCAATGGAGTAGAGATAGAATGTTAATATCTCAAAAGAAGTGCATGATGCAAGTGTCAAAATTGATTCTTGTAAACTGTATTACAAAGGAGATGACAGCTGAGAATGTTGCATTCAACAGGCTTCTTGTACCACACATCAAAGCCATTTGCCAATCACAGGAGAAAAATGGCTTTGTCAGAGTGTTTGATGATAATGAATATTCCAAGTTCAGTTATGTGTTACATGAAAATGGAATGTGGAAAGATGCAGAGTATTTTCAACAGAAAATTGTAGAAGCAGGGATAAAGATGCAGGGGCCAGAACATCCAAATACCTTGACCAACATGGGTCATCTTGCAGGAATGTATTCACTCCAAGAAAAATATGAGGAGGCTGGGGAGCTGGAGCTGAAAGTCCTGGATGTGCGTAAAAGAGTCCTGGGGCCTGAACATCAAGATACCTTGATCAGCATGAGTCATCTTGCATTGACGTATTCAAGTCAGGGAAAATATGAGGAGGCTGCACAGCTGCAGCTGAAAATCCTGGATCTGCATGACTTAGTATTGGGGCCAGAACATCCAAATACCTTGACTAGCATAAATAATCTTGCATCAACATATACAATTCAAGGAAAATATGAGGAGGCTGCACAGCTGCAGCTGAAAGGCTTAGATCTGCATAAAAGAGTGCTGGGGCCAGAACATCCAAATACCTTGATCAGCATGGCAAATCTTGCCCTTACATGTTCAGAGCAAGGAAAATATGAGGAGGCTACACAGCTGCAGCTGAAGGTAGTGGATTTAAATCATAAAGTGCTGGGGCCAGAACATCCACATACCTTGACCAGCATGAATAATCTTGCATTCACATATTCAGATCAGGGAAAATATAAAGAGGCTGAAAAGCTGCATCTGAAAGTCCTGGATCTACGCAATAGGGTGCTGGGGCCACAACAGCCAGATACCTTGACCAGCATGAATAATCTTGCATTAACATATTCACATCAAGGAAAATATGAGGAGGCTGCACAGCTGCAGCTGAAAGTTCTGGATCTGCGTAAAAGAGTACTGGGGCCAGAACATCCAAATACCTTGACCAGCATGAATAACCTTGCAGCAACATATTCAAATCAAGGAAAATATGAAGAGGCTGCACAGCTGCAACTGAAAGTTCTGGATCTGCATAAAAGAGTCCTGGGGCCAGAACAGCCAGATACCTTGACCATCATGAATAATCTTGCAGTGACATATTCAAAACAAGGAAAATATGAGGAGGCTGAGGAGCTGGAGCTGAAAGTCCTGGATCTGCGTGAAACAGTCCTGGGGTCAGAACATCCATATACCCTGACAAGCATGGACAATCTTGCATTCACATATTTAAATCAGGGAAAATATGAGGAGGCTGCACAGCTGCAGATAAAGGTACTGAATCTGAATATTAAGGTCCTGGGACCTGAACATCAAAATACCTTGAGCAGCATGAATAATCTGGCATTGATATGTTCAAAACAAGGTAAATATGAGGAGGCTGCACAGCTGCACCTGAAAGTTCTGGATCTGCGTAAAAGAGTCCTTGGGCCTGAACATCCAGATACCTTGACCAGCATGACAAATCTTGCAGCATCATATTCAGTTGAAGGAAAATATGAGGAAGCTGCACAGCTGCAGCTGAAAGTTCTGGATCTGTGTAACATAATATTGGGGCCAGAACATCCAAAAACCTTGAATAGCATGACACACATTGCAGCAACATATTATAAGCAAGAAAAATATCATGAAGCTTCACAACTGCAGCAAAAGGTACTGGATCTGTATACTAGAGTGCTGGGGCCAGAAAATCCATTTACCTTGGCCAGCATGAATAATTTTGCATTGACATGTTCAAAACAAAATAAATATGAGGAGGCTGCACAGCTACAGCTGAAAGTCTTGGATCTGTTGAACAGAGTGCTGGGGCCAGAACATCCAGATACTGTGACCAGCATGAATAATCTTGCATTCACATATTCAAATCAGGGAAAATATGAAGAGGCTGCACAGCTGCAGCTGAAAGTTCTGGATCTGCGTAAAAGAGTGCTGGGACCAGAACATCCAGATACCCTGATTAGCATGACAAATCTTGCAACATTGTATTTAGTTGAAGGAAAACATGAGGAAGCTGCACAGCTGCAGCTGAAATACCTGGATTTTATATATAAAAGAATCTTGGAGCCAGAACAGACACTTGCACATTCCTAAGATGGATCTAGACCATACTGGACAGTCCTGGATATGCATTCCATGACTCATTTCTTTTTCACTCATATTTTATTTAGATATATTTCTCCTGACTCATACTTGGCCATGGTGCCATGGCTGGAACCAATTTTTAAAAAAAATCAAAAATTAAAAACTCGGTCCATAGTAGACCACTACTCTTTTCCTACACAGCCACTTAGTGTAATGGACTTTTGCCCTTGATACTGTCATTTTGCTTGATGTATTGAGTTCAATTACTCCTTGTGGTATTTTTCCCCTTCTTCTTCTTTATAACCAATCCATCCAGCTCTCCCTCTTCTGAAAATATTCATGCAAGATGTTGGTCATCTCTAGTTATTTTGTGCTGAATCATGGATAGAGAGGAGTAACTGCTCAAGTACAATCAGCTATTCTAGAAAGATATTTGTGAAAATTAACATCTGTCTTTCCTTTATTTCATGCACATGTTGACATTCAACATCCTCCTCCACTGCATAAACTGATTGTTAATTCTTCTTTTATGTGCAAGAGGGTCTGGTGCATTCAAGGTACATTTTATTTGAAACTTACTTACTTGGCTTTGTAGCACTCACTTTTTTCAATCAATTCCTTCTGTAAATAGTTCACCATCATATTGTCAATCTTTTGTTTCTTACAATTATGCCCTCTTTTCTAAAATAAATTCCAGGTAGCTCATAGCTGTTATAAAAGTTATTTATTACAAAAATTTGAGGTTTAAAGAAGGAATCATTCAGGTTTTGATTTTTTGGAAACCAATTGGCATTGATAGAATTTTTAAAAAGGGCAGCTGACATCACTCCCTCACATTGAGCACCTTTTGATGCAAATTCCCATCAAATTTTCTATTTTCTATGACTGTCATTGTAATATCCTTTTTTTTGGTTCAGTTTTTCATTTTAAGTGAAGACATTTGAAGGTGGCAGGAGCAAGATATAGTTTTGTGCAGTTTATGACTGACATCATGTGCACTTAAGTCACCCATTGGTAACAGACTATTAGTCATGCAAACACCAGGTATATTACATCACTAAATGTCACAGAGTATATTTACATTGTATATATATTTGGCTTGTAAACCTATGCTTTGACCAAAATATATTTCTATTGCCAATGTCATGCAGAATATATTTGCAGTGTGTCACACCCCCCAAAATATATTTTGTCTGTAGAATTGGGTGAAAAAATGTTTTTCATGTCAGGACCCTGAGTTGTTGGTACAAATATATTTTTCATGTCTGGACCCTGAATTATTGGTAGAAATAGATTTTGACTGAGAATCTTTTCTGGGACTTATAAGAGTCTCTGGGGTCCTAGTTCCAGGAAAAAAAGATTGTTATTTCTCCACCATTGGGAGATTTCTGGCAAATTTTCCATTGTATATAGATGTTTTCCTGGGGCTGTAAACACCTGCTGCATACAATATTGAGCACTGTTCTTATGGTCTAGAGCATTCTTCTGAATATAGAAATAACCACTTTATAAATGAAAAATACCAATCAAATAGGCAAAAATCTGGGGAAAAAATAGGGATGGTGCTGATTGGTGACAATGTTTTCAGAGTCCAGGGTGGATGACAAAATAAAGAAATCTGCACAAAAATATTCAGAAAATCTGAAAAAAAATGGAAAAAAATACTGCTTACTGTTAGACTGTTGTCAGGGTTCAGAGCAGAAATATAGAATATCTCAAGAATGCAGACACCTGCACCTCTCTTTTATTTGGGCCCTTTAAGTGACACCATGGTAGATTTAAACAAGCCCAAGATAAAAGAATGATGGAGAATTGACTGATCTAGAGTACCTCCCCATCAAAACTGAAAATTAAAGTATGTCCAAAAAATGGAAGCATGCACCTCTCATCTCTTTGTGCCTTTTAAATGACACAATAGTAGATTTAAACAAGCCCTAGATCATAATAAACAGTAAAGAATTGAGTGACCTAGAGTATCTACCTACCAAAGCAGAATATGCAGAATATCTCCAGAACACAAACATGTGCATCTCTGATCTCCTTAAGCCTTTTACACAACACTATAGTGGATTTTGGGGATGTGGTGGCTCAATGGCTACTGCATGTAGTGTTTGCAGGTCCAGTTCACTGGACTGAAAATATGACCGAAACCAAACTGAACCCAACAGCAAAAGACTGGACCACTGGTTGCAGTTGCACTGATTCAGAAAATTTTCAGTTGCCAGTTGCAAGGTTTGTTGAAAAATGGAAAGACTGAAAAAGACCGATCAGAACTGGTTGCAACTGGTCTTTTACCTATGTATGAAAGTAGGTCATGTTTGCATTCCCAAAACAGATGCATCTCACATCAACAAACAACTTCAACAACAACAAACAACTCAACTCCCACCATCAATGTCTGCCCACTTCCCCCCAATTCCTCAACCACACCATCCACGATACCTGGCCCACCAACAACCCTTGTCAACCACACACAATGACCCCAGCTCACACCAACACTACAAGAATGATGCAATGCCATGTCACCAACCAAACAAGCAATGACAAGGTTGAGGCAATGCAACAAGCTGATGTCTGACAGTGACAACTCACAATGTCATCACTGTCTGGTTGGATGCCATTGTCATTTGTTGACAACAAGTGACCATGAGGGATGACTACCCTACCATGAGGGACAACTACAACCACATCAATGGATGACCACAGGAGGTCTTTATTGTCCTCCACTGATTCCTGCTAGAATCTGGCAGAATCTGGGCAATTCCTGGAATTCTGGAGGAATCAAATTTGGCACAGGGGTCTGCCAAATTGATTATACCATTCTGGCAGAATGTAGAACAGAATTCCAATTCCGCTGGAATGGTTCCAGGAATCACACAGAAGGAATGGCCCCCTGGAACGACAGGAACAGAATTGTTGACACCCATCACTTCTTTCTTTCCCAACCACCACCATCACCACCATTGACGATGCCTACCACAGTTGCCTCACTGTGCCCTCACCACCCTCGTCTCGCCATCATCGCCACCAACCACCATCATCCACATCTGTCACCCCAAATCCACTACAGCAGCAACAACATGGCAACACCACGTCAACATGAGGGATGGAATGCAAGGCTGCCACTGGCAACCAAACAAAGAATGATGACAATGTCATTGTTCGCTGTTGTTGTTTATATTCCTACAAAGGTATGTACTCCCCCCACCTTGCACCCAACCCACCTTGCTAACCACAGCCAGCAACAACTGAACACTATGCATGACCACCACAACCATGACATCCACAGCATGACCAATACCATGCATGACCACCACATCCACCACATCCAAGGCACAACCACCACAACCACCACAACCACAGCTCGACCACCACACACCCAACCATTGAGGTGCCACCCTTGGTGATGTGGCAACGAGATGATGAACGACAATGTCTGTCATCGTTCGTCATCATTCAGGCCCCAATACCACACATAGTCACCAAACCCGAATGGCTTGCTCAAGCCCCCAACACCATGCATAGTAACCAAACCCAAATGGCTCGCTTACGCCCCCAACACCACACATAGCAACCAAACCCAAATGTCACCATTCGTCGTCATCCTTTATATGGTGAGATACACCCCCCTCACCCCTTTTCTGCTCTAATACCTGTTGCAGTTGCCACATAGCCATTGGCAATGTGTGGCAACCAGACGACGAACAACGACAAGGTCATTGTTCATTGTCATTACTCACTCTACAACTTATGTACTGTAATATATATTTTTGTAGTTTTTTTTTTTCTTTACAACTGGGTACCACGTCACCCACGGTGATGTGGCAACTAGACAATGAATGACAACAGATGTCATTCATTGTCATTTAATTTATACTTGTTACCTTTTTTCCTAATATGCTAGTTACCTGATTTATGTACCAAATTTTCATAGGTAATATAACATTTTTTCATTGCTTTTATGTATGTAAATACTTGATCCTTATTGTAGTCTTTTTATGAATCCTTTTTACTTTTGAAGTACAAGAAAAGGACAGGATTCCAGCTGGAATCAGTGGAGGAGTGAAAAGTACTGGACCACGGCCATGCAACCACAATGACAATGGGAGTCCAAGGTGCCACATTGACAGCGATGTGGCAACCAAACAACGAATGACTTGTTCATCATTCTCATTTATATATTATTCTACAGTATGTACTCTCTCACCTTCGACCCAACCCACCTGCTAATAGTGACTGTGCCACAACACCATGAAACAACAACAATGAGAACAACTGACACAACAACCACAACACAATGCTGCCACAACACAACACCACCACAAGGCAGCACCATTGTGAGTGCCTGACACAACCATATGATGAACAACCACACACATGTAGTCGTTCATCATTTTTACTAGTTTGTAATTAGTCAGATAATCAATAGTTTCTCCCACAGGATTTATTTCATTTGTAGCAACTTGTATTTCATTCTCTCACAGGATTTATTTCATTTGTAGCAAGTTTTATTTCATTCTCTCACAGCATCTATTTCATTCTCCCATGGCATTTATTTCATTTGTAGCAAGTTTTATTTCATTCACTCATGGCATCTATTTCATTCTCCCACAGCATCTATTTCATTTTTGTTGACTTTTCTGTCATTCTCTCATGGCATCTTCATCATTCTAAAATAAGGAAAAAAACAGAAAAAAATAGGGGATGTTTGGTGATGATGTTGGGGGGGGGTTCAGGGTCCAGTGCGCATTTCCAAATGTGGAAAGTATAGCTGTGCTAAATGAAAAATAGCTATAAAATAGGGGAAAAAAAGAGAAAAAAATAGGGGATTGTTGGTGATGATGTTGGGGGTTCAGGGTCCAGTGCACATTTCCAAATATGGAAACATTTGCATTTCTCGATGAAAAATGGCTATAAAATAGATCAAAAAATAGGAAAGGTGGTCAGTATTGTTACTGGATGTTTTCAGGGTCCAGGGTACATGTCCAAAAAAGGAAATTTGGATGTTTCTGATGAATGAATATCAGAAAAATCAGAAGAAAATACAGATGGTACATATAATTGATGTATAATGGGGCACTGCTTTCAGGGTTCATGTCAGGGTCCTGTGCATATACCCCAAAAAGAAAATATCACTTAGTTTGACCAAAAAGTGAAGAAAAACAAGATAAGACATGAACCCTGAAGGCAGTGCCCCATTATACATCAATTATATGTACCACCTGTATTTTTTCTGATTTTTCTGATATTCATTCATCAGGAACATCCAAATTTCCTTTTTGGACATGTACCCTGGACCCTGAAAACATCCAGTAACAATACTGACCACCTTTCCTATTTTTTGATCTATTTTATAGCCATTTTTCATTGAGAAATGCAAATGTTTCCATATTTGGAAATGCACACTAGACCCTGAACCCCCCAACATCATCACCAACAATCCCCTATTTTTTTCTCTTCTTTTTTTCCCATTTTATAGGTATTTTCATTTAGCATAGCTATACTTTCCATATTTGGAAATGTATAGTGGACCCTGAACCCCCCAAACATCATCACCAACAATCCCCTATTTTTTTCTCTTTTTTTTCCTATTTTATAGCTATTTTTCATTTAGCACAGCTATACCTTCCATATTTGGAAATGCGCACTGGACCCTGAACCCCCCCCCAACATCATCACCAAACATCCCCTATTTTTTTCTATTTTTTCCTTATTTTAGAATGATGAAGATGCCATGAGAGAATGACATAAAAGTCAACACAAATGAAATAGATGCTGTGGGAGAATGAAATAGATACCATGAGTGAATGAAATAAAAGTTGTTACAAATGAAATAAATGCCATGGGAGAATGAAATAGATGCCATGAGTGAATGAAATAAAACTTGCTACAAATGAAATAGACATGTGGAGGAATGAAATGGCATTCGAAATCTGGAATGAGATATTTGCCATGAATGAAATGAAATCATTTATGGTAGCTGATCAAGATGCCTCATGGCAACTGTCAAGAATACATGATGTAGATGGTAGCTACAAGTCAGATAATACAATGTATTTACTATAAAAGTAGTGGTTGAGACTGGTTGAAACCAGTCTTTTGGGGCAACTGAACTGAATAGGACCAGTCCTATTTGGTTTGGTTGCAGTCCTCAAAGGATGGGCAACAGTTTGGACTGGTTGTGGTCGGTTGCCCACTTCAGGGTCAAAAAACTGGACTTAACTGGACTTTAAAACACTAACTGCATGCCCTAAAGACAGGGCTGTGCACCAAGCTGAGAGGTGGAGGGTTCAATTCCCCCCACTGCAGTTACCATAAGGCTGCACCCATGGCTTTGCTGTGGGACAACCACTGAGCTCCCCGTTTGGGGTGAGAGGTCTGAAAAAGATGGATCAGGGGTCAGGGGCAATGAACACTCTGCAAGCCATTGAAAGTCCAAAGGGGGTTGTGTCATGCACCATCAGTGATCGAGGACTTGGGGTCCCCTTGGGTGGACAGCATAGCTAATGAGCTGATTGGCCAGGCTCAGTTCCTAACCCACAAAGGGACTGAAAGGATAGGACACAGTAAAACCTGGGGGTGCAGGTGAGAACAATCTGACTGAATATCCAGACAGGACACCCAGATGCAGTATCTGGGCTGCCATTAGTCACACAGGCTCCTATGAGCACACATGGATTAAATGTGGCAAAACAGTGACTCTGGACAGATGGGGTTCTGAGCCAGTTGGAAAAAATTGAACCATCTGCCAGGGGATGGGAAGGTTCAGCAGAGGAAAACTGAGCTGGGCCATACAGTCTCCCTGCCCTGGCTTGACAGATCTATATCCACTGCTGGTCAGCATGGAAACAATCTGTCCAGGCTGGCTTGAGTTGAAGTGGAAGCATTGGATCACCTGGGGCCTAGCTGAACCCTGGGTAGTCAAGAGATCCAATCGGGTCCTGTGCAAGCAGGGCCCTAAACTTTGGCATTTCAGCTTGTGGATGTTAAGCTCAAGAGTTTATGCTTCAGTCAATGGATCATCCAGTACTTTTCACTCCTCCACTGATTCCAGCCAGAATCTGCAGAATCTACTGGAATCCAGGAATTCTGGTGGAATCAAGAGGATTCCAGCTGCATTCCTATCTATTCCTTGTACATTCAACAGAAATTCTACATTACAAAGAACAGATAAATCATATACAAAGAAAATTACTATATAAGGAATAAGTACTTACATGAATAAAAGGCAACAAATAAATTACCATATTAGGAAAAATTCAACAAGTATAAAATTAATGACAACAAATGACATGTTGTTCATCATCTAGGTGCCATGTTGCTGCCAGCGACATGGCACCTACTTTAAATACAAAGAATGTACAGTATGTATAGTAAAATAAATAAAGAATGATGATGAACGACAAATGTGTTGTCATTCATTGTCCAGTTGCCAAACATCACTGTTGGTGATGTGGCAACTGGAATGGGTGTCAGAAAAGTAATGGGGAAAGGGGGATCCTTGCTCACTGAATAAACAATGATGATGAATGGCAACAGATGTTGCCATTCGCTGTTTTTCTTTGTAGTCATGTTCACTGTCTTTCTTTGTTGTTGTGTTCATCATCCATCCTCATCCTTGTGTTCATTGTCTGCCAGCATTGTCCATTGTTGTTGTTGTTGCTGCTGCATCATGCACACACCATGGTGGTGTTGCCTCGTGGTGATGTGGCATCGTGGTGGTCGTAGTGTTGTCGTGTCATGTCATAGTGGTGGTGTCATGTTGTGATGATGTGGTGGTGGTGGTGTTGTGTTGTGATGACATGGTGGTGGTGATGTTAGTGAGGTCGGGTGGGACGAAACACTCACCGTGGTGTAGAAATACAAAGAACCATGATGAACAACAGTGATGCATCATTCATTGTGTTGTTGCCACATTGTGGTTGGCAATGTGGCAACTTTTCCCCTCCTCGTTTGTATCATCAATGTGGCTGGCACTCATTTGGTTGGTGACATGGTGTTGCCATGTCGATCTTGCTGTGCTGGTTGTGGGCGACAGATGTGGGTGAAGGTGGCTGTTGGTGATGGTGATGATGACATGATGGTGGTGATGAGGCAACGGTGGTGAGGAGGTGGTGGTGGGTGGGCATTGTTGATGGTGGTGGTGGTTGAGGAAGAAGGAATTGATGGGTTGATGATTTGGGCATTGAGGATTCCATTCCTGTTGTTCTGGGTGCCATTCTGTCTGCGTGATTCCTGGAACCATTCCATTCCACATTCTGCTGAAATGGTATAATCAATTCAGCAGGCCCCTGTGCCAAAATTGATGGTCACCATGGGTGAGCCATCACTAGTTCATGAGATGATCTTAGGGGTAGTGTTTAAAAGTCTGGTTAAGTCCGGTTTTTTGACCCCCAAGGGGGCAACTGTGGACTGCAACTGAACCGAATAGGACCAGTCCTATTCAGTTTGGTTGCCCCTCAAAGACCGGTTGGGACCAGTCCAAACTCTTATTTCTACAGTAAATAAATTGTATTATAAAAGTAAGTACATCAGTGGTAGGCAGTGTCGTTTCCATTGGTGTCTCTCTTGCTGGCATCATCTCCATTGGAGTTGGCGTGGCATCTGGAGTATTTGTGTGTCACATGTGTGATGAGCTCGACTGGTAGAGCTTGCTTGCATAAGCAGAGTGATCATGAGCTCGACTGGTAGAGCTCATCATGTGCGTGCTGGGAACTAATCACACAGATGCCATGTTTCAACAACGGACTTTTGATTTATATTTTATATTTTTCTACCTTTCTTTTTATCCTATCCGAATTCCTTTACTGAAAGTTGAGAGTACGTGAGACAGTGCATTAGGTGTTCTTCATACAGAGGCTATCATATCAAGAATGCCGGTGGGAGGTCTTTATTGTCCCCCAGTAATTCCTGCTGAGCTCTGCCAAGCTTGGGTGGTTTTCAGAGGTAGAAGTTGGCAGGTGGGCCTTGCCTGAGCTCAGCAGGACTGAGACCAGCCCTGAGGGCTGAATTTCACCTCTGCCAAGGTTGGACCAGGACTGAACCAGGACTGAGGGGTTTTGACTGTAAACTGCGAGAAAATCATGTGAGATTGTACATGTAATCTCACGTGTGAGTTTATACATCACATTAATGTCACAACCTGTGACATCACTTCTTTCTTCAACCAACCACAACCACAACCCAACAACACTGCCAACGGCAACCACAACACGATGCCCAATGCCAATGACAACCCACAAATGCCCCGTCACCATGACCAGCCAAAAAACAAAGATGACTGTCCACAAATGAAGACGGCCGCCCACAAATGACAATGAACGCCCACCAAAACCAACGACTGCCTGGCTCACGAATGATGTCCAGGTCCCACAAACAGACACAGGTGGCAACTACCCCAGGTGAGTAAGCTCACCCCTCCTCACTAGTCAATTCATTAATATGAAATCCAGGTGCCATTTTGCAGTCCCCAACGTGGCAACCAAATGACAAATGATGAGCAATGTCATCGTTCGTCATTGCTGTTTATTTTTGACACCACAGTGAGTACCCCCCATCCCACATTCGTCCCAACCCACTTCGCTGAGACACAGGACAATGACGAATGGACACAGGCGACGTCGAGCCAAGGTGAGCCAAGGACACAGTGCAAACACACGATGAGGACAATGACGACACGATGAGGACATGGCACAGCAACGACCTGACAGTGAGGTGTAACGACAACGCAGGGCGACGAGGCGATGATGGTGCGTGGCAACAACAACATGTGATGATGACATGACCAGGACATGGGGCTGAGGGAACCACAACACACAACAACCAGGAGATGTCGATGACACATGCCAACTAGGCGACACCAATGCAGTACAACAACAGACGAGGACCCAGCCCCATCAACGGCGACGAAGGCCTGGCACCACTTGTTCCCTTCAACACCCCCTTCCCTCCTGCATCCCCCTTCCCTCCTGCATCCCCCTTCCCTCCTGCATCCCCCTTCCCTCCTGCATCCCCCTTCCCTCCTGCATCCCCCTTCCCTCCTACATCCCCCTTCCCTCCTAC
>Ga0307507_10007494_pt1 | contig 15809 bp, 10 predicted proteins | sample 7_EM_MG_FD_207223 | JGI IMG/M metagenome (GOLD analysis project Ga0307507, IMG submission 207223) | Populus trichocarpa ectomycorrhiza microbial communities from riparian zone in the Pacific Northwest, United States - 7_EM | ecosystem: Host-associated > Plants > Roots > Unclassified | place... | reverse complement strand
GAAACCAAACTTCTACCACATCACATGATGTGTCCCGATGTCCTTTTCCTTTCTGGACAGCACATGTATAGTAGTGGGGTATGGTTTGACACCAGTTAACTTTTCTTTCTTTTCTTTCTTTTCCTTCTCTTTCTTACTCTGATTGTGTGCTGACTATGCAAAAAATTATATCAGCCTTTCAATTTGTTTTCTTTAGATTTAGTCATTCTCTTAGTTGCAATTGTTTTATTTACATTGATTATTTCTAATCAGATTTTATTTTTGATTTCATCCCTGGTTGCTTGATTTTGTTAGTTTTCTTATAAAATTTGATCCCTATTTTTTTAATTGTTATTTTTTTGGTTGCTAGTCATTTTCTTGATTTATTTGCTTTTCTTTAATTCCATCCTTAAGCATTTCTTTTCATTGAATTTTTATATCAAGTTTGGTGACAATTATTTTAATTGATTTATTTTTTCAATTCAATCCCTAAATAATTAATTTCATTTAAATTTTCCCATAACATTTAAATTCAATTGGTTTTTATGTTGAATTTAGTTTTAAATCTCAATTTCTTTCTTTGATATTTGTTTGGTTAAGAATCATGCTTCTTTGTTTTTTCATGTTTGTCTTTAATGGGATCATCTTGGTCTCGTGACCCGGGTCATGAATATGAAAGATTAACTTAGGTCAACTTTGATTTTTTTTTAAAGCATTTTTTTCAAATATTTTTTTTTGTTGGTATTTTTTTCGCCTTGCTATTTATGGGATCATCTCAATTTCATGTCCTAGGTCATGTGTTTGATTTGTTCACCTGGGTTGGATGTTGGGTCCACTTAAGACTATTTTATATATATGTTTCCATCATATCAGTAGATATACATTCCTTACACTTTTTTGATGTATTCGACCTTTCATAGTATTTTATTCGTCTAAGCCATGGTTTTTCAAGGTGAATTTATATTTTATTTATTTAAATAAAAAATTTTAGCAAATACAATTGGGTAAATATCTCATCTTTACAATTTATTTCTTAGTTATTATTAATGATTTTTTTTATTTATATAAAAAGATTATTGATTTATTTAGTTAGATGATTGCAGGGTTTGTCAGATGACACTTTTATTTTTTAATGTAAAAAAACATATTGGAGTAGTATGCATACCTTATATTTTATAGAAAAAAATAACCTACAAGCCAAATTCATTATTTTAATGGTTTTTTTCTTTACAATATTTTAGAAAAATATTAATTTTTTTTCTTCACACTTTTTGTTTTTTAAAATTTATTCTACATGAATAAGGAAATGATGTTTCATTGTAGCAATTGCAATGTTGTTCTATTTTTTGGCTACATTAAAAACTAGTTTGGGATCTTACATATTTTCTTTAATGCATATGATCTTTGTTATATTTTATTATATATAAGCGTTGATTTTATGATTCATGGTTATATTTTTTACTTTATATAAAAAAAAAATGTCAATGGCACCCACACACTAGCTCTTTTGTGCTGGAAAAACAATTATTCGACCTGCAGCTAGGCGAGTGGAATAGACATGTTAACATTTTATTTTTTTCATTTATTAACACAAATAGTTCTCATAGGATTTTTTTATTATAATTAGATTTTTCTCTGAAAAAAATAAATTTAAAAAGCTTGCAGATTTATTTGTTTTGGCAAAAAAAATTTTCGGCATGAGGAGAAGCGCGGGTTCCATAACTAATAAAATATTATAGCCCGAAACAAGTGTTACTGTAGATTGAAACAATGAAATTATTATTTTGTTCTTCTCATACAAGATTTATTAATTTATATTGGGGTAATATGATATTTTCATAGTTTCACCGATTATTATCAGATTGATCAAGGAAAAATTAATCTTCCAATCTTTTTTTTACAGTAAAATAACTCATTTACTCGTAAAATAAAAAAAAAGGAAGAAGAACTAACATTTAAGGGCTATTTAGTTTTTTATTATTATCACAAGCACTATAAAATGGCTTAATTACCATTGAAATCATAAAAATATTAAACTAATGTTAATGAGTTTTTTCGTCTTTTTATTATGTTTTTTTTTTTGCTATAATCATGTCGACTAAGGTGCATTTTGGTATTTTAACAAGTATAAAATATTACTACTTGCATTCGCCAACTAGTGGGAGTCGCCTACTCCTTTCGAGCGGCGCGTGCAACTTCCTCCGCTACCAAAAAATCCAACCAACATGTCATATGAAGGTTCGAGTCGTGGCGTATCCAATGGGGTGATGTGTGTGATGTTACAAACAACAATTAATTTTTTATCTTCTCCCTCCCCTTTCTCTTTCCTCTCATCAAGATTCGCCTCGTCCCACCACAAATAGAAGTTTCCCTCCCATTTATTTTTCTTTCAATCGTACTCCTTGTTTTTTTATTTCTTTTGATTTTTTTTCTTTTCCATTCATTATATTTGGTTTTATTTGACTTTTATACTAGGCACAATCCTCACTCTCTTGATTACTAATTTTTTATATAATTTTCTTAATTTTTTATTTTTAGTTTTATCCCTCACCATTTTATTTTTATGTCAAATTTGAACCCTATTCTTCCATTTGTTTTTTTTCTTTTCATTTAAGTCAAATTGTTTTTTTTTTTCAATTTCATCACTCTATGTTAGATTGGTTGAGAATAAAGCTTCATAATATTTTTTGGTGATATGATCCTGATTTCATGACCCGAGCCCCATGTATGAAATGTTAACACAAATTGACACCGGTTTTTTTTTCATTATTTACGCTAATTTTATTTCTCAATTTCATCATTAAATATTGGATCTATTGAAGACTTAACATCTTTGTTTTTATTTATTTATTTTTTATGAGGATAACTCGGTCTCACGATCTGAGCCACAAATTTGTCATGCTATCTTATAATAGCTTGATGCTTTTACATCATTTTATTCTAATGGAAAAATTTGTCTTTGTTATTTTAATTGTTTTTCCCTCAATTTTGATATATTTTTTACAATCCCATCATTCAACGGTTGATTGATTGAAAATTAAGTTTTATATATTTTTTTTATACAGTGATCCTGGTCTCATGGCTATGGAATGACAACCCAAATTGTGATCGGTCTTTTTCTCTAATCTTTTTTTCTACACAAATTTTTTTCAACTTCATAATTCAACACTGAGTTTATTGAATATTCAACTTATTTTATTGTGCTTTATACGAGGACAATCCTGCTTCACGACTTGCGTCGCAAATTTCCAATATAACTCAGACTGACTCGAGACATTATTTTACTTTCTATGTCAAACTTGACCCTCATTTTTTTTAATTGTTTTTCTGTCATTCTTTGAAATTGATTTTATTTTTTGATTTTTATCATTAAACAATAGATTGTTGAGAATTGAGTTTTATAGTTTTTTTCTATGCGGTTATTTTAGTCTCGTAACTTAGGTCGGGGGTATGAAATGTTAACTTGAATTGACATCAATATATTTCTTTAATCTTTTATGCACCAATTTTAGTTTTTGATTTTATCATTCAATATTGAGTTTACTGAAAATTAAGTTGTTTTTATTTATTTCTATGAGGATGGTATGCCATTGGTTTTCATGACCTCGGTCGCGAGTTTGCCTTGCTAACTTGGATTGGCTTGAGATTTTTTTTTGTTTTTTTGTTATTTTTTCCTTTAACTCGGGTTTTCTTGGAATTTAGATTCGCAAATTTTTTTTTTGACAAGCATTTTTTTTATGCTGGTCATGGTTATTTTTTTTATATATATAGATTTGTTACATTATTTTTTTATTATATAATTAAATTAAATCATTTTATTAGATCCAACAAGGTGTATAACTCGAGTTATTAAATTCTCAAGTTAAAAAAAAAAACATCTTGACCTGCCATAAAACATAGACCACCTCATTTGTTTTTGCGGTTGGAAAGTATTTTTGTAAGAAAAAAATGATTTTTTTATTTTAAATTAATTTTTTGAGTTTTTTAGATCTTTTTAATATATTAGTATTAAAAATAAATTTTAAAAAATAAAAAAAATATTTTTTGATACCAAGACATCCAAACGATTTAAAAATATAAAAATTATTAATTTTAAGTAGAAAAATTAAATTTTATTAAAATTCCGTACAAACACAGTTCCAGACAAGATATAAAATAACAAAACACCAACTTCTAATTTATTCAAACTCTTTTTTTTTTTTTGTTTTTGCTGGTTTTTTTCTAGTAAAGATCGAAAACCTGACCGGGAAACATAGGCGGCTACACCAATTTCCAAGTCACAATTTTTCTTTTTCGCATAAAAGTAGTCCCCTCCAATAACATCGTGTCGTTCCCTTCCGCGTCTCCATTCCATCAAAAGAAAAGGGAGAAAAGAAAAGAAAAAATCCCACTCAAACATCAAAAGTTAAATTCCAAAGCGCAGCTGTCTCCTTGACCCTTTTTTCCTCCCTTTCTCTCAAAGTCATCAAAGAGGTCACTATTAAAAAAACAAAGAAAGGTACAGTAACTTCCACTGCCCTCCCTGCTAAGTTATCCTCTTGTCTAATGTCTACTTTACACCCATTGCATGTACGTATTTTTGTATAATCATTACCCTATATATATAAATGGCTGAAAATAATTCGAGGCGGAGGAGGGAATTGCAAGTTGCCTCTCTTTTTTGGCTGACACAGCCCCGGGGGTGACTCTACAGTTGACTGCAAGAGTCAATCAAACACAAGAAGATAGAGAGAAACATCATGGATTGTACTTTTGTTACTGGATTCTGTTGATTTCTAGTGTTATGTCTTATGGTAATCATGTAATGGTGATTTATTTTCTTGTTCATATTTGTTATGGTTCAATATCTATTCAAGTTTTTATGATGTGCGTTTGTGTGTGTGAATTGGGTTTTGGCTGTGTTTGTTTCTAATTTCAGTTACTTGGTTTTGTTGCTGACTTCGATTTGGATATGGGTTTTAAGTGATTTTCATGTTTTGATCAGCCAGACACTCTATTGTGCTACTGGGTTAGTCTTTTTGTTAATTTATGTGCTGTTGAGTACCTAAAGAGGAGGGCTGGGGTTTATATTGTTTGTCATTGTGTTTGCTGGGTTAAAATTAATGGGGTGAATTGAAGCTCCTGTAATCTAGAGGACTCTGAGTTTGTGAATATGGGATCAGTGTATCACCCCTTGTTATGTTGACACCAATGGATTTTTCTTTATGTCATACTATTAAAATTTACATTGAATCACATGATTTAGAATGTAACTTTGTTTCTTTTTATAGATATCTTCTACTGGAATGCGAAATTAATTTCACCGGCCACCAGACACCATCATAACATGTTATGTTGTATTTATAGGAGGAATATCTAAATCACCAAACATCGTAATCAATTAAAGGGTCCGATGCTCCTTCTGATATTTAGAGACCTTTTATATTTTAAATAAATTAAACCGAGCCAACAACATTGCTGAAGATGTTGCTTCTAGTTAAGAATAGGTGCGAGTCCTTTCTAGTAGAGCTATCATCATACCTAGTTCTGTCAGAGATCTGACCAACCTGCTCAGAATTTGTAGGTAACAAAACAATACAGAATGAGAATTTTTGGGAGGGGGTGTTAAGTTTTCAACCTGTCTATGTTTATGAATTTCTATTCAGTGTTAGGTGTGATTTTATTTGCTTAAAATGCCAAAGAAAAGAAATGAGACCTATGCTTCTCTGCCGACTTGTCTGTTTTTGTAATTCACTGGCAGTATTGTGTTGTTATGTCACCAGCAGTGTCAGTGTAATCAGTCTTTAACCAGCCATTGCTTATTTTTCTCCCACAAGATGTGTCTTAGAGAGCCATAACCAACACGTAGTTGGAACCCTTTTTTTTATATAGAGTTTTCTTCTCTCATCCTCATCTTAAAGCTAGGAACTTTCTTTTGTACCTAACACATAGTTTATTGGATTAGGGAATGGGAGATACAATGTTTAGATAGGGAGAAGATTCAGTCTTTTCAATTTGATGTTCTATTCTTTGTAATGTAACATACATCCATGTTCACACCACACGCACATGGATGGTAAAATGTATAGTTTGTGATTGTGGCTTTGCACACCCCACAAACACAGGCACTGGAATCTTTTTGCTTATGATTGTTGCTTGGCACACACCACACAGACATGGGCGCTGCACTCACACACTTCTACTTGTCCTTTGACTGCCTCTCATTTCTACTATTTTTATTATGTGCAGATTCCAAAATTTAAATTTATGGTTAGTGCTTGAAGGATCTTTGAGGCAAGAAATACTCCAAGACGCCTTTACCAGCACATTAATCTCATTGGAAAGGATGTGGCATTTCTAGGTGTGTAGGAACTTGTGCCTCCATCTGCTATGTCTTTTTCTGCTTTATGCGTGATGTTAGCCTTACACCTGAGTTTTTGACATGTGTGACTGTTTCTCCAGCATTATAACTCAAGGAACAACAATGAATACCTACAGGGTTTTGGAGCCTACACTTAAGGATATACTTAACGGGATCCAACCTTTACGGGAGGATTGGGTGGTGCGATTTAAAGTCATTGAAGAGTTGGAAGATGTTGTTAAATCTGTGGAAAGTCTGAGAGGTATTTTTCCTGGGAAATGCAAATTTCTTTCCTGCATGCCATACGTTCTACTAGAGATTAATGTAACAAATAGTGGAAGAAAAACAATTTCATCTCATGAAATCCTTAAAATGATCCTCACACACAATAGTGAAACAATACAAATCCAAGGAATTGACATTTTTAATTTAAAACTGACCAACTGCTGTATGCTATTTTTTTAAAACTTAATATGCTGAGTATGACAATTTAGAATGCCTTTTCTGTTCATCTATGATACTATTGTAGAGAATGTAACATCTATGATACTATTGTACAGAATGTAATTCAAGTTTTGCATAAACACATTAATGTGAATTTCTTGATGGCTTGAACTTTGCTCAAGGTATTTGAGGTTCCACTGCAATAGTTGCAAATGTGTTTCTGTCACAATAAAACTGCAATACTTGTAAAACTGCTATGAATCCGGTTCTTAAAATATGCATCAAGTTTTATTATCTGTTTTTGGATCAACAATGTGGATGCATGACTTTATTTGTGCCAACAGGTTCTACCGTGGAGCCATTTGGATCATTTGTGTCAAATCTCTTCACTCGATGGGGAGACTTGGATATCTCAATTGTGTTATCTAATGGTTCTTATATCTCATCTGCTGGGAAGAGGCGCAAACAAAACTTGCTAGAGGATGTTTTGAAAGCTTTGAGACAGAGAGGTGAATTATTACATGGTTTCCCCTCATGTTTCCTAATACGTACTTCATGTAGACATTCATGAGCAATCTATGAGATCCATATAACCATGTTCCCTATTTTACAACTTGCAATAAATAAAACTTCAATGCTTTTGATTTTCCTGCACTTAAGTCTTTTTGAGAGTTTTAATTATCAAAGCTTTGCATTGTCATAATGGTTGATTCTCCTGAAAAATTGAAGGTAATAGCCAGAAACTAGACTTTGGACCAGAGAGCTTGTCATGTGATTTTGATTTACAATTTGTTGTGAATAATTGACTTAGCCAAAAACTTATATCAGAAACTTCAGTAATTATATTGTCTTTGACTCGCTGAATCTGCCCACTGAAATAAGTTACTTTATTCTGGCCAATGCCAACAATGAGCAGGTTTATAAAGTGAAAAGTGATTACGTTGAAGGGTAATTTCGTTTTTTATGTTTTCATTTTAAGGATAGATGAAGAGTTGTTTGGGGAATAAATCACTGCTCTTAGTTGTTGGGTTGTTCTTTTATATAACATCGTTGTTTTATTTCATTACAACTTACAAAATTGATGTGCAGGTGGATGGCAGAGGTTGCAATTTATCCCAAATGCAAGGGTTCCCATTTTAAAATTCGAGAATGCTTCCATCTCTTGCGATGTTTCAATTGATAACATGCAGGGTCTAATGAAGTCCAAGTTCTTGTTCTGGATCAATGAGATAGATAGGCGTTTTCGTGATATGGTCCTACTGGTACATTCTCTCAGCCAAATAAATAAATAAATATCCTGGGAAACTAGTGCATCTATTTGATGCAATTTAATGTTTGTGTAGGTCAAGGAATGGGCCAAAACTCACAATATAAATAATCCAAAGACTGGGTCATTGAACTCGTACTCTCTCAGTTTGCTTGTCATATTCCATTTTCAGGTGATCAGTTTTCTTTATATGCATTAAACCTTGTAAGAATAGTTGGAATTAACTCTGCACTTCATTGCCATGTTAGCTTCTTCAACGTGTTTATTATGGATGTCACTGACCTGTTTTACTAGAATTAGGTGTTAACTTTTTTAAAAGTTCTGCACTTCTTCCAATAACCCTAATTAAATGATTTTTCCAACATTGCTTTGTTATCTTGGTTATTTTCTGCGCATGCCCTTTTGCAATGTCAAGTGTTCTTTTATTAGTTTTCTTTTGTGCCTTCTTGTGCACTTTTGTGCTAGTGGTCCCCTTCCCCTGAACATTTATATACCATAGTTGCAAAACAGTCATTGGACGTGCAGATAATGGATAGATTGATTGTTCTTCTGGCCTTTGTATATCTGTATTTCTTTCATTCTTTCATGTTCATTGGTCTCCTCTATAGCTAGTGTGTAGCCTACTTCTGTGCTTTACTGGATATATTTCTTTATAGCTGTAAGGACTTCCATCTTATTAAGTTCTTTTTTGTTTATGGTTTTTCTTGCAGACTTGTGTGCCTGCCATTTTACCTCCCCTTAAAGAAATTTACCCAAGAAATGTTATTGATGATCTTACAGGTACTTCTCATGTTTAATCCAAATAAGCTCACACAGTAAGCCTATGCTATTTGCATTCTTTTCTAAAAATATTAATTTCTTCCTTGTTTATGTGATCACAGTTAACGATGAGTCTGGAATTTAATTAGTAAATTTCCACTCTCAGCATGTGTGTAAGTGGCTGCGCATGCATTCATGCATTGTGGATTTGCACTAGTCTGATTTTTACCTCTGTAACTGTAGCCTGTGCCTTTCTGGCAGTACTCCTGAACAGATGATTCAAGGAGGCCCTCTGGTTCCCAGAGGAGCCACAATTGTTGCTGTCTCCAAGCACTGCACATAGCACGAATATGATATCATATTGTATAAAAGATTCCCCAATCCCCCATACTGCCTTTTGGCTTGTAATTTTATTTGATACAGAGAAAAAATTAGTATATTACAGTTACAAAACTTATAGTCCTCAATTTATTTTAAGTTAAGATCCATGTGGTATGGTTGTTTGTGCTAGGTTACAGTTTCTCATGACTTCTGGGAAGTAAATATGAGTCGGTAACTAATAGATGAACTCCAACCTGTCTCAGTATTTGATGATGATTTTTTCAATTAAGAGTCAGCAATCTACAACTTGGTTTGAAACAAGTTCTTTTTCATAATATAGTTTTTCATTTTGTCTTGCTACGAAGTCTGGAGCACATTCTGTCTAGCTATCGAGTGAGTTGAACTGATCTTGACATTTTCTTGATAAGGCTCAAAACATGATAAAATGTCTCCGGTTTTTTCAGTCAGTTTTTCATAATTTTTACAATGTTTTATTTATTGACTTATATCACTTGGAGCTCATCTCATCTTGAAGTTTTCCTAAAATGGTAGTTTCAACTTACAATTTTTTTTGGACATATAACATATGATTTGCATTGCATAAAAACTGATCTAATCTTCTACAAGCATCAACAGTAATTAATAGCTTGGTTGAAGTATCTCTCTGACCTGTATTCCAACATGTTCTGTAGGTGTGAGGACTGATGCAGAAAGACGTATTGGAGAAATATGTGCTGCTAATATATCTAGATATAGATCAAACAAATCCAGAGCAATTAATCGAAATTCTTTGTCTGAGCTTTTCATTTCATTCCTTACAAAGGTAATAATTCTTGTGGTGTTTTAATTATATTTGCAATTCTATGCGCCTAGGAGGTAATTCCAGCAATTGGAGTACATGATGATAGACATGTTGACTTGTGAGAGTGCTGTTTTATATCTAGATTACCTTTTTTTATATCTAAATTGCTTTTCCCATTTTCTGGGGTAGCTGGCCATATATCCATATTTTTATTGATACACGCAAGCTGTTTTGTATATTTGCAGTTCTATGACATAAGTTCAAAGGCCACAGAGCTAGGAATTTGTCCATTTACGGGGAAGTGGGAAGAAATCAGAAGCAACACGAGATGGCTGCCCAGAACTTACGCATTATTTGTAATCCTCTCTCATTCCTTCAATAAAACCCCCACCCCCAGAAAAACAAAATTCTAAACTAAACTAATGATAGCTGATGCTGTTATTTCCACTGCTGCTGATTGTCTTGCCACTGCTGATATTTTAGATCGAGGATCCCTTTGAGCAGCCAGAAAATACTGCACGAGCTGTGAGTGCTGCAAACCTAATGAAGATATCTGAAGCTATTCAGACAACCCACCATAGACTTGTGACGGCTAACCAGAATCAGATTTCTTTCTTGGGCATGTTAGTCAGGCCACGAATATCACGTATTATTGCAGGAACACCAGCTAGTAACTCAAGCTATACTGCTGGTCACCATGTCAGAATTCCAGTTGGGACCCCAAGCTACACATCTGTTCACCGTGTCAGGACTCCAGTTGGGACCTCAAGCTACATGGCTGGCCAGCATATTACAACTCGTTCACAAACTAGCAGGTCCGTGTATTCACCATCACAAGCACAGTTTCAAACTCTCAATATAAGTCCGGCAAGTCATCCCAGCAATTTGAGCTCCCAAACTCTCAATATAAGACCGGCAAGTCATACCAGCAATTTGAGCTCCCAAAGAATGGGAAGCGGTTCAAGGAATTCTACCAATGAAAGACAGGAAAATCAGACAATCAATTCAACCAGGCAAAGATATGTGCCACATTATCACATTCAAGGGCAGCCAGCATGGAGGCCTAAATCAGATCAATAGAGTTTCCAGCAGTTCTCATATTGAAAGTTTCTACCATGTTGTTGTGAAGAAAGTAGTATCGTGCAGCTGTTTGAGCGTTTCCGAAGTATTTTAGCGGTCCCTAGGTTATGTGGTTGATGCCTAGTCACTGGACTTATCAGTGTGTGATCATTGTTTGAACCATCACCATCAGCATCCATCTCGGGAAACTATTTTTAGATTGTAAGTGCACGACTGTTTCTTGCATTCGATTGAAATGAGAGATGCCATATCTTCCTGGTATAAACAAACAATACCGGAGCATATCTTTTTACCATTTGACTACCTTTTGACATGCACAGGCATGAAAAACATTTGTTCTAATATATTGCTTCAGGATTCTGGCAGCTGCAGATGGGAGAGATTGTGTTTCCCAATTACTATGAACTAAAAGATGGGAATTGACAAGGCGTCCTAATTATGTTCAATCGTGCTTCTTGATTTGTTGACCCACATGTGGTTCTGTTTGATTATACGTCCAAACAACAAATTTTGTTGTACCAAAGCAGTTCTGACTCTATTTCCTTCTTACCAAGAAAGGTATATGGACAGCAGAGTCAAAGTGAATACGCAAGGCGATGGTACCATCTCGCCTGCTAGAATGCAAGGTTGACACCACTTCGGTTTCTAAAATTGTTTGCTCAATATCCAAGTAAATACTAGCATTAAACACAAGATACTGGTAGCTCAGACAAATTGAGTTGAGTGACAACACATTCAATTAGAAGAAAATGAATTGTTAACTATGTAAACATTCAATTAGCGTGGTTACTGAAACTTTGCTTCCCTCCTTTCCTTTAGGGAAAGCAGGCTTTAAACTAACCCACACTTCATTTCCCCATATAATATCATCTAGGACCACCAAATATCGTTTCCCCCCCAACCCTTTTTGAAGTGTTTGAATGAGCTTATCCTCCGGCAAATTTCTGCCTCGTATGCAACATCTCTGATTTCAGCCATGCAGTTGCGAACACGCTCATCTTTTTCTTGCTTCTGGTCTGCATCTTTCATGAAGCACTTCATTCGCTTCAGTTCAGCTTGAACCCCTCAACTTCCTATGCGGCACTATAAAGAAAAGCTGCTTCACTAACTACAGGGTCAGTTCTTCAAATGACAGCAGAAACTATAGCTTCAGCCATTGCTTTTCAAGCTGAGAAAAAAAAATACTCTTAGAACAGCTGGTCTGATTGATATCTTTGGGTGGATATATCAAAAATACTCTTAGAACAGCTGGTCTGATTGATATCTTTGGGTGGATATATCATGTTGGTACCCTTTTTTAAGGAATTGGCATTCGTTTTTTTTCTTTTTTTTTGAACTTTTGAATCAATCTTCTACTGATTTGTTGATTCCTTACTAAAATAGAGGCAAGGTATTTATTTGGAGCAGATCAGCGAACTGAAAATTGGAAAGGTAACCCAGGTCCGATGCTTTTAGTAAAGAAAAGGCATGGCAGGATACTTCGTTGGAGAGCTATACCTCAGGGGAAAATTACAACCTTTAGCATGGCCACAGAGACGTACTGCTGCCGGTAAGCTCGTGACAAGGTTTTTTAAGGTGTGTTTATCCTAGGAAACAAAGAAGTTATCAAAAACGCAGAGTGTCAAGTGCAACTCGTATCTCCCCAGAAATTCTACTCTAATCACACAACAAGCTATCTTGATTTTCACCCTTCTCGACAAAAAGGAAAAAGTTTCATGTTCACGAATTTTTCAGAATTCCAGCTGTATAATAATATGCAGGGAAATCTTCACACTTCCATAATGAAAAACTTATCCAGTTATCCTTCCATTTATTTTGATTGCGTTTGTTACCAGTTGGGTGGGACAGCGGGTAGCTAAAAAATGGAGTAATTTGGACCTCCAATCATGTGTTCTTTTCTGCTTAACTACGGTTTTCTTCCATGAACATGCAAGGAAAACATGGACAGCAATTCACCTTACCTTTTTAGCACTTTCCTTTTTTTTAAGCTCAAATAACAGATACCCAGCCTCCTGTTTTTTTCCTTGCAAAACGTGTTTATGCTTTTGTCTATATAATGAATTGACCCTCTGGCCCTATCACATTCGGTTACAGTATAAGAATTATTGCGCGAATCAATGTGCCACACCTTGTTCATCATACCAAAGATCTTAATGTTTAAATCAAGGAAAAGGTGATCGCAAAACCATTCACATCAACGACAGAATGGTGGAAAACGGATACTGAAATTAGAAACAAAGTCCGTCCATCATTCTCAGCTCATACGATATTTAAACTTAGCTTATAAAAAGTAAAACGACAATCCCTACAAGACATCAAATGGACCCACGCTGCTACCTGTAAAGAGCCTGAGGAACTGCAAGAGGAAAAAAATAGCAGACATAAGAATCAAGATAAAAGACCATCACAAAATGTGACTGAAACAAAGCTAGGACTTTATTAGAGGCGTGAAACCATTGACAGGAATTGAATCCAAAATAAAAATGTTTCTTATGTTATCCGAGCCTGATTAGCAACGGAATAAAATGAATCCAAAATAATAGCATGAGCTGAGCGCTATCAGAATCACACTAGATAACAGTGTCCTAAAAAAACATCCATTTTTTTAAATGAGATTAAAATGCTACTGGAAAGTGATTATTAGACAACAAAAGAATGTTGGTAGACTCAGGTGATCAACTGAAGAAAATAACTAGAACGCTTTGATCATATTATATTAATGCACATACAAGTACAATGCCGGCACTTTCAATCCATCCATAAGGCTGCACTGTAAAACCATGTATAAGATTACACACCGCAGCAATTCTATAGAATAAAGGCACATTTGACAGATTCAGTGGATAATAATGGCCCCTGGTATTGCCATTTTAACCCACTCCATTCACTGAAAAATGGAATTCCAACGAAGTATTGAAACATTAGCATCCATCACCAAAAACACAAACGGATACATTATGAGAAAATCATTATTCAAGAATCAAAAGTAACCATATACAATTCTCAAAATCATTCCCCACGAAGTAATCCCCCACCACGAAGCAACCAAAGTGTTACTTGGTAAGTTAACCCGTCAAACTTCTAAATTAGACTCTTGATCTCGAGAGGCAGGCAAAATTCAAATAAATACACAATAAAACAAAACATGTCATTGAGCTTAACACGTTCAAAGAGGAAAGTAATGATGATTGGCACATTCGAAGAGGAAAGTAATGATGACATTAAAGTTAACTGTACCTCAAATGTTGCTGGGATACATGAAAACTCTTACACGACATCCCTAAAAAATAAAAAACAAACAAAATCAATACACAAAAATCCAAATACCCAGAAAGGATGACATATCAATCACAACAGCTATTTTTTAACAATACCATGGACTTTGGAGGCAAGTTGGACTTGAACTTAGCTCTGACAACACCACTGTTTCCATGAGGCCTTGTGACCTTGCCCCAAATGCAGCGATAGTGGGTCCCATCCCTCTTCACCTTGGCCTTGTATATGTATGCCATGCGCTTACCAGCATACCATGCAACTTCTTCCTTGGTGTTGACTCCCTCAATCTGGATCAGAGATGTGTTTGGGTATTGGTTGGACTTCGACCTAACCACCAAAATAACATTTTAATCTCCAGACAAATCCACATAACAAAAACAAAATCCTAAGTTCCATTTCCTGTGACAAACAATATTCATTTACAGAAACTCGCACAAAAAATTCCAACCAGTCTATCATATTCTTTTCCCTGATTTGTCAATCAATTAAAATTGCTGGAAATTCGGATATAGTTCGTTTCCATAAACAAATGCAAGCTAAAACCGCAAATCTTGAACTGTCATCGATAAAAAAACATGTTTTCTTTTGCTTATCTTTTGAACAAAGATCAAAGCGTTTTCTAGAAACTAGCAAATGCCAACTTTAACTATAACTATGAAATCCAGTGACAATATTTCAATTAACATAACAGCTTCTAAATAAACAAACCCCCTGATCTAAATAACCTTAATTTCTTTCTTTTCTTATTCAAATTTCTCGGAGAAATCATAAAGACGTACAAATTAAAATTACAGAGAGTATAAAAGCCAAGCTCCAAACTATAGTTATTACCTCTTATAGCCCAAGATTGTTCCTCTGACATAAAGCCTAAAAAACGAACAGCACATAGAGAATGAGAGAAATAAACATTAAAGCAATCATTTATTAGCTTCAATCTACAATTTCTTAATTAAACAACAAAAAATTGATTCTTTTTTTTTTTCAAAACATTAAAGCAAGTATAAAAAAATATATGTCTGTATAAATCGCAGACCTGACTCGCTCTCCTTGGCGTCCCTTCACCATTTTCAAACTCTGAGGCTAAGAGCTCTCTCTTCCTCTCTCGCTAAAAGTGGCTTATACTATGAAGCTGCGAGATGGAAACGTAAAACCCTAATTGCTGCTGTTTCTATAAAAGCGTAAACCTTTAGTTGGGCCTTTAGAGTTTAGACCCATATTGAAACATTAATTCAGGAAATAGCTCTTTGGGCTTATCATGTCAGCTTTTATGGTGGGCCACGATTATCTTTTTCGTTGGCCCATAAAATTATAATTCACGAGTTTTTAGAGAACGTCGAAGGCATTTTTGCGAATGAGGTGATTGGGTGAAATAATATAAAGGCATTTTATGCATTGGAATACATGTGATAACTTTTGATGGGGATGGGGATGGGGATGGGGATGGTGCTTCTTCTTTTTTTGAGAAAAAATGATTTATTTTCAAATAGTAAGTTTATTGCAAGTCACCATTACAAATTTACAATATAAGTTTACTACGAAAC
>Ga0307507_10007493_pt1 | contig 15809 bp, 20 predicted proteins | sample 7_EM_MG_FD_207223 | JGI IMG/M metagenome (GOLD analysis project Ga0307507, IMG submission 207223) | Populus trichocarpa ectomycorrhiza microbial communities from riparian zone in the Pacific Northwest, United States - 7_EM | ecosystem: Host-associated > Plants > Roots > Unclassified | place... | reverse complement strand
TGGCAACTGGGAATGGGGAGACAAAGAACAGCAAGCTTTCGACGAATTAAGGACAAAACTCACTACGGCGCCAGTACTGGTCTACTTCGACCCCCTCGCACCAAGCAAAATCGAAACAGACGCCTCGAAATACGTCTGCTCCGGTATCCTGTCCCAACAATGCCAGGACGGAAAATGGAGACCAGTGGCGTACCGATCCAAGATAATGTCGGACGCCGAATGCAACTACGACAGACACGATAAGAAACTACTGGCGATAGTGCAGGCATTCCACGAATGGAAAAGATACACAAGAGGAAATCCGAAACCAATACGGGTCCTCACAGACCACAAGACCTTAGTCACCTTCATGACAACGAAGGAACTAAACGAACGACAAGCACGATGGATGCAAGAATTAAGTCAATACAACTTCAAAATTGAATACCGACCAGGAAAGGAGGGAGGAAAGCCAGACGCCCTCAGAAGATGAGAAGGAGACCTACCCACGGCAGGAGATAAGAGACGCACTCGAAATGTGGGAATCTCATTGCCTAAAGAACGATACTGGGAGATCCCAGAAACTGAGGCAATCAAGCTCAACGTATTGGAAACAACGGAATTGCAAAACAAGGACGAGGGAGGGATACAGAAGGCAACCAACGTCGACAACGAGATCCAAGACTTTAAGAGAAACTTGGACGAAGGAAGAAAGGAAATGAAGGGAATAGCGCTGGGGCTATGCCAATGGAAGGACGGCCTCTTATGGTATCAATGAAAGATTTGGATACCAAAGGATGAAGGGATACGAAACACTCTTATCGCTAAACACCACGAACCCCCACAAGCGGGACATCGCGGAACGGCACACACTACCGAACTGCTCAGCCGACGATACTATTGGCCGAAGATAAGCGAAGATATCAAGCGATTCATAAAGAATTGCGACACATGTCAAAGGACCAAAGTGGTCCGACACGCACCCTACGGATTGCTGCAGTCAAACAAAGCCCCCGATCGACCATGGAAATCAATAGCTATGGACTTCATTACGGACCTGCCGAAATCAGAAGGATATGACACCATACTGGTGATCATCGATCGGCTGACCAAAATGAGCCATTTCATTCCATGCTCCAAGGACCTGGACCCACGGCAGTTCGCCAATCTCTTCATAAAGGAGATAGTCAGGCTACACGGACTACCAGATGATATTATTACTGAAAGAGGGACCCTATTCACCTTGGACCCATGGAAAGAAACTACGGGGAAATTAGGAATCGAACGAAGACACAGCACGGCATTCCACCAAGAAACAGACGGACAGACCGAAAGGATCAATGCCATATTGGAACAATATCTACGGGCATACATCAACTACTAACAGGACGATTGGTGTGGTTACCTACCACTAGCAGAGTTTGCATACAACAACGGATATCAGGAAACCGTCAAGAACACACCCTTCTTTGCAAATTATGGAATCAACCCCGAATACGAGATGATCAGTCATCTGATACAAGGAAAACAAATGAAATCAGAAGAAATGAGTCAATTACATGAGTCATTAAGGGACGAGATGGTGGCCGCGCAATTACAACAGAAACAATACTACGATCTACACAGGAAACCCGATACGAACCTACAATCAGGAGATATGGTGTGGTTGTTGCCACGCAACATCAAGAGCACAAGACCATCAAAGAAACTTGACTACAGGAAAATCGGACCATTCAAAATCTTGGCAAAGATTGGGACAAGTGCATCTCAGCTGTGGTTACCACCCTCAATGGCCATACACAACACATCCCACATCTCCCTCCTCGAACCTTACCAAGACAACCAATTCCTCTGACAGATCAAAGAACCCCCTCCTCCTATTCAGATAGAAGGAGAGGACGAATACGAACTCGACGAAATCATCGACTCTCCACTCCACTACAACAAGCTCCAATATCGAGCCAAGTGGAAAGGGTCCTCACCAGAACACGATAAAGTCTGGTACCACGCAGAAAACTTCAACAATGCAGAACACATAGTCCAACGATTCCACCAGTGCTACCCAGGAAAGCCCGGAGTGGATAAACGTCATGATCAACAGATCGTCCTCAGCAGCTCCCCCCATCATCAAACAAGGACGACACTTGCACACCCCAGAGAGTGACGCCCAGCGGGTCGCCCGCCACGCTACTCCGACTAGCCCCGAATACTGGGGCACCCCAAACAGAGAGGTGGCGCACGCCTTTATGAACTGGACGGACTGCACGGACGAGGAATGTCAAATCCATCTCGGCGAAAAACAAGGGTCAGGCTGGTACCCACAATTCACCAGGAGATCGAGAAAACCAAGAGTGGCCCACGACCACGACTGGCGACATGAGATGGAAGCCAACCCAGTAGAGGACTGGGCCCCACAACAAGAACCTCGGCATCGAAGGGCCAGAAGGGCCCACGGAGGACTCACAAGCTGGGAGCATTGTTTTAACGACAACTGCAAGGAACACCGGTGGGGCAAGGTGGACGCCGGATACTACCCCAGACAAGCAGGAGAAAAAAGGGAAGTGTTGAAGAATGACAGAAGGGAACAAAAGAAGAGAAGAGCCGTGAGGACACGGCTGGAGGGAGAGGGGAGCGAGAAAACCATTCCAGACCTGGAAGCTCTGGAAGCACAGATCTCTGATCCCCGAAGGCAACTCGATTGCGCTGCCCAAACCATTGTGGCAAAAGACAACGACCTCGAACGATTCGATAAGGAAAAGGAGCAACTCCAACAAGCCTACAATCGAACCAAACAGAGGATGCGCCAAATAGGAGCTATGCTGTGGAAGGAAGGAGTTTAGCATCGTGGGACCGATGCAAGAGGGGGAAGGGAGCTAATGTCACAAACGGTGACTAAGCAAGGCAGACTCTCACATGACTAATAGTTATTAGTTATCGGTTTGTTAATCTTTCACGCTAGGAGATCAGTTGACTCATAGGTTACAACATGACGACGCAATAGCGTGTCATCGGTTTATTGTTATTGGCTGATAGTTGACATGACGCACGAGGGTGGTCATGTGGTTTATCTATTTCGCACATGACTCAGAGTTATGAGTCATGGGTTTCGAGCATGTGACCCCATTAGGGCACATGACTTGTTTTATGGGTTTTGATTGGTTGCGGGATATGGCACAGCTGACTCTCACAAGTCAGGTGACCGATTTCACACTATGACTTACAATGAGTCATGAGTCGCGTGACACGAGGGTAGGAGTCACGCAGGGTTAGGGTTGAGGGAAGAACCCCTATATAAGGGCACCCTCGGGGCAGAGGATTTGGGTTATTCACGCAACCATGTAAGTTCTTTCATACTATATACTTTCAATACCAAGATCTTTATCTATCACGCTTTCGAGATCAAGACACGACTGTCTTATATGAGCCTAGCGATCGACGTAGCTCGATAGGAGTCAACAGACTTAGCTATCGCAACAGCTATCAGGCTGAGAAGAAGTGATCGTTAGGAAACTATCGGTTACCTGCTGCAAGTCTTACCCGGAGAGAAGAAGATTGTAACAGATGGGGACATCTTCAACGTTCTACATTGATTGATATTGGGTATAGAAAAGGGGTCAAGAGGTGTTGGACAGAAGAAAGAGTGTTCTTTAACTGGATCTACAGTGTGAGCGAGGTGGAGGTTGTGTTTGACGCTGCTTGTCATGGCGGAATGTTGTCCTTTTATGGCTTTCTGCTTAGTAGGTTCAACTAGGATCATGTCAGCGCTTGCTTCTCGTTCCTCATATATCATTGAGAGGGCATCTGCAAGGACATTATCCCTTTCTACTCTGTCTATCATGTCGAAATCGTAACATTGGAGGAAGATTCTCCATCTTCTCTGTCAGTAAGGGAGATTGGTCTGTGATAAGGAGAATGAAAGCGCTTTGTTGTCCGTTACCAGAGTGAACCTGGTACCATAAAGCAGGGGAGGAAATAACTGGACTGCATCCACTATAGCGAGGAGTTCCAGTTCATGCACAGGATAGTGCAGCTGACTTGTTCCAAATTTCCGGATATAAAATGCTGCAGGGTGAGCTTTCCCAGGTGAGGGTCCCTGGCCTATCCATGCGCCTCCTCCAACTTTAGAAGTATCAGTGAAGAGGTAAATTGAGTGGCGTGATTGATAGTCAATTGGGCGGAGTGGGGTAATATTTTGGGCTAGGTGTTTGACTTGTTGGAAGGCTTCTTCATGCAGGGGTCTCCATTGGAATTCGTTTTAGAAAAACAAATCCGATTGTGGCGCGCTAGCAGTAGCGAGGTGTGGTAAGAATTGTGCATGATATATTATAACACCAATAAAAGTTTGCAATTCATTTTTGGATTTGGGTGTGTGCCAGTCTTGGATTCCTCGTATTTTCTCGGGATCTGCATGGATTCCTTGGTCGTCCATAACATGTCCTAACAGGGGTAGCCTATTGGCGAAGAAATTGCATTTGGATGGGGAGGCTCTAATGTGGTGGTCTTGTAATCTCTGAGAGACCTGGCGGATATTGTGAACATGCTTTTCGAAAGTGTCTGAGAAGATTATGATATCGTCTAGAGATGCCTAAACTCTTTTTCCTATGAGTCCATCAAGAACATACTCCATAACTCGCATCGCTGTAGAGGGTGCATTGGTATCTCCTTGCAGCATTATCTTGTATGGAAAGGTTTCGAGGGGGGTTCTAATGGTGTTGAGGGTTTCATCTTCAGACGCTACTCAAATTTGGAAGTATGGTTCCGGAAGCCTAGACGTAGACCCACTTTTCACATAGCAACCGTGACAACTTTGGGAGTAACGGCAACCGTAATGCTTGAAATTTCTCTTGTCATAATAGGTTCAGGATGACAAAGGATTTTTTAATATGTTAAAAATATAGGTTGTAAAAAATGGATGAGCATAAGTTAAAAGTAATTAAAAGAAGATTTGTAATATCACTTAAAGAGAAGGTATAGCAAGCCTACAATGACTTAGAATATTGAAATGAAATGAAGCCTTTAAGTTACATGAAGTTGAGACTCAGGAATACGCCTGTGTGAAGAATAACGAGTAAAAACATGTCTCTTAAAGTCCTCTGAGCCATAAACAATATTATTTCTATATGCATCCATCATTCGCAGTGTTCACTGATAATACTAAAATATCAACTGCTTTGAAACATATCCAAGTGCCTCAGGAACCACTTTCACCAATCGTGGGAATGTGTAATCATAGGGTGCTCTGGCATACATCTTTGCCCGACCCCAGAAATACTCAATAAAATTGAGCTCGCAATGGTAAACAGAATAAAATATAACTAAATGCCCTGCAGCTTCAATAGTTTCCTGTAATTCACCTTTTTGTGCTTGAAAGTCTGGCTGGGAGGACAAAGGGGCACGGGCACAACAGGAAGCATTGCTTGCATATTTGCAAGTAGGATTGAGTTTAGTAGTTCCAGGACTGTCGCCAGGAATTGAACATTGGGTAAGGATCTTACGTCCGGTTAGCCAAGGACCTCTCTCTTGGAAAACAATCCGTAAACCCTTTAACCGACCATCGGGCAACATCATAGACTGTTTCTGAATTTCCTGTGGCCTGTCTGCATGAACAAACCACCCATCCCGCATTGGTACTGAACATTTCCCACCTGGTGTAAGATTCATATTACCAGTACGAAATGCATCAGTGGCATATTTCTGATGACACTTTGCATTATCGAAGGCAAACAACCCTTGACACCCAGGGAAAACTCTCTCAAAGGCTGGAATAGCCTTATTGGTAAGCTGCTCCATCATTAATTCACCAGTCCACCATATATCACCATCACACTTGAGTGTTTCACAGACTTTACCATGATCTAATCTTCCAATAGGAGTCAGATAGTCTGAAACATGGAGTCCTTGTCCTCTACCTCTTTTTCTCAATGGACTCTTATCCTTGTGGATCCAAATACACTTTCTCCCATCGTTTGAATTGAACGTTGACTTATCATGAGTAATGAATAGAAGTGGCTTCTCTCCCTCAGCCAATTGTTTGAAAATAGGCTGCAAATCATCATCCCACTCCAGCATTCTGGACTTGAATGCAGCCATGCGGGGAAGGAACATATTCTGATGGTATTCTTGCACATCAGGACGCTCATGACCATCCTTGTATATTGTCTTACAGACTTCCTTCCAGTTCCAGCCTAACTTGGCAAGCCAGGCCCGAGCAGAGCGATTTGACAATGCCTTTTTAATTGACCTTTGAATGCTACCAATGGTGTATAGCTGAGCAGGCTCTTGTGCTTGGCTCTCACCCCCTGGATACTTGTCTCTTCAATAATTGGTTATTGCAGTTGCAAGTCCTATGGAATCCATTGCTGAAAATCAAATGAATTAGCTAATTATCGAGGTAAAATAACAATAAAACAAGGACAATAAATACAAAATATATCATAATAGACATACCTTCACCGGCCTGCGCCATATATTCCTTCATGGCCAATATTGTACCCTCATCACTTATGCAGCTAGCCACCTGAGAGTGCTTTCCCTGCTGTGGGACAGGAAGTTTGCTATGGCCGATGTACTGAATCTCGTGGGAAATAATGCGCTTGGTAACCGATGTTGACCATCCTGCTGACTAGGCTACTTGAAGTGCAAGCTCCATGCGTGAGCGATAGGGAGTGATTGGATTGGTGGGCTGTCAGGCAAGCTGTTTCTTATTCCATAGCATTTCTTCCTTGAGTTGAAGTTTAAGAAATGTAAAGAGCTGCAAGTTCCAGTCTAGCAGCAAATCATGGTAATGGCCAGAACGGGTCTTTGCCCAACGTTTAACCACCTTGGTTATTCGCTTATAGGCATCTTCTAAAATCTCTTTTTTGACAAACTTGGGATCACCAGGAAGCCATGGCCATGCTACTCGAGCAGCAATTTTCTGTCTTTGATGCTCCTTTCCAAAGGCTATCCTTAATGGAGTAAGCTAAATCTCAATTAGTACTATGTTCAAACTTAAAGTTAACCACTTACTACACTTGGTTTAGCCAATTCACTCGTTTCTACGTCATTTGAGTTTCTCTCTAAAAAGGTCTTATGACTGAGTTGTTCTTTTTTCGCATAATATGGTCTGTATAGCTCGTTATTCTTAAGTGGTATACACTTTTCCCTAGCATGTAATAGAGCTCCGGCTTGAAGTCTTAGACGAGTGTGTCGAGTAGGGTCTCGTGACGGGTACTTTCTTGATTGGCTAGGCCGAGGAGTTTGCTCCTGGCGAGCAGGGATTGTTGGAATACTAGCTTGACGCTTGCGTTTTCTGCATGTTTGTGCTCGTTCAGCACCAGTCAGAGGAGCTGCCTTGGGTTCAGGGCCAGGAGGTGTAGCTTTGGCTTGATATCATCGGACCCGTTCATGATTGGCAGCTAGGTACTCTTCGTCTTACTCCCTATCTGGCATTTTATTGACCCCGCTTAGTTAGCCCCTTCCACAATTAGTCTAAGCACAGAGATTATCATATTCACCTTTCTTTCTAATCTGTCCGATGTATCTCCTCTGTTGCATATGGATCGATTGACCTGGCTGCTGTTAGTATTGTCTGGAGAATCATGGTCTTGGAGATATTAATGAATGACTCCACTCCTAAATCATATCACATAAAGCCTTCGTACTTCTATGTAGGGTATGAGACTTTTATTATTTATTTTCCATTTTTTTGAATCTATACTTCTTGGCAGAAAGAAAAACAGGTTAAGCCAAGACAAATTTGAAGCAGTACGGTTGCCGTTACTCCCAAAATTGTCACGGTTGCTATGTGAAAAGTGAGTCTATGTCTAGTCTTCCGGAACCATACCAGTTTGATAAAGTGATAGTGGATCGGTATTTGGTTCTGGCCACAGTTCTGAGAATCATTGACTGATTGGGAATAGTGCTATCGTGATTGATTGTGATATCGTTTCTGGGTACTAGATCTGCAAGGAGTCTAATTCCGCCATTGGGTTTGAGCTTAGGGAACATGTTGACAGGGTTCTTGGCTTCGCAAGGGTAGATGATATTTTTTGCTTTCCAGTCCTCAATAATTTCTCTGTATGCAGGTAGAATCTTGTCAGGAACTGTGGACATTTTTGTATTTGGTGCCATTTTCGCTCTGATGAGATTAAGGGTGTGGTTAATCTGACGCAAAGACGGTAGTTCAGTAATTTTCTTGGCTGGGAAGACATCAGGAAACTTGGAGATGAAGTCAGGGGTATTTGAGTTTGTCATAGTGGAGAAGCTAGTGTTGTTTCCTTCCCTGCAAGTGAGGGCAATTTCTTTTTTCGGGAATGAAATGATGGAGTTTCCACAATCGATTATAGCGTTATGGGTGGTAAGGTATGATATTCCCAGGAATATGTTATAGTTGTCTAAAGAACATACTAGAGCATTGGTAATATCACCGGTTTTATCACCTACTTGGATAACTGGTTGGGATTTGTAGTTTATGGTAGAGCGGGAGCATGTGACTGCGAATTTGAGAATGATAGGGGTATCGAGGTCTTTGGTAGGGATTTGGAAGATAAATACGAATTTCGCTGAAATCAGGTAATCTCCCATGGTTCCCGTATCGAACTAGGCTTTTGCTTTGTGTCCATTGACTGTAATGTAGACTTCGAGGGCTTTGTTTTCATTTCCAGATGCTCCTGCATGATTGGATGTATTGGTGACTTCGATGGAATAGTTGGTTTCTTCCTGGGTATGGTAGGAACGGCGAGGTTTTCCTCTTCTTTCAGTTCCTTCCATTTCCTCGCTGGTTGTAGCCTTGATGATGATTTTGGGTTCTTGGCTTTTGGTAACAATTGCTGGAAAAGTGTCCGATCTTTCCACAATACTCACATGCCCCTTCTCTCTTGCATCTTTCTTTCTCATGGGGTGGTGCCTTATTGTACTGGGAGGTATTGTTTGAGGATCGTTGGTGGTGTCCTTGGGTGTGGTTTCTGGTGTCTTTGGGTTTGGACTGGGTGACTGCATTCGATACTACATTGGTGTGTTGATTCCTTGTACCATAGAGGCCTGTGGAGTGCGCTATGGCGTCTCTTTATCTCAGCAATTTCAACTAACTCCTCGAAGGATGTATCTGAGGTGATATGGGGTTTGACATCTCGCTTGAGTTTGATGTCCATGGTGTCTAGAAGTCTTTGTTTTGCTGAGTGGTCTGAGATCCTTCCTGGGGGTAAGCTGTCTCTGAGCATTTCAAGGGTGATAATTGCGTCTGTTATCTGCATTATTTTCCAATTGGTAGTTTGTTTTACTGCAAGCCATTGTTCATAGATTTTATCAGTGGATGTAGAAGGTAGGAAATATCCTTCAAATTTGCGTTTGAGTCCGTTAACGGTTTTGCCTCCTTGGCCATTGTCATATTAAGTGAATTTTTCGAGGAACTTTTCTCTGCAGTATGCTCCATAGTACTGCAAGGCTTCGGGGTCTGTATCTTGGATTCCAAAGCTGGATATGTATCGATGGACTGTGTTGAACCTTGAGTTGATTCTTAATGGATCCCAGTCTTTTCCTTCTCCAGTGTAGAAGAATGGTGCTGGCCATTTGGGGCGGCTAGTGCCATCTGGTGGGACTAACATAACCGCTTGCTGTGGAGTTGGTGGTGGGGAGGGATCAGGAGGCGGTGGTGGCGCTGGGTCTGGACTTGTGTTTTTTGAAGGCGGTGGACTTGGAGATGGTGGTGGTGCGGGTCCTTGTTGATCAGGGCTGTCTGAGTCTGAATCTTGGTCTGGATCAGGCTTGGGTGCTCCTTCCTGATACAGTTGTTCGTGGTCAGCTGTTTCTTCCATGTCTTGCTATTCTGGGGTTTCACTTTCTTCTGAGTGTTGGAGATATTGTGGATTCCGTCCAGGGTTCTCGTCTTCGCGACTTGATTCGTATTCTGAGAAGTCTTCGTCTTGGTTTTGGGCTGGGGGCGGCGCTGGTTCTGGTGGTGCGACGGCCTTCTTTGCTGGAGAGGCAGGTTTGGACTTGGATGAGAATCCTGATGGGACTGCAGGAAGTGTGGCGAAGCGTCATTGTTTGTCTCTTAGAAGCGAAATGGTTGCAATCTGTGGTAAGAACGTCTCGTCAGGAGTCTGCTCTAGGCCTTTCAAGGAAAGAGGAGGGGTAGCGGTACTGCTGGTTCAAGGGAGGCAAAGGGTGATCATTCCTCTGCCTAATATTACAGGTTGTACTTAACTCTTGGTAAAAAAATGTAATCGGCTCCAGAGTATGGCGAGACTCCCAGAGGGAGATCCGGCTATACTGAAAGGCCAGGGAGGAGAAGCGTCGAGGAAATCTCCACAAGAGATATAACGAAGATTAGGGACTTGAAGAGTGACCGTTCAACTTAGTATATTAAAGTGAGGGTTCCCGTGAGGCTTGAGAGTTCGAATCCATAAGGGATTTCGAGCTCTTTAAATACAAATGAAGGATAAGCAAGATCCTGTCCAAACGAGAATGCTAAGCTACGCTAAAGTAGAAGCCAAAACAACTAAGTCGTAAAACAAAGGTATAGATGCAACAGCATATAACGAACAAAACAAGTAATGGAATCAAACAAATAAGAGATCACTACTAATGTACGAAACCAGTAATACATAGATTTTCCCAATTGGGGACAAGGAACAAACGGTATTAATAAGCGAACTAAGGAAAGTACTACCTAATATGAAACTATACCAATAGGGAAGGTATAAGGTAAGAAATAATTCGTTACTGGGAAATCCTAATAGGTAATATCTAAGGTTAGGTAAAGGAATAATGCCGACAATAGTAGATTCTGTTACAGAGGGCCAGAGCCAGGAGACCCAGGAGAGCCAGTAGAGCTAGGAGAGCCAGGAGAGCCAGGAGGAGAACAAGTCAGAAAAGCATGGGGATGATGAAAATCTATTCGCGGATTGGCGGGGGAGCACAAAGGCCGATCGGGCTTGCAGTCCGTAACTTGCAAGCTTCGATACGGACAATCACCTGTGGGAATACCCCGAGTTTTAGCAGGATTGGTTCCCCCGGACGGAGAACACCTGCCCCAGTAAAGATAAGCCAAAATCGTTTTCCATCTTTGGTTCTCTCCCGTTTGCCTGCAGTCTTCAACTCGCTTGCGACACCGGCCATAACTGCAAGCCACTCGGAGTCAACAACACCGGAATTGGAGAGTGGAGGTAGAGAGCGGCAGAGCCGTCGACCGAATATGACCATAGGGCTTGAGCGTAGCATCCTGGCCAAAGTGGGTTCCCTAGTGGGAGACTGTACCCTCTTTGTGAATCTGTTTCCGGACTCAATTACCCTGACCAAACAAGTCTGCAGGTGCTGCAACGATGCACAGAAGGAATTGGGCTTTCGCAACTTTGCCGATGCGATCCCAGACTCAAATGACGAGGCAAGTTCCCCTTGATCGATAACCTGCATTCTATCCCCACACTAACTAGAGCTGCCGGCAGCCACAGGTTTGGAGACCCGGTCAAAGCAGAGTTCGTGCAGATCTCAGTATCTGTATACCGTGAAGAAGACTATAACCGAACCCTATAAGCTTAATATTGATGATCCGGCGGCCAGCAGACGAAGGGCGGAATACCTGCTGGAGGAGGATAGGTTCACTTGCCCACTAAGGACCTATGGGATAGCTTTTCAACATTTCCCCTGCTTATTTCGAACCCTAGTCAGACTAAATCCATCTAATTTGGCAGACAGTCAATTTCTCTTAGATTCGTAGCACTACAGATCCCGGACACAATATATGTACAATATTACTCTCGCCCTACAAGGAAAGGCATGATGGATGAGTGGTTCCTGGGCAAGATCAATGGTCCGTTTATCTGTCTGACAGCGGCCATATTGTGCCATTCACTGCGATCCTGGCAGACAGGAAACCCTATCGATAATGTAGCTTTCACACATGCCAGTTCCACCGGTAAGACAAATAACTCAAGTACTTAAAGAGGTTATAAGCCGCCTAAAGAGATGATAGGCCTGCTAGAACGTCAAATACAGACATGGGATTGTACGGGAGAGGACTGACGCCGACGAATAATCAAGCCGATCAGGACAACATTAAAGGCTAGAATCAAGAAGGAGTAGGGAAAGCCTGTTGAGAGCACGGAGGGATATTCCAATGATGAGGAAGCATTGAGGCGAGAGTTTGGAATCGATTAGGAGGTGAATGGATTAGAAGCCGCTGGCGGCCTTGGAGTCCCAACGAGGGGCCAGGGTCGACGCGCAACGCAATGGGATTAACGGGTGAATTTGGGCGTATTAGATGATGTAGCTCTGTTGCGAGGATAGGCGGACGAGCCATCACAAGTGGAAGAAACTGACCTCGAGGAGGGGAATGCCCCTATCAGTATTCTATGATCATATATGTATATTATGAGAGTGTCATAAGAGAAATAAAATATATATGCCAATAGCTTCCGGAAGTGACAAGAGGTTAAAGTGGGTAGGGCAGAAAAAGGGCGTCAGGTGCCTAATTGTAGGCACAACACACATGGGAGGGTCTCGGGCGGTTGCAGAGAAGCGGGGCAACCGGTAATTGGAGTTTCAGAAGGCAGGGGGATGTGTCGGGCGGACAGTGAGAGGCCAGAGCGGACAGTAGGGCATCTCGGGGTTGAGATTGATTCGGGGGGAAGGAGAGCAAAAGGGTAAGAGGGGAGAACGTCTGCGGGATCCGGGACGATATGCAAAGAGTTCCCTGGGTGCGGGAAGAAGTACTGAGCTTGGGGGGGGGGTTCGGACGAAAAGAGCTCCGAGAGCGACGAGGACTCTTCTCCCCGCATCTGCTTTTTCGTCCAAACCCACCCACAAGTTGGGTTCTGATCCCAGCAGCCCCAGAACCCTTTGGGTATTCACCCAGATGCGGCGGACCAAATCTGGGCAGAATGGGGTATCATGGAAACAAGTGTGGCAGACAGGGGTGTGTGGGAGAGGGTTGGGAGTAGATAACTCCAAGCCACAAGGTGTCTGCAAAGAGGAGTCTGCGGACAGAGGCATTCAGGGCTAGGTGTCACAAACGGTGACTAAGCAAGGCAGACTCTCACATGACAAATAGTTATTAGTGATTGATGTGTTATATTTCACGCTATGAGATCAGTTGACTCATAGGTTTTTACATGACAACGCAATAGCGTGTCATTGGTTTATTGTTATTGGTTTATAGTTGACATGACTCAAGTTTGTGGTCATGTGGTTTATGTATTTCGCACATGACTCATCGTTATGAGTCATGGGTTTCACGCATGTGACCCCGTTAGGGCACATGACTGGTTTTATGGATTTTGATTGGTCGCGAGATACGGCGCAGCGGACTCGGACGTGTCAGCTGATGGATTTCACACAATGACTCACAATTAGTCGTGAGTCGCGTGAGGCGAGGGTATGAGTCACGCAGGGTTATGGTTGAGGGAAGATCCCCTATATGAGGCCACCCGCTGGGCATGGGTTTTGGGTAGGACTCCTTGCCCAGCAGAGGACGCCTAAAGAAAAGCCGCTCCGCTACCCCCTTCACCACAGAGGAGATCAAACTTGCCCCCTCCAAATCCTCCCCCTCCTCGGCCCCAGGTCCCGATGGGGTCCCCTATGCTGTGTGGAAAAAGGTCATCTTTGTCAACCCCGCGATCATACTTGCGCTACTCTCACCCCTGGTGGCTTTCGGATACCAGCCCCCCTTCTTGAAAACCGCTAACGGGGTTTTCCTGGATAAGCCTGGCGAGGCCTGCTACGGTTCCCCCGCCTCCTTCCGCATCATCTTCCTCCTTAAGACCATTTTGAACTTCCTTGAACGGGTAATGACATCCAGACTGTCCGCCCTAGCTAGGTCCAAGGGCCTCCTCGATCCAAACCAGCGCGGCTCCTTACCAGGACTCAGCTCCCCCGACGCCTGCCTCACCCTCACACATGAAATAAAAACTCTTCAAACGCCTAGACTAGAGATCTCCACCCTGTTCCTTGACATCAAGGCTGGTTTCGACAACGTTAATGCCTGCACCCTCAGGGCCAGACTCCTCGCCTCTCGCGTCCCCTCTTATATGGTTGACTGGGTGTCCTCCTTTCTTTCAGAAAGGACTTGTCCCCTCGTGTTCCAAGGTTGCCCCAACATGTCCTCCCCGGTCTCCGTAGGCACCCCCTAAGGGTCCCCCATCTCCCCCCTCCTCTTCTTTCTCTACGTCGCCCCCCTACATATGTCAATACTTAGAGGCCTTATGGTCTCTTACGTTGACAACTTCTCAATCACGGTGGCCTCCCCCTCCTATAGGGGCAACATACGCCGCCTATAACGACTCTTCTCCACCATAGCAACAAGGGGCCGAGACATAGGTGTATCCTTCTCAGTCCCCAAAACCGAGCTTATCCACTGGCGAACCCCAAGCCAGAGAACACCTCCCTCAACAGCCCCTATCAAACTAGAGGGCCACCTCTTCCAACCCTCCAAGGTCGGCAGGTGGCTAGGATACTGGTTCACCCCCGCCTTCAACACCGCCCACCCCTTCACACACAGGCTCTCACCAGCCCAAGCTATCTTCTCCTTCGTCAAGCGCCTCTCCTCCCGAGGAGCGGGCGTCAGACCCCTCCTCTGCCACCACATCGCCAATGGCTTCCTCCTCCCCATACTCCTCTACGGAGCCGAACTCCTTACCCCAAACTACGCTGCGCTCAGAGGCATGAACGGCTTCTGGCACCGAGTCCAGAGATGCACGACGAACAACGTCTTCTCCACCCCCACCTCCATCCTGTCCCGGAAAGCATGCCTCCCCCCTATTGTCTCCTATTGCAGATACAGAAGGCACCTTGCCGCCCTCCGAGTCGTCTGCGCCCGCCCCAACGCCAACCCAGCCTCGGCCAGACTCCTAAAGTCATTTCCCTCCCTCTCATCCTTCAGGGCCCAAGACTCATCCAGGCACCTTATAATAGGCCTCTTCTCCGTTTACCTCCCCCTCGATTCAGGAACGAAGGTTCCCTCGCCGCCAATAGGAAAACACCTCCCCATCGACGGCCTGGCACACTTCACCCTGCCCCTACAGGAAGGCCTCACCCATCTCCCTCGAGTCCTACATGCCCCCCCTCCACCCGAAACGAACATTCCCCCCCCGGAACTCATGAGAAGGACCTACCAGGCCCTCCAGGCCCGCGCCCGGAACATGCTCCTCCAAGACTGGGCTACCGAAGACCCCGCAGCCCCGTACTACGAATACCCCCCCTCCCTCTCCCCACACCCTGTCATGGGGCTGGAGAAGTTCCTGGCAGGGAGAATCCATCAAATGTGAGCAGCGAAGAGCTACTTGGCCGCCCATCCCTCATGGTTCCACGAGAACCCAGACCTGACGTGCCCACGCTGCGAGACTGGACCAGAGACCTTCCAGCACGCCATCCTCACCTGCCACGCCCGGGCAAGGGTCCGAGAGCTCCTACTGAAAGAGCTCTCCTCCCTTGGGCATAACGCCACAATATCGTCTGAACCCCACCTTATACGAGCCTTAGGCGAGTACATCACTAACACCAAGACCGGCTTCCCCCCGGACATGCTCCCCGAACACTATCCTCCCCCCTCCCCCCCTCCCTTTCAAGATTGATCCTGGTTTTTCCCTACCGAAGTTATTTTCTTTGGGGACGATTGGTTGTTTTATTTTTCGTACCTATATCTTTCCTTGCAAAAAACGCGTAAATGAGAAGTTGTTTTAGCACTGTACTATTCTTATATTTTGTTTCCAAGAAGGGCAATGGGCAAACGTTGTTGGCCTAAGTACTTTCAGTGGTCGCGGTGGACTAGGAAAATGGTTTCCTTTGTTGTTTGTTTTGGTTTATAGGTTTTGTTCTTTCCATAGCTAGCACTGCACGAAGCTTCTTGTACCTAA
>Ga0307507_10007491_pt1 | contig 15811 bp, 9 predicted proteins | sample 7_EM_MG_FD_207223 | JGI IMG/M metagenome (GOLD analysis project Ga0307507, IMG submission 207223) | Populus trichocarpa ectomycorrhiza microbial communities from riparian zone in the Pacific Northwest, United States - 7_EM | ecosystem: Host-associated > Plants > Roots > Unclassified | place... | reverse complement strand
AGTTGCGATATAGTAAGAAGTTTGTTACAACAACTTAGTCTAAGCCTCCGGTACTTAGTCTCGTTATATACCGCGCTTTGGTATAGAGATAGTATCGTTACCCTATCGATTCCCGCCACCACCCTGGGGGCGGTTACAGAGTCAGTAGGACACGACCTCGCGTCAGGGGCTCGAGGGCGTTGCAATGAAATTCAGGGCGCACAGGACATAGAGAACGCAGAAGCGACGTCGCTTGCGTCAGGGCTCAACCCCCACGGATCTAACGCAAGGTATTCTCTTGCTAATGCATAAAGCTTACCCTAAAGTTTAGGAACAAGTTTGAAGTGCTCCCACAACCAGGATAGTAAATGTTAGAAGTCAACCCCGGATGGGGTAGTTTATCTGTGGGAAAATTATTCGACTCTAGAGGCTTCCGTCTAATCACGGTGGAGGTGGTCAGTATTGGATTCACCCTAGGTAGCGCCCGTGGCAGGCTGGACAACAATGCATTCCTCAGGGGAGCTGAATAGTCACCCCAGAAAGGTATATTGGAGAAAGTACAAACAAAGGACTATCAAGCTTGTATAAAGATTATAATGCTAATAGGCCAGCAAGTCTTATCAACATGAAGACTGTGAGGTTGTCCATAGGTCTCCACTAATATGACAGGGATCAGAAGTGGTTTTCTCTCACATGGTTGAATTGGTGATACATTGAAGAAACCACTTCCAATTAATGGACTTAACCATGCCCGTGCTATCCGACACCTCTCATTGTTGAATCAGGCCAAGAGGTCTGTCAGGATAACCCTAAGGTGAGAAGGGTGCCCACCAGAGGTCAGACTAGGGACGAGTGTTGTTGGCCTATAAACTATTTTCCCTAACTATAACCCGAATACTACTCTATCCTGACAACCATCAATCCTCGAATATGTGAATTGAGTAAAGCTTTCATGCTTAACAATATTAAGTTTTACTGTTTGATTCCTTTACGGAATTTATCTTTATTCTTACTTTGAGTCTTCTCTACAGTCAGAACCTTGGAATCTATCTTACCATGGGATGCCCCCGTCACACTGGTGCAGGTGAGCAAACGATTGAAATGCTGCCATACTACTTCTGTGCTTTCAGGCTGTCTCAATGCCATAGTGAGGACTCCAGAAGACACTGCCCTAGATTACTCATATCTTTTCCTTGCCACTGCATAACCTTATAGTAATTCTTTTTTGGTACAATTAATTCAGGTTACAGCGGCAAATCCTTCCTAGCATTGTCAAAAGTCTGCTGTCTGAAGTGTTTCTTAAGAATCCATGAATCCAGTCCATAATATCCTTGAACAGTCCTTACTCTATCCCATGTAGCAAATCCGGCATGTCTAGATCAGTAGCTGAAACCTTTTCAGGTTCTACCAAATCAATTCACCCCATCTTGACACCAAGCTATTTGTAATTTTCATTTCTTGCCTAAATTCTAGCCCCATGAGGATATGCCCCGGTTCCTGACTTGTGGGAAGGGACCCTACATTTTGGACAGGCATAGTGTTTTACCCCGAGTAGTGTGGCCTTTTCTATATCGTCTGCCATCCACCCTGACAAGATCAGGAAGCATCTTCTGATCTTGCTGTCAGTACACTCCATTGAGACCATCTCCAATATGGTATCTCTTGAGTGCTCATCAATGAGTTTAAATATGCCCTCAAGTGTTTCTGCATTGACTTGTCTCTAGAATTTGTCAGTGGTGGAGCAGTCGGTGAGCTTTAGCGGAATTAGTAATAGTGCAAGAAGCAGAACCACAATCAATCCAGGCCTGTTACACCTATTCAATGGACGATATCTGATCGTAATATAGCCCGACTATGCATTCTTATCCCATGAGAAGTTGGTGAGATGTGTTTGATCAGATATCCTAATGAATGGAATTACCTTTCCCTTATCAGAGACTCAGAGTGTTTTCTCCCCACTGTTAGCACCTGTTCTGATAAACGAGGGTGGGAATTGTACTCGGACGTCCTACAACTAGTCAGCTGTATGCATTTCTGCCTATATTCTCTGTCCTTTCTGAACATATTCATGGCACAGTGCATATACTAAGTCATCTTAGTAGGTTATCCCTCCAAAAAGATATCTCACACAGTCTAGGATGTTATGATAGAATAATGGTAACATTCTCTTGTCATTATCAACGTGTCCTTCAAACCATCATAGATCTGTGCTATACGGATCCAAGGATTGAAGATTCTTCCCCACCCTATACATAGCGTTATAGCCAACTGACGCTAAGTTACTAATGCCATTTGAAAAGCAACCATTGATCTCCGACTTTGAGACTTTCATCAACCCCCTAGAGCACGTGCTGGATGCCGTCCTGTCCATCCTCAGAGGAACCCATTGTGGTAAACCCGATAAAACTTTGCAAGGGAAGAGATCGGTCGGCGATTTCCCCATCAGGGATCAACAATTCAGCATCTGTTCGAGTGCCAGGGCACCTGAGTAGCTCCTAGTTTCATATAATCCAAAGCCTCGCCTCGCCTCGCTGAGCCCTGACATAGTCGACCGGTAACATCGCCATCATAATCGGTTTAGTGCTCGTATTGATGGGAGGAGGATTATCATAACCGGAACTAAAATGCCTCTGATATCACTTGCTTGCTGCTTCTAAACGTGAGAAACTGCTAGGTTGTAGGGGATACTGGATTACCTTGAGCAAGAGAACTTTTGGTTGGGCTACCCAAGTTTCCCCTCGATATAGCTTGTCGTGTTGCTTTGCTAGTGTTTTCGCCAGTCCTAGTTAAAGTAGGCAATCTAGACACCCGGTGAGATATTTCTCTTATGCAAAGTAATAGAGTGTTATCCAGGGAGCCAGCTGTAGTCACCTACCTCCCTTGTAATTTAGCTAGTTTGCAAAATGATCCCGCCTATAAAGTAATATTTTAACGAACACAACGCTTTTCCTCTGCCCACATCTCGGCAACGTGATTTGATCTTGTGCCTTATCAATTTGACACAACCTCCCACCGGCAAAATAAAACGCAGCCTAACTTAGAAGAGGTATTAGGGCGACCTGAGATATTCTCTCTTATTCAAGATAATAAGTTACAGTAGATTCCTCGCCAGAACGCTAGGGTTCATTAACAAGGGTTCCTCCATATCCGTTGCCCTGGCGGGAATGGTGGGAAGTTGGAATTCAAACCACTTGCCAGATCCACCTCCGGTGGGCCGCTACCTTGACCCACTCTAGTTCCATAACTAACAGAAGCCCCTAAGACACGATCAAGAGACACCGACAATTCCTCCCCTGTCATTAACTTGCCACCATCGAATCTATTTATAACTGTTTTCAACAGCTCCGCAGTTGCCAGGTAGCTATCATCTCGAGTGTAAACACCGTTGCAGTAGTTAACAACAACAAAGATGGCCAGGATTTGACCAATCATAATGGCACCCGTTATGAGAAGAATGCGGAGCCAGTTTACCTCTAGAGATTTGTATGTGTATGCGGTACCAGCCGTCTGATTAGGGTGTGGACCTCGTGCAATCCGGGGAAGTGCAGTATTTGCATGCATTATAGCAAGAATTGGGAGCCTAGCTACGACACCAGAAACCCAAAGGCGATAGCCGTTCCAAACTGTGACATTCAGAGGCGGGATGAAAGGCTGATTGCAAATTATGTCGAGCGAATCTATAGCGGCCTGAGCGGGTGAGTGACTGATGCCGTCCAGAGATAAAGTAATCTTCTTATCGGTGCTATAACTATACACCTCGCCGGTCATTCCCAACAGCCCATACAAGCTCGTGGGATGGAAGTGTCGTTCGTGAGGTTGAATTAACTGCTGGGGTTTACTGGCTACAGTTTCCATTAGGGCGGGGAAACATTCCCATGCAAAGTGACCACATAGAATATCTGCATGCATTGTGATGTTAGTGCTCTGGGACTTTCATACGACCATGAGAAACTAGTACTGACAAATCTGGGAAGGCGCATGACTTCCATTCATACTGTCTCCAAATGACACCCAATGCGGATACTCGATATCCCTAGTACTATAATTTGATACCCACAGTGTCCTGGGTGCTACCTCATTGCTGTTCTCCTTGCCCCAATCTAATTAGCAAATCCAAAGTCAGCTTCATTGGCTCTTTGGTCATGGATTATTGAGTCGAGGCAAAGGTCTAGCATACTGAATGGCCCGGTTCTGTTCCAGTTGTTCCAACGCCAATATTGGCCCTCTTTTACCTCAATTAAGCTGCAGTTTACAGCAGAATGGGCGGTGTGGTTTGTCGGCCTAATATCTTCCTCCTTGAAATCCTTCAATTCGTACCAATATTCAACTATGTCTGTGCCGACCTTTGCAGTTGTGTTTGAGACCTTGAGATCAGAGAGTAAGTAAGAGCTATTATCTCCAAACTCATGGTCCTTGTTATTGCCGTAAGCCCAAGCGGGTCCAAAGGCCTGGGTGTGCTCCCGCAATCCATTCCAGACCGAACTCAAGAAATCTTTTCAACAGGTTAGTCTTAGTTTATTAGTACAACACTAAGTCTAGGGGGCGTGGTATCCTTGCCTTCTACGATTTCGTGTTTTTTTGGGATATCGGGCCCACCAGGGGAAGGGTCGATATTTCTCGTCCATAAAGCAGATGCCCAATTTGTGGCAAGGATTGGATAGGTAATCCCTTTTTCGTCCTTCAAGTTGAAGGCCAAACCAAAAATGGCAACACTTGATCTTCCAAGAATATTTGTGATAAGGTATATGGTCACAATGATGGTCGTTCGTGATATCCTCCGCTCTCGAATGTGTCTTTTGATGAGCCGTAGTGAGCGGGTTGGTGGCGACATGCCCAGTATCGAGTCCACCTAGCTTAAAGTTAATATGGGTATTTTGAAGGGGATGTAAGCTATCACACATCTTGCATTTTATGCGTTGTTCCGGCAAGTAGGGGCCACCTGAGCATGGAACCCAAGTACCCCAAGGGCGATCCAAGACCCAAACTTGCCATGGCGGTGAGAAGAAGCGATACCGTATTTATGAAGTGCTGCTCCCACTTGTTCAAACGCTGCAGTTTGGAAAACCCCCAAAGAGCCACAATAAGGAGGACGAGCGAGAGAGATGCTAGTAAGAAACGCCGCAGGAGTACCATGAGATCTCGATGGAGCCCGGAAGTGCTGCTAAATGATTTTAATGTCTTCTCCCTTGGGGGATTGGCCAATGGCTCCCTTACTCTTTCAATCCCGGTGTCGGGGGAAGGTTGTGACGCCTCGGAGTGATTTGACATTGGTTGAGGATGGGACATTATAGGAAGTGAGATGAGCTCCCAAAAAAACTAGAGAGATGAAATTCTGGGTATTCGCAGAGACCTGAATCCTATCCTAGCAGCTTTTGTAAGTAGGCGGCACCAATATCATAATATATGTTAATTCCCCAACCTGCCTTGGTACATAGGATACCAAAACCAGGATACTGCCCATCGTTGGCTGGCCTTTCACAAATACATTTAAAACATCCGACTAGAGCCACCCAGCCCTAGGGTCGAAGAGCACCTATGCAAATCCTACGGGCCGAAGGCTTTGATGTATGGACCACGTTTCTGCATACAAAGCTAACAGACGGAACAGAATATATGCAGAAAGGCCTCTTTCAGTAAAGTACACTCCAATTGCTAGAATAGCCAAGCCCAGTTGATTGGACTAGAGAAGGAGGCAATTTGTCCAGAGCTAGCCGAAAGTGATTCAAGTGAATCATTCCACGTTTATGTATCCCACTGCCGACATCGAAAAACTATTCGTGATATATCCCTCCATTCACCATCCGTTGAAACAGACGAGATCGCTGCAGTCTGTGAAACTCTGTCAGGTTGGTCAAACTACTAATGTCACCTTTTTACAGCAAATATGCTAATAAAACCCTTGGCCCCATGAAGCAATAACCTCTATAAAAATGCAAATCAAAACTTAATAATCACTAATCAGGAGCTAAAAAAACAAAAAAGCATATCTAAGTGCCTGGAGAAGTTTTTGTGCCAGACAAAGAGCACCTTGTAGGCTGACCTAAACCAACTATTCGCTAAGTCTCTGCAGATACTTGTATCGACACTGGATCCTGGCAACTAGGCCCAAGCCGTACCCGACAAAGTGAAATCATCATGCAGAAGTGGCTATCTGACCTGTCGAACTGTCGCCAACAAGTCAGACTCCCGACTTCCAAAGTTAGATTTTGAACGGGCGAAACACTCATACAGCCGGACCTTCCGGTGGGTCTCACCTTTGTTGAATGGCTTTGAGACAAGCTTCCTTAGGTCGGGTGGGACTCAAGTAGGTGCAGTACTGTACTCGTAGAGCCTACCGTAGGTTACTGAATGAGTCTCGCCGATTTCTTCAGCTTTGTTCACAATTTTAGTTACCCGAGTAACGTATTGGACCTGGAAGTGTATCAGACGGGGAAGTGAATCAGTTAAAAAGCACTAAAAAGTAGAAAGATAGAAATATTAATCTATGCACAACAGTAAAATGAGATTTAGAAGGGTAGGAGATATCTCTGATAGTGCACTATTTCAGATTTGCCTGTTTTTAAGCTGAGTTCAAAGGATTTATTTTACCGAACTTCGGGTAGTGAGGATTTGTGAAAAATTCACATACAAACCGATTCACTTCTGCGTCTGAACCACTCCCCGGTCCAGTGCGTTGCCAATGTCTTCAAGAGTAGCAATTTCTCTTACCAGACAGTAGCTCAAGAGCGCCCAGCGGCTCCGAGCAACCACTCATCTTAAATCTCTCTATTGTTACACACTCAGCCCAATTCCAAATTCCAGCTCCATGAATCTGACTGAGAGGGTGCCCTAATCTCTGAATATTTGCAAGTACTTGTACTCTAGGACGTGAATTAAACAGCAGGCTTTTGACATTTTTTCTTCACTATTTTTTTCTTTTTATCGTGAGTGAGCCAAGCGGATTACTGGGCAAACCCTGCCCCCGCTTCACTGAGCCGTGTCGAAGATCCATTGGGCATGAGCCAAACCAGTGAGGCTAACCCATTTGCAGGCTCGCCTACAGTAGCCTATCACTAAACAACATTTGAAAGTCCATCTCTGCGCAACAAAGAGCAGAGAGCAAGACATGATGTGCGTGCCTCTAATAAGGTACCATTACTTCATTGGTAAGTTTATAATATTATCGTAAAAAATATCCTTGTGTTCTTGCACTCGAGTACTCGAGTACAGTATAAATACCTGGTCGTAGATTAAGTTATGGTGCTGATCAATGAAAAAACACACCAAAAGCCAAAGCTCGCTGCATCGTAACTTAGCTTACGCGCAAGTAAAGGCTATTGAAATTTCCCTATGCTCGCAAAATTAACCTCTAGAGTTGTGATAGACAGCAAGCTTTGGTAGAGGGTTGGATAGAGTCTTCACCGTACCAGTACTCGAGCAGTCGCAATGAAATTGGGCGACGAATAGGGAGGGGGGTTTAGTGAGCAAAAAAAGTAATTGTCAAGGTTAGGGTTACAAAAAAATTACTCGTAATCACCGATCTCCGTTCGCGCCCTACCGGCTTCGTCACGACTACTCGAGTACAGTACTCGAGCACCGGTATGGTGAAGATCATAAATAAGTTACTCAAAAAATTGAGCTAAGTGCATGTCCTTGGGATTGTCCCACTAGCAAAGTCTGGCACTTTGTTGCTTTTTATGTTCTCAGATGCAGGCCACCTTTCGCTGTGTTTCTTAGATGGTCCCCCATCATTCTTGACGTTAGAGATATCAAAACAACCACCACTAATACCCACCCCCACTTAGGCACCCGTGCTCGCCAATGGTGACAATAAGATACCTATATGCTAAACCTCATGAAACACGCGCAGCAGGAAAAACCTGTGCGGGACACGAGTAGTTCTTAAGTGGTGAGTTACGGCGCCTCCGGACAGGTGAACAAGTGGAGGGTGCTGTTCAAGCCTCTGTATCAGCGGCACAGATGGGCCACAGAGCTGTTGGCTATTAACTTAATTACACGGCCGAGTTAAAGCCAGACACCTACGGTGAAAATTCCCATACAAGGTACCCAGCTTCAGGTCAGCCGTGCGAGTAGTCTTAGATAGGGCAACCGAAATCTAGGGTTCACCTCTAACCCTAGTAGACATGTCAGAACGGCGTTGTCGACAACTAGGAAGCCTACCGTGAGCCTAAATATATACTAGAGGTGATGGCCGTTCCCCCTATAATGAAAATGCCTCAACAATATTTTAGGATAACTTACCTGAGCATGAGGAAGGGAAGTTCCGTGTACCAATTGAGATAAACTATCCCCACGTTCAACAAAAATGCTTACAGTACTTTGTATCCTGGCGACCGCGGAAATTAGACCCCCCTCTCTTCTCCCCTCTAGCAGATCGGAGCTACCCTCCTACTAAACCCTAAGATGTATCGTATTTCTTCTTCTCACCCTTTTTCTCCCCACCATCTGCAATACTCCCTGCAAGCCCTTCTCGATCCCTTGCACTCTCCTCTTGAGTTAATCTATGCCGCTCTTGTCTGAGTTGCTGGAAGTGCTTCACTCGCCGGTGTTGATTCGGTGAATCCTCTCATATTTTGAGAATATCGATATAATTTCTTTTTCTCTAGATTTTCTCATCCGCTTACGGAGAAGGCCTCTGAGATACTCCCCCCCTCTTTTGGCACTGGGGAGCATGCAGTGAATGGAGACACGCACAGAGGGACAAATATATATGTGGCGATCGGGGGAAGAGTCGAGATGCCCTTACCACTTTTTTCATGATACTCCTGTTTTTTTTGTTTTTCTTTCTATTCGCACGGGTATCACAATGTCCTGCAATGGGAGGAATTTTATAAACATCCTTTCTTACCTCTGTCCTAAATCCTAATTTAACTTGCCTAGTCAATCGCTACGCTATTCACTAGGTACTACGGAGGTATAGTGCCTAAGTTTTGTAGATTCTACAGCAGGGGGTGAGGAGGTGAATTGAGTGGACTAGAGGTCTAAATCTGATTGCGTTTTTTTCACTGGAGCTGTCAAACTTGCTAGCACTGCAGCTGCTGGCTGCCCCGTCGAGTGAGACACCATGACCCGTCTCATCGTGGTATCCCCTGCAGTGGTGAGAGCATCAGATTTCTCTACATTATGCGAAAGAGAAATTAATGAATTTAGAGTATTCCTTGATTAGCAGGCTCAACCTAATAGAGGTGCACATTGACAGGTGCATTAGACCATGTAAGGGCTCAGTGAGGCACGCTCAGCTAGGCTTGCCAAACATTGGGCAAGTAATTTTGGCTGATCCACACTGACTGAGGCCCCCCCCTAGACAAGCCCACAAGCCACTCGGATACCCCCTTCACTCGGACAGCTAAACTTGTATAAGAAGCTTCCCTGTGGTAATCAATCTAATATATTATACTAACTACGCCCATCCGGCCTACATCAATTAAAAGACTACCAACAGCCAGGAACCCGTCCCGCAACCAAACATACTATTCAACATAAAAGAAAATCAAAGCAAATCAAAAACCGCGGTCGCAGGCCCACACTCTGATCTATAGAGCCCCCGGCCGTTGGAAATAGCCGCACTTAGAGGCCTTAGTGGTACGCCTATGCCCAAGAGGAGGACACCCAAGCTATAAAAGAATTTCTTCTCTTTGCTTTTCCTGTCCTTTCCCCTCTTAAACGGTTAAACCTCTTCTAGTTCTCAACTTTCCTTTCCACCCACTCAACGCAATCAATCATCAACTTCTTCACCGCTTAATACAAACTCGGTTTCCCCACTGGCATTTGAGATGCTCCACTCCGCTGCGTAAAACCCTTATCCCCTATCATTACCCCCGTATCTATTATTTTTAACACTGACTACAGCACCCCCTTAGCTACATCTAATCCTCAACCACTGAAGCAATCTGACGCCGTCCCCTCATCCGCACCATCCCGCTCTTCAAGCTCGCCTTCCATAAATTCCTCAAGCAGGTTGTCCCTACAATCCCAAGCTCTCTCCTCAGTGTCCTCACCTGTCACAGCAAATTCTCAGCTACACCAAACACCTCCCTACACACACACACCACATCCGACTATACGTTCCCGCCCCCCCAGCGGTACCCCGGCTCCACCTCTTGTTGCGGCTTAAACCAATTGAACATCGCCATCACACCTCGCTAAAAGTGCTCCATCACGGCTCCCAAATACATTCCGGACACCTTAATGTGCATGGCCAGAGGAACCGGTTGTGGTAAACACAATAAAAGGCTATGAGTAAAGAGATCAACCAGTGGTTTCCCATTAGAAATTACTGTTAAGGTCCCCAAATGCCACAATATTTTATGAGATCAAACGACGATCTGATCACTAAATAACTTCAATTAATTTATTTTTGTTTTTACGTTTTTTTGCGAGTCCTTTCTTCTATAAGTTAGTGCCAATACATTTACTAAGAAACTGCCCGTAAGCGTCTAGGGGGCCGCCTTCCTCTCTAAAGATTTACACCCTCCGCAGAAAGTATACCCCACTCCCATCTCAGTACCCAAATGTCCACTCTTCCGCAACTCCCAACTCCACCGATGCCGGGGCAATTATTTCATGCATTTTATGACCTCAAGGCGTTAGGTGCAGATTGGAATGTGAAGGAAAAGTTTTGATTCAAGATTGCCGACAAAGATCCAGAGCATGTGGGTTGGTATCCTTCCCGACTATCCGGCTCGTCTCAAGCCTCGCTGCTCTACATATCGGGGAATTGGCATAATTCATTTACCTGCCATGGAATTCACTCCTAGCAGCAAAGTTTCTATTCTCACTTCCCTGTATCCTAGACCTAGCACAATAAAAATTAAAAAATTAAAAAAAGTGAGAAAATAGGCTCATTTAGTTATTAGATCATAGTTCAATCTTATACAAGGTTGTGGCATTGGAGAGGCGGTGTGGCATTGAGGAGAACCATGGAAAGCCATGACACCAGAGACCTTAACCGTAAATATTAAGAAATCAGCATCTGGACGAGTGATGGGGGGTGTCCGAGCGGGTCGTGGTTTCTTCTGATACTGAGCCGCGCAAAGCCTCACTAAACTCTCGCAGGGTCTAATATCGCTGCACCCTTAACATTCATTTCTTCCTCAAATTCGGTTTCTGGGCTACTCAGGGCAGGTATCAGCTATACTAGCCAGTACTAAACAAGTGATAAATCTGCCGTGAATGTATCATGTTTTTAGTCAGATTCTTACTAGTACAACTAGTCCCAACCTGCGTAGCCCATGTCGGAAATAGCTTCCTAATGCGGTGGTGTCAAGTGAGACCTCCAGTAGTCTCCCGGAGGTGCTAGACACGCGAATAGACCTCCGGGCTATGGAGGATATATAGCTACCGCTAGTAGACTAAGAAGCAGACACGCGTTCTATCTGTCAAAAACATCTTTCTCTATCTCCATATTTCAACAGCCCAGAAACCGAATTTGAGGAGGAAACGAGTTCGAAGGTATTGCAATACTACCTCAAGGCTACCTGTAGCATCGCTACCAGGGTATTAGGTTTAGCGCTCGCGCTAATGGAAAAAGGTTCCTCTCACAACTTGACCTGAAATGCGTCTGATACCGGATTTACTGGCGAGAGTAGGGAGAAACCTTTTCGTTGAAATAAGAGGTGGCTGAGGCAGAACCTACGATTGCGTCAAGATCAGAGCCCTAGAAGGCTTATCTATAAAGAAGTAGCCTATGGCGTCTTATTGCGATTTCCAGACAACGCCAAGAGGAAAACCTTATCGGGATGTAACCTACTGTACTAACCCCTAACCATGGTCGCCAGTTAATGAGGGTATCGCTCAATTGTAGTTTTAAAAACATGCGAAGCTTGTTTACATTTTAGCACGGTGTAGGGATATTCAGCGCTTTCATCTCGTAGGGAATACCGTATGGCCTTGAATAAGATAAATTTGGATTAGGACATTGATTGAAGCTCCCTTACGTAGCATGTGTTTGGTCCCGCCAGTACTCTCCCTAACCCCGTCAAAGTAGGAAGGATCGGAATTATTTTTTCATCCTTTTTGTATATTCTGATAGAATCCTTTTTTTTTTCTATCTGTACCACTCTCATAAAGGTATTTTTGATGCCGGACTTTTGTTCTTATTTACCTCCGTAGTTGCGGGGTTCATGGCAGTTGGTGGTCTCTTGACTAATGAAATAGCCTAAATGGGTAACTCGCGCCCTACAGTAGTATACAGACCGCTGACATCTAGACAGTGAAATTGAGATTCAAGTCGCAACCATACAAATTTCTTTTTTTGTTATCATCCGAGTAATTGATGCGTGCCCAGGTAATATACCGGTATCGGATTAATTACGATAGGAGAGCTTCTTGTTCAGGTTTAGCCGTAGAGTGAGGGTGGCGTCCGAATGGCCTGGGGCCTGGTCTAAAGGGAGCCTCAGTCCAGGGCAAATCAACGAAAACTGTTGCCAATACTTGCCAAGCCTCGCCGGGGAGCCGCTCCCCTGAGCTCCAAGCTCTTATGGCCTAATGCACCCGTTGATATGGTACTCGAGTAGAGTGCCAGTAAGTTCTATTATGCTAAACCTGCCTATCAAATAAATATGCTAATTTCACTAGTGTATGTTTAGCCGCACATCAACATCATAAGGCATTCCAGCACGACAGCCATCATGAAGTCTCACTCGAACTGATAAGCACTTTGCAAGTTTGATACGTCCCTAAAATGGGAACTCAAGCTAAGACTTCTAGACCCCCGCCAACCAACCTTCGGTGTATCGCGTATCACGGAGAACGTAGTAGTCAACCGAATAACCTAAATTAGGAATTTAGAACGAAGGTGAGAAAAAGATGGGCTTAACCTTGGCTCTCTTGCTTGACCTTTGTGGCAACCAACCTAGCAACCAAATAATACAGGATGCCAAGCTTCAAGCGATAATGGTATTTACACAATAAATCTGATTATTTTTTCCTGCAGTGGAAATGAATACCAATATCTCTTGAATAAGTAAGTAACCACTAAGAAGTAGATTTAGACTGGGATCTAATAAACAATTTACTTATAATATATTATATACTCCGACGCCAAATAAGGTATGGTGCAACAAGCCTCAGATTTTGGTGTATTTCTTCATTGATCAGTACTATCACTTATTTTGTGTCGTAGTATAGACCTTCTTTCATAAAATAAAATAACAACTAGTATGAAATCAATCTGACACCCTTCTGTTTCTGAATACATATCATCATCATTCTCCTCATTAAGAAACTGTATTCTTCAGCATTGTAAATCTTGTCGGGATCCCAGTTGGTTAGGTTGTTTGAGGGTTTTAGAAGAAGTTGTAATTCTGGATCCTGATTGCCTAATCGCCAATGGTATCGAATAGCTCGAGGCAAATACCCGTACTGTAAGTAGTGAAACTTTTGTAACTCTTCATCATGTTCATTATATGAAATAATTGAACCAAGTGGACTGGCATTTAATATCTCATGACACCAGGATGTTGTTTTTCTAGTTATGTGATATTATGATCTGTAAGAAATCATATGTTATTTATTAGCTATCATAGACAAAAAATAAGAGATATCAAACTTAAAAATTTAATGATATTAAGAGTAAGAATAAATACCATATCCTGTAATCGAGGTCCGCACACTCTGAACAATCACATGGTTGGGTTGGAGGGAGAAGTCTTGAATTTCATCAGAAGGATAATACTAGTTGTAAAATGGTTCTCCAGTAGGAAGGTTAGGACGGTTTCATTGCTTGAGAATTTTGTGTGAATTTCATTGTTCAACAAATTGATAAACCTTTTCTCTTGACAATAGAAGATATATAAATTGAATATATATAAGATCTCCATGGCTTCCATCAAATAATCTCTCTGCTTCGAGTTCAAGAAAGTATTTCTATTATTAGCCAAGAGGTGTAATTAGCTTTTATAAAACAAAAATAATAATTTTGCAACAAGAGCTAACCATCCACTCAACCGTGGCTCCTTTTGTCAATTGACTCCACCAGGATTCAATCTTGATATTTCGTGTAGAGGTACCATAGAAAAATACTGCATGAAAGTTAAGCGATAGATCATGGTTTAGATGGAGTTGCCAGAATGCATCAGCAAGCATCATTGTTTCCGTACCTCAATCAGCTCAGAGATGAAGTGGAATGATTCCTTGTACTTCAACAACTTCTAAAAATTTGCTTAAAACACTAACACCAGTTCGACCAGAAACTCCACAGTAAAGCCAAGTAATATACCGTGAATATGTATCAATAGCAGCCTATATCTCAATTCCAAAGTGCTGTAACTTCATGTGCCCATCAATTGAGCAACACCAATTTGGTTCTCGACAGGTAAAACTGCCACGATGACAGTTCATATCTTTTTTTCTGGTTTCAACACCTTGAAGATCGATATCTTTTATTGCTTCTGCAATTCTAACTTTAAAATAGTATTAGCCTGGAATGATATTCCAATTCTCAATAAATCATGAATGGAGCAACAATTGCTTACTCTGATGCAAGAATACCAAGCAGTCGTAAATGAAGCCAAACACTTCTTCTTCCATAAAGAATAATATTTCCTTGTTCTAATTCCCACTGAATAATTCCATGGTGGAGGTGTGTTTCAGTAGGAATATTTTCTGGGGCTAGTCGACACTGTAAATTCATAGAACAGCAAATTTCAGCTAGCTTTCTACTAGTAATAGTATGACCTTTCATTTCTAAAATCTTTGCAGTGCAAATTATTATGAATAATCATATAAAATATAAAGTAGGAATAAAGTAGAAATATAATGGATCATACTCGGTGAATTTTCGTATCACTCTGTTACAATCCTCTCCTCGTCGGGTGATACTTGCAGCAGGTAAGTGATAGTTTGCTAATGATCACTTCTCTTAGCCTAATGCTGTTGCGATAGCTAAGTACTCTGACTCCTATCTAGCAACGTCAATGGCTAGGCTTATATAAGACAGTTGTGTCTTGGTTCCCGACAGTGTGATAGATAAAGAATCTTATATTGAAAGTATAGTGTATGAAAGAACTTAGATGGTTGCGTGAAGAACCCAAATCTCCTGTCTTTTTTTTTAATTTCTCTTTTTTTTATATCATGCGTTCATTGTTTTTAGGTACAAGAAGCTTCATGCAGCGCTAGCTATGGAAAGAACAAAACCTATAAATCAAAACAAACAACAAAAGAAACCTAATTCCTAGTCCTCCAGGATAGCTGATCACTCTGTGGCTAAAACGGGTCACCGACTATCTCCAAAGGAAATATAAATAATGGAAAATTGAAACACAAACCCCGTCACTACTGTGCTTTTTTGCAAGGAAAGATACAAATAAGGAAGGATGAAGTAACCAAAGTTGCAAAGGAAATTTCTCGGTGGACAAGGTTTTCCTTAGGTCGGGAAGGAAGGGGTTGGGGGGGAGAAGCAGTCGGGGAGCATTTCTCGTGGGAAGCCTGTCTTGGTGACGGTGATGTACTCGCCTAGGGCTCGTAACAGGTGGGGTTTGGTCCATAACAGGGCGTCGTGGCCGAGGGAGGAGACATCCTTCATCAGGAGGTCCCGGACCCTTGAGCTGGCAGGACAGGTAAGGATGGCGTGCGCGAAGAATGTTGGTTCAGTTCCGCATCGAGGGCAGGATGTGTTGGGGTCCTCGTCGAACCAGGAGGGATGGGTGGTAAGGTAGCTATTGGTTGCTCACATTTGCTGGGTCCTTCCCGCAACAAACTTCGCTAAGCCCACGAACGGGTGCGGGGAGAGGGTGGGCAGGTGTTTGTAGTACTGAGGGGTGGGGGCATCGATGGCCCAGTCTTTGAGGGGCATATTTCCGGCACGGGCCTGTAGGGCCTGGTAGGTGCTCCT
>Ga0307507_10007490_pt1 | contig 15817 bp, 10 predicted proteins | sample 7_EM_MG_FD_207223 | JGI IMG/M metagenome (GOLD analysis project Ga0307507, IMG submission 207223) | Populus trichocarpa ectomycorrhiza microbial communities from riparian zone in the Pacific Northwest, United States - 7_EM | ecosystem: Host-associated > Plants > Roots > Unclassified | place... | reverse complement strand
GCGATGGCGGCCCAGCGAGAGTCGCGCTACCCGACCGCAGGTGCGTTCTCGCGTGCGCTGGAGTCGTTGAAGCACGCCACGGCGGACTCGAAGCCACAGCCGGAGGAGCCCACGAGCGAGCGGCTCGCCTACCTACGCCAGCGCTTTCACGAGCTCGCGGTGTTGTACCGCAAGGGGTCATCTGGGCCGGGCGGCGCTGCTGCCCGTGCGCAAGGGGCGATGCCCGCGCACGCAAGCGATGGTTCGGCGGAGATCCCCGTGTTCTTCGACGACGAGGCCCCTTCGTCGCCATCGTTCGTGCGTCCGAGCGAGGAGGCGATGCGTGAGCGGGCCCTCACCGAGCGCGATCCGATTCGCCCCCCGCGCGATCCTTAGAGCGCGCACGCGCCTCGCGCAGGTAGGAAATGGCGGCTTCGCGATCCAAGCTTGCCAGGCCGCGTGCGGCATCGATCAACGCGGTGGCGGCCTCGCCGCGGGACTCGAGCTCGCCCGCGCGGCGTCGTTGCGCCTCGAAACGCGCGAGCACGGTTTCGTCGAGCGGCCGTTCGCTCGGCCAGCATCGCAGCAAGGCCACGAGCCGCTCGGCCTCCACCGCGCTGAGCGCGTCGCCGCGGGCCTCGGCGTGCTGAAGGCCCGTGCGAACGGCCCGCTCACGGTACGCCGGATCGCGCTCGGCGAGCTCCGTGAGCGAGGCAAGCGCTCCGGCCCGCACGAAGCGGCTCGGTGAGCGAAGGAGCACGGCGTCGACGAAGAGCGCATCGGCCCCGCGCACGTACCGCCGATCGAAGCGCGCGGCCTCGGCCACGGCCTGCATCGACGTGTACGCGTCGTCGCAGAGCAAGCGCACCACGTGCACGCGCGCGGCACACGCGATGGCCGCTTCCCCTTCGTTCGCGGCGCTCGCGCACGCGCGACGGAAGACGTCGAGGGCCTCCTGTTTGTCCGGCCGCTGCGACGTGGCATCGAGGCAGCGCGCCAAAAGGTACAGCGACTTCGCCCGCTCGTAGCGTGCCACCTCGGCACGCGCCAGGCGCACGGCGAGGTGCACCAGGCCTTGCTCGATGAGATCCGCGGCGAGGGTCGCGAGGTCCTCGTCGTGGGTCTTGGCCTTCATCTTGGCCCACACGCGCAAGGTGCGTCCGAGTTCCCGGGCGGTTCCGAACTCGAGGACCGCCCGCAAACCCGCCAGCGCCAGCGCGTGGAGCACGGCCATTCAACGGCTCCCGCGGTCGGTCACGAGGCCGATGGACGGAATGCGTTCGAGTGCGGCTTGAATGCGCTCCAGCTCGGAGGCCACCTGCTCGAGCGTGCGCCGCGTCTCCGCCACGTCGCGCTCACCGCCCGAAGCCGCGGCGAGTGGTCGCGAGCACTTTTCGCGAAGCCACGCGACGAGGCGCTCTTTTTCGGCGAGCTGCACGCCGCGCACTTCCTCGGCGGTGGAGGGCTGGAAGTCCTCCAGGTCGAGCTCGAGGCGGGAGGCCCACGCGAACACGCTGGCAAATCGGCGCGCGACGTAGGTCGGGTCGTCGTGCCGCACGGTGGAGAGCTCCTCCTGGTACGCCGTTTCGACCAGCGCTTGCAGCTCGTTGAAGAGCCGCCGCCAGGCGGGGCCGTCGGAGGTTTCGTACGCGCGGGTCGCCTCTTCGGTGATGCGCGTGAGGCGCTCCTCCCACTGCGCGCGGTCCATGCCGACCAGCGGACCCGTGGCGCGGAAGACGATGCGGCGCAAGGTGTCGAGCACCTGCTCGAAGCGGTGCATCGGCGGGGTCATCGCCTCGTGCTCGCCGCCGCGGAACTCGTCGATGAGAAGCCGCAGCTTCTGGCAGTGTGCATCGCACTTGTCCGGATCGATGGCCAAGAGCTCGCGGATGGACGACGTAAGGCGTTCGCACTCGCGATGGTACGCTTGCCCGAAGGCGCCCCAGAGCGTGCGCCCCGCCTCTTCCGCCTCGTCGAGCAGGGCAAGGATGGCCTCCACCTTCTCGTAGCGCACCGCCGACGGCGCCTCCACCAGCGCCCAAAGTTCCTGGCCGGCGACCTCCGCACGCGCCTCCATGCGCATCGATTCGTCGCACGAGAGCTCCAGCTCGACGCGCGAGCCCACCTTGGTCTCGGGCGGCACCTCGAGGACCAAGGTTTTGATGGGGAGCCGCTCCTGGAGCAGGCGCAGGACGACCCTGCCGCTTTGGTCGACGGTGAAGAATTCGCGCTTCACTTTGGCGGGCAGCCCGGTGCCGTGTGACAAGAGCACCCGGCGTTCGCGGCGCCCGGCGCGCACGACCTCGAGGGCGATGTCCTTGGCCACGACGCTCGGGCGACTCAGCGCGCTGGCCCGCGGCCTCGCCTCGCCCGCGCGCACGCGGTAAAGCGCGAAGGCGAGCTCGGAGAGCGTCGTCCCGTTCGCGTCGACGAGCGCCAGGGTCGTTGGGTTCTCGTCATTCGCGCCGAGCGGCACGTCGAGGCGCACGTTTTCGGCGAGCGTAAAGGCGGTGGATGCGAGCGGTTGCCCATCGGCCCGCACGGCCAAGGTCCGCGCGCCCTCGGGTGCTTCCTCCACGCGAAGGCCGAGCCGCAGTTGCTTCCCTTCGCCCGCGAGCGGCGACACGAACGAGACGCGCGCCTTCTTCTCCGCGTCGCCGATGCGCAGTCCGCCGAGGTGCGCCGCGTGGATGGCGGCGCCGAGGGCTACGCATGTGTCCACGTCGTCCTGCAGGGGCTTTGCGTTTTTGCACTTTTCCGCGAGCAGCTCGGTGACCTTGCGCACCACCAGCGGCACCCGCGTCGAGCCGCCCACGAGAAGCACGTGATCGATGCCGTCGATGCCGACGCCGGCGAGCTGCCGGCTCTTTTCCAGGGCGCGCTCGCAGCAGGCCAGGGTGGTGTCGATCAAGCTTCCCACGACGCCTTCGTACTCCGCGCGCCCAATCTCCGCGTCGTACCCGACGCTCTCGCCGCCTTGGTCGTCGAAAATGTCCTGCTTGGACACGTGCACGACGTCGCGCATGGAGAGCGACTCTTTGACCTCCTGGGCGAGGTGCACGAGCTTGGACCAGCGAAGCGCGTCGTCGGTATTCTGGCGCACGTCCAGTTCGAGGGCGTAACCGCGCTTCACGAGGTCGAGACGAAGCCGCTCGGCGAAGCGTCGATCGAGATCGTCGCCGCCGAGGTAGTTGTCGCCGTCGATGGCCAGCACTTGGTATTCGCCGCCCAAGCAGCGCACGACGGAGACGTCGAAGGTGCCTCCGCCCAGGTCGTAGACCAGGAAGGTGCCATCGCCGAGGCGGTGCTTCCACGTCGCGTGGATGGCCGCGGCGGTGGGCTCCTGGAGAATGCTCAGCACTTCGAGCCCGCTCTGTTCGGCCGCGCGCCGGGTGGCCTCGACCTGGGGTGCATCGAAATACGCCGGCACGGTGATGGTGGCGCGTGCCACGCGCATCTCGACGTCGCTGCCGCTGGCGGCTTCCGTAGCAAGGAATTCGGCGAAGCGGGTGCGAAGCTCCTTCAAGATGGCGGCCGAGATTTCCTCGGGCAGGAGCGCGTGCGGTCCCACTTCGGTGCGCGTGGTCTGCCCCATCTTGCGCTTGATGGACTCGATGATGGTGCCGCCCTTCGTTCGACGCGCCCGGGCCGCATGCCCCACGAGCAGGGCCGCGCTCTTCGGATCCCACGCCACCGCCGAGGGCATGGTTTTGCGCCCAAAGCGATCCGCATAGAGATAGATGCGGCTCTCCGAGGGGTGGCAAAGCGCAATCTCCGAGTTGGTGGTGCCAAGATCGATTCCAACGGGGCGGTCGACGAACATGCGTCTCACTTCTTCCTGGGAAATAGAATGGGATCTTCTCGAAATGGAGTGATGGGAGGCTTTGGAGCTCCGCCACCCGCAGCCTTCTCCTGGACGGAAAGCCGGCCACGTGGGGCGGCCGTGACGGGAGACGTCAGCGGGTGCGCCCCAAACGCGGCACGCACCCGCTGCGCAGGATGCAGCGTCAACGCTTCCCACGCGGTGCGAAGCCGTTCACGTTCCTCGTCGCTCCGCGCGTCCTCCAAGAGCTCGCGAAAGCGCTCCGTGATGGCGCGCGTGCCATCGCGCGGATCGATGCCGTACGCTTCGAACGGATTTTCGCCCGAGCTCACGGCGACCTCCGGTACGCGCGCTGTTTGAACGCCGCCAAACGCCTTCGCGCCTCCCCGAGCGACTTGGACGTCGGGTTGAGCTCCTCCGCCCGCGCGAGCATCGCCTCCATCGCCGCAACGTCTTTGTCCCCGACGAAAAATCCAACGCGGTCCATCGTATGAATCGCCGATCGACACACGTAGCTGCAAAGAACGATGCGCGCGTTCCGGTGCGAGGGGCAAATCGCCAGCGCCTTCTCCGCGAGCGCAATCTGCTCGGACAACGTCGTCGCCGTCTCGGCGCGGAAGATCAGCATGTGCGCGCACGCCGCCAGGTACCCCATCGGCTCGTGGTGCTCCTCGATGCGCCGGCACAGGCTGTCCACCAGCGGATCGATCGTCGCCATCAGCGCGCGCAAGTCGTCCCAGCGGTTCCCTCGATAGAGCTCCCACGCCGCGTCGCTCACTTGATCGATGACGAAGCGCTCCACGGCCTCATCGTATTCCGCCCACGACCAGAGCGTCGTGGCCGGATGCAGGAGCCGAAGCGCATCCCCCGAGAGGCTCCCGCGCGCCGAAGCATCGGCTATCGCTTCGGCAATCGACGAAAGGGCCGCATCCAGCGCATGCCGCCGCTTGGAATCGGCACGGGCCATTGCACGCCCCGCCAGATCCGTGGACGTCGCCAACCCCGCTGCGCGGCATGCCTCTGGTACGCGCGTCAGCGTCCTCCACGCCGCGCGCGCCCGCTGGGTTCGATTGCGCGCCCCCTCCTCGGCCTCGCGCCCCAGGCCATCGATCACGTCGAGCGCGGCATCTTCCACGGCGCGCTCCAGCTCGGCCGGCGAAAGCTGCGCCCCCGCCACCGCCCGGGCCAGCTCATACAGATAGTTGCGCTCTTGCACCAATCCGAGCCACGCCGCCAGGGAGCGAAGGCGCGCATCGCTTGCCGCCTCCGGCGATTCGTCACCGATCGCTTCGGCCACGTGCGCGAGATGAAGTGCCAGATGGTGCAGCAGCTCCGGCGCCATCCCGGCGAGCGGTGCCCCGTGAACGAACCGCACGAGCGGTGCGAGCTCCCCGCGGTCGGCGTCCTCCCGCGCGCGCCGGCCCCCTTCGATCTGCGCGATGCATGCGATCAACCCGGCGGCGCGGGCAGGCTGCGGCTCGCGCTTTCCGGTCGCCGCCAACCAGAGTCGCTCCAGAATGCGTTCATCCTCGAGGCGAGACAGCAGCGCCTCGTCTTCGGCGCGCCACATGGGTTCCACTGTATGCGACTGCCGCCCCATTGTGGCGACTTTCCACGCGTGGGGCACGCCAGCGCACGCTCCCCGCGGCCCAGGACGTCACAGCACATGAAAGACGTCGCCGTCACCCCACATGTATCGCCACGCCTGGGGCCGGACCAGGGTGTCATATGCGGGATGGTTCCGATCCGTCTGCACCTGAAACGGTTTGCGCGCGCGCGGTAGAAACGCGAGCCGGTAGAGCATCATCTGAAGGCGCGTACAAGGCACGTGTAGCTCCACATGAACCGAGTCGACGCCGCGGCATGCGTCGAGAACGGCGCGGTACGCCCGCGTCATCGCACGCGGCGGCGCCGTCACGTCCACGATCGCCGCCTGCGGCCCGTTGCGCTCCAGTGCCACGGCCGCCACGGGCGTCTCCCCATCGAGCACGACGTAGCCACGCTGCGCGCCGCGCCCGAATCGCCACGCGTAAAACACGGCATCGCGCACCGGAAGCACCTGGTCACGCCCAGAGAGCGCATCGATCGTCGCCTGCCATACGCGATCGACCCGCGCATCGGGACGCTCTCCGAGCTCGATGAGCCGCAGCCCGGTTTTGCGCGGCGCGAAAAGCACGTGCGAGAGCGGCTGGCCCAACGTGGCCAAGGCCGTCGCGCGCACGCCGAAGCCTCGTGCCGTGAAGGGCCGCACGAACCGCTGCACGTACCCCACTTGCGAGGCGCCGGCCTGCAAAAGTGCCTTCAAGTTGTTCGGCTCCGGGGGCCCGAACATGAAGCTGACCACTTCGTGGCGATCGTTCATCGCGCGCAGCGCCTCGCGATGCAGCTTCGTAATGATCCCGCGCCTTCGGTAGCGTGGTGTGACGTAACCGTCGCCGCCGATGGCGCCGAGAAAGGTCTGCCCGCGCACCCAGACCGGCCGCGGAAACAGCGACGTGATTCCGACGACCTCGTGCGTGGCGCCATCCGTGGCCACGAAGGTGCACGCCCGTTGTGCGGGGTTGTCCAAATACAGCTGCGCGTAGCGCGCGTCCGCCGTTCCAGGTTCGCCGATGGACGCGAAGTACTCGCGCAAAATGACCAGCACCCGCTCGCGATCGCCCGCATCCGCGTGATCGATGCGCCGATAGAGGATGCTGCCGGGATCCGGGGTCGCTGAGACCATGTCAGGGCTCGCCATGCAGGCCTCGAGATTGGCATCCGGTTCGCTACGTCGGCAAGCCGATGCGAAGAGGACCGAGCAAGGCTCAGGTAGGCTGGCGCCTCGGCGTGGTGGCTTTTCTCCCCGCCGTGATGCTCATGGGTGCGGGCGCGCTCGGCGCGTGCAGCAGCTCGAGCGGAACCACGCCGGATGAGTCGGACGACGGCGATGGCAACCCGCCTGACCTTGGCACCCGCGGCGGAAACGACGGCTCGCCCAGCAACGAAGCCGCCACCGATGCGACGATCGACGCGCCGTCCACTGGCTCCGACAGTGGGGGGGACGCGCGAGCTCCGCGCGATGCCGCGCCCGACGTCGTGACGCCCGTCGACACGGGCCCTCCGTTGGACTGCACCGCGGTGGGACCTTCGGGCGAAGCCAAAGAGCTCGGTTGCACGGGGCTTTACGCCTCGTGGCCGGATCGCACGATCGCCCCGAGCGCGCGCCCGTTCACCCCGGCATTCACGTCGTGGAGCGATGGCGCGCAGAAGGCGCGGTACATGTACTTGCCGCCTGGCACGAAGATCGACACGTCCAACATGGACGAATGGCGCTTCCCGGTCGGGACGAAAATCTGGAAAGAGTTCCGCGTGGGCGGTCTACGCGCCGAGACGCGCATGCTCTGGAAGAAGACCAACAGCGACTGGTACCGCACCACGTACGTGTGGTCGCGCGATCAATCGAGCGCCACCGAGAACACGGCCGGCGTCGTCAACATCTGGAACACCGGCTACGACGTCGTGCCGCAAAGCGACTGCACCCTCTGCCACAACGGCCACCTCGACGGCGTTCTGGGCTTCGAGGCCATTGGTCTTTCCGCGTCGGGGGCGAGCGGTTTTACCCTGTCGGCACTGGTGAGCGAACAACGCGTTACCGATCCTCCGGCGTCGGCGTACGAGGTGCCGGGCGATGCCACGGAGCGGGCGGCGCTGGGGTCTCTCCACGCCAACTGCGGCAACGCATGCCATAGCAACTCGAACTACGCGCTGGCGAAGGACTCGGGCTTGTTCATGCGTCTGCGCACCAACAACCTCGGCAGCGTCACCGCGACGGACACGTACACGACGGCCGTCGGTGTCGCGTCGAAGTTCCAACCCCCCGGCCAAACGGGCTACCTCCGCATCAAGCCGAACGACGTGGCGCATAGCACCATCCCGTACCGAGACGGTTACCGCGACACGAGCGGGGAGCGCATTCAAATGCCACCGCTCGGCACCCACAAGGTCGACACGGCCGCGTTGAACGCCGTGAAAGCGTGGATCACCGCGCTGTAGCCCGAGCTTGCATCCGGTGCCCCGCGTGGGCACCTTTGGGTGCACCATGAGCCAAACGCGTACGGACGTGCTGAACGATTCGAAGAAAAAGGGCATCGCGGCCGGTGCAGTCACCGCCGTTTCCGTGACGGCGGCCGTGGCGGGTGCCCCGTTCCTCGCAACGGTTGCGGCCGTTCCCGCCGCCGTCCTCGCCTACCGCTGGTGGAAGCACCGCGCCGAAAACGGCATTAAATTCTAGGTGACACCTGAGTTGACGGAATCGAAAACAGGCGGCCATAGATAGGGCATGTCGCCTGCACAACCGCAGCCACCTGAGTTGGCGTACGCGCTGACGGGGTGGACTTTGCTGGAACGGGCAGGCGAGGGGGCGACCGCCGAGGTGTGGCGGGCCAGGCGCAACGAAGATGGCGCACTCGCCGCGCTGAAAATCGTCCACGACGTCGACATCGCGCGGGGTGAGGCCGAGATCGTCGCGCACCTCGGGCGAACGTGGGGCCCGCGTTGGATGGACGCCGGGGCGCTCCCAGGTGGCGGAGGTTGGTACCTTGCGACGACCTGGGTCGAGGGCGAGGCGCTCGATCCCGCGAAGGTGCGCGCACTTCCGCCGAGCGAGCGCGTGATCGCGGCCGCGTGGGTGGCGTTGGGCGTCGCACGCGGGCTTGCGGAGTTGCACGAAGCGGGCGTGCGGCACGGCGACGTAAAGCCGTCGAACATCGTGACCGAGGGCACGCGCGCGACGTTGGTCGATCTGGGGCTCGCCACGGTCTCGAGTGCACGCCCTCGCGGGGCCACGCCGCACTACGCGTCGCCGGAGCTGCGCGAGCATCCCGAGTGGGCCGGGCCCGAGGCGGATTCGTTCGCACTGGGTGTCGTCTTGTCCGAGCTACTCGACGGTGCGCCGTGCGAAGTGGCGCACTGGGCGGAGGCCCTCGTGTCGACGGCGCCGGGCGCACGCCCCTCCGCGGCATGGATCGCCGAGCGTGCACGTGGCGTTCTCGGTGCGGCTGCGGAGCATCCCTCGGGCATGGCGCGCGGCCGCATCCGGCGCGCGTACCTGGCCGTGCGTGCACGGGACATTGTGGCCGGTGCGCGGGTAGGGGAGGGCATGGGCCTTCCTGGCGAGTGGTTGCGCGAAGCGATCCGCGCGCTACCGCCGCCCTCGGCGCCAGAGGGTGCGACGACGTTGGGGCCTCTCTCGGCCCTGGGGCGCGCGCGTTGGCTGGTGGCACTGGTCGGCCCCAGCGCGGCGGCGTGGTCGCTGCGTGACGAGGTGCTCGGCAGCGACGCCGAGCTCGCGCAGCGCATGTTCGAGCTCGTCGCGCATGCGCCGCCGGCGTCGTGGACGCTCGACGATCTCGCGCCTGCGGGTCCAATCGCCGCTTCACACTCAGCCGCAAGCGGGCCTTGGGGGAACGAAGGGGAGCCCGCCGAACGCGTCGCCGCCCTCGTCGCCGAGATGGAGCGGCCGCGCCCGGATGCGCGGGCCATCGCCTCCGCGGAAGACGCCATCGCGTCGGGCGATGCGCCGCCGACCCTCGTGCTCTCCACCGTCGATGCGCTGCTTCGTGGCGGAGACGTCGGTCGCGCCTGGGCCGCGCTTTCCCATGCTCACGGCGACGCCGCGAATGGGCGACGCGCCGAGATCGCACGCCGTCGCGGCGATCGCGTCGAGGCCGAGCGCCTCGCCCTCGCGGACTACGGGCAAGGGGAGGCGCGGCATCGCGCCCGCGCCGTTGCCGCGCGCCTCGCGTGGGACGCGGGCGATCTCGCGCAGGCCGAACAGCGCCTCGAGGGCGCGCGCGGCGCCGCCGCCGCCGAAGTGCACGCGCTCATCGCCTATCGGCGCGGTTCGTTCGCCACGGGCCGGCAGATCCTCGAGGAGGCGATGGCCACCGCGCACGACGGCACGTCCTTGGCGCGCCTCACCGCGGCCCTTGGCTACATCGAGCACGCCGACGGCCGCTCCGCGAAAAGCGCGGCCGCCTTCGCGCGCGCCGCGGAGCTCGCGGCGCAATCGGGCGCCGTCGTCGAAGAGGCGACGTACCTCACGGGCCTCGCCGCCGCCGCCTCCGACGAAGGCGACATCGCGCGCGCCCTCGGCAGCGCCACGCGCGCCGCGCTTCTCTGGGAGCGACTCGGTCGCCGCAGCGACGCGGCACGCGCATGGCTCGCCCGCGCGGCGGCCCTCGCCACCGTCGGCGCCGTGCACGCGGCCGACGAAGCGGCCGCCGAGGCCATTCACCGCGCGGAAAGCTCCGGCGATCGCGACGCCGCGGCCTACGCGCGCTGGGCCATCGTCGAGACACGTGCCCCCGGCGATCGGCGCGCCCGCGACGAAGCCGTCCGCGCCTTCCGCGATCTGGAAGGCGTTCGCAACCCATCGGACATGGCCCGCGCCACCGCACGCCTGCTCGTCTGGGCCCCCGACACGGTCGATCGCGGCTCTTTGGATACCCTGGATGCCACCGCCTCGAGCCTCACGGGATCGGCCCGCTGGGAATGGTGGGGCGCCCGCGCCGCATCCTCGTTCGCGGCGCCGTCGTCCACGTTGTCCGAGCTCGTTGCCCTCCTCGACGTGCCCGCTCCGCTTTGCGTCCGCGGCCCGGCGCTCTTCGCCGCCGCGCGCCTCGCCACCGAGCGCGGCGACGGCGACGCCGCACGCCGCTTCGAACTTGCGCGCTCCGCCGCCGCCCGCACGTTGCGCGAGCACACCCCGTCCGAGTTTCGCGCGTCCATCGAGACCCTCGTCTGGGTCAAGCCCCAGAGCCCCGCGTCCGACGCCGCCGAGTTCACCCTGGCGCCGGCTCAACTCGAACAACTCACCTCCATCGTGCGCGTCCTCGGCTCGCGCGATCGCTTGCGTCCCCTTTTGGAACAGGTGCTCGACACCATGGTCCTCTGGTCCGGCGTCGAGCGCGGCCTCTTGCTCCTGCGCGCCCCCGACGGCCGCCTCGTTCCACGCTCCGCGCGCAACCTGGCTCGCCACGATCTCGCCGGCGAACAACTCTCGCTCTCACACAGCCTGGCGCGCAAAGCCATGGAGACCGGCGACGCCGTCATCGCCACGGACGCCTTTTCCACCTTGGCCGAGGCGCACGCCTCCGTGCACGCCCTCCGTCTTCGCAGCGTCCTCGCCGTCCCGCTCATCGCCCGTGGCGAGACCCTCGGCGTCGTCTACCTCGACGATCGCGTTCGCCGCGGCGCTTTCGGGGCGCGCGAGATCGCGTGGGTGCGCCTCGTGGCCAGCCAGGCCGCCATGGCCATCGCCGATGCGCGCGACCAAGTCCTCCTCAAGCGCGCTGTGCGCCGCGCCGAGCGCGCCCAACGCGAGCTCGCGCGCCTGCTCGGCGAAAAAGAAGCGGAACTCTTCGCCACCCGCGCCGAACTCCGCACCGTTCGCGGCGAAACCCGCTACCCCTACGACGCCATCGCCGGCCGCAGCGAACCGATTCGCAGCATGCTCCACATCGTCGACCGCGTGACCCAGAGCGACATCCCCGTGTTGCTCGTCGGCGAGTCCGGCACCGGCAAAGAGCTCGTCGCCCGGGCGATGCACGCGAACGGCGCGCGCAAGGACCGTCCTTTTATCTCGGAAAATTGCGCTGCCGTTCCCGAGCCCCTGCTCGAATCCACCCTCTTTGGCCACGTCCGCGGTGCCTTCACCGGTGCCGTCACCACCCGCGCAGGCCTCTTCGACGTGGCCGATGGCGGCACATTTTTCCTCGACGAAGTGGGCGAGATGCCCCTCTCGATGCAGAAAAAGCTCCTTCGCGTCCTGCAAGAAGGGGAGGTGCGCCCCGTTGGCAGCGACCGCGTTCGCAAGGTCGATGTGCGCGTCATCTGTGCGACCCACCGGGACCTCGCGGCGATGGTCGAGGCAAAGCTCTTTCGCGAAGATCTCTTCTATCGACTCAATGTCATTACCATCCGCGTACCGCCCCTCCGCGAGCGTCCGGACGACATCCAGCTCTTGGTGGAACACTTCCTTGCGAAGCACGCCACGCGAAAAATCCGGATCACCAAGGCCGCCATGGACCGCCTCGTGGCTTATCCCTGGCCCGGCAACGTTCGACAGCTCGAAAACGAAATACGGCGGGCGGTTGTCCTTGCGGACGAGCGCATCGACGTGGCGGAGCTTTCGCAGGAAATCGCGCGCGGAGGCCCCGGTGCCGCCCGAGGCGCAGGCGTTGGGCTGCGCTCGCGGGTTGATGCACTCGAAGCGGAGCTCGTGCGTGACGCCCTCGACCGTACCCAAGGAAACCAGACGAAAGCGGCAGAGATGCTCGGGCTTTCTCGTTTTGGCTTGCAGAAAATGATGAGACGGCTCAACGTCCGCATCGGGAGCAGCTAGTCCCCTTGTGGGACGCGCTTCCCTTCGGACAGGAGCGCACGCAAAACCGAGCTATGTACTTCGGGAAGTTCTTCGCTGTTCAGGCGCCCATGGGGTATCTTTGTCCGGGAGGACAATGATGCCGGATGAGGACGAGAAGAATCTCGCATCCATGCCTGCATCCGATTCCGTTCCGCCTGCCGACGATGCGTCCACTGTCGTCACCGAGTTTCCGCAGCACCTGATTGACGCGCTCGAGCAAAGCGCCGGTTTGCCGCCGCGCCAGCTCCCGCCCACCCCGGCGCAACCGACGCCGGCGCTCAATCCCATGGCCACCCTGGAGATGCCGGCCGCGCTGATGGAAACCGTGGAAGTGTCAGGCCTTCCGCCGTCGTCGAAGAACCCCACCGTGGTGCGCCCGCCGTACCCCACGTTGACGCAGCACGAAGCGCCGACCCCCGCGATGGGCTCTCCGAGCTTTCAGGCCGAAGAGGCCGAGGAGGAGCAGGTCCCCATTTCCCTCCAGCCCGAGGAAATCGACGACCTGCAGCTCGAGCCGTACGAGTCTCCCATCTCCGTGGACGTGCCACCGCCCTCGGCGCCCGTGCCCGCGCCGCCTGTATCGACCACGAACACAAACGCACACGCAATCCTTGGCGGGGGCGGAGCGGCGCCCACCGTGGAGCCCTCGGCGCCCTCGTTTACCTTTGCGCCGCAGCGTCCACCGAGCTACGCGCCGACCAAACCGGCCATGGCGTGGGCCGAGCCGCCACCGCCCATCTTGATGGATCCTCCGACCTCCGCCATCGGCTGGGCCATCGGCGGCATCGTCGTGGGACTGCTCTTGCTCGGCCTCGTGGTGTGGCTCGTCGTCCTGGCCGTGCGACACTTCATTTGAAGCGAACGCTGTGAGGTACCAGTTCGAGGGGAGGTGTCGAGTCGGTCATTTCGTCGTGCTTGCACCGCCGCCAGGAAGATAAACCGGCGGGGGGCCTGTGCGATTTAGGGGTCAGGAGGCGAGGGGCGCCATTGCATTTGGCGATCCTCGAGTGGGGGGCGGACGAGGGCGCCGGTTTCGCCGGTCTCGTTTCGCTGTCGCTGCGCGATCGTGGTGGGCTCGCGAACCAGCCGCCGCGCGTCGACCTTTGAGTTCGTTCGCGTAGTCTCTTTCATTCCACGTGATTCGCATGCCCACTCTGCCGCGGGAGATCGGCTGGCTGCTCATCGTCGTCTACGTGTTCGGCCTCGTCCTGCTCATGACGGTGGGGCTGCGCGAAGGTTCGTTCGGTGAGACCCCGTTCATCCTCGTGGTGGCGAGCGGCTCGCTTCTCGTCGTCCAGTTCGTGCGCCTCGTGGCCAAGCGCACGTTTCAGCACGATTCGGCGCGGCCGATGCTCACCTTGGCCACCATCGCGCTCACCGTTTTCGTCATCGCGACGTTCGCCGATGCGCGCCTGCTGCTCGACACGGAAAAGACACCGCGCTTCATTCGCATCACCCACGCGGGCCAAGTCGTGCTGCTCGCGTCGTACCTCCCGTCCATCCTGCGTGGCGTTCCCGAACGCCGGCTCTGGGGCGAGGTGCGCTTCGGCCTCTTCGCGCTGTTTCTCATCCTGGGCGGCATTAGCGTCATGCTCCTGTCACCGCGCCCGCACGGCGGCGCCTTCGATGCACAAACCGAAGCGGCGCGCGCCCTGCTCCACGGGCAAAATCCCTATCTTTCCGCCACGTCTGCCAGCGATCCCCCCACGGTGCTTTACGCGAGCGCACTGGCCTTCGCCGTGGCACACGACGTGCGCTGGGCGCCCCTCGTCACCTTGGTCGTCACGGGCTTCGCGATGCGCTACCTCGCCCACCGCGGCGCGAGGCCTAGCGCGCACCTCGATCCCGTGACGGCAAAGTCCGCGGCCATGGCCGCCTCGACGATCCGTCCGCGCGGTGCACGAGGCGGCGGGAGGGACCTTCGTCGGGCATCGGCCCTTCCATTTCCCGGCCTCGCGGAAGATGCGCCCACGCTGATGCTTTGGCTCACGCCCAAGGCGTACTTCTTCGTGGAGCAGTCGTACACGGACATGCTTCCCGTGGCCCTCATCGCGCTGGCCTTGGTCGCGCACGTGAACCGCCGTCCGTACCTCACGGCCGCGTTCCTCGGCTTGGCATTGAGCGCCAAACAAAGCATGGTTTGGCTCGTCCCCCTGGCCATTTTGCTCGGCTTTGGTGGCCTGCAGTGGCTCACCTTCGTCGTGGCCGCGGCCATCAGCGCGGCCCCCTTCGCCATCTGGGATTACCGCTCGGCCCTCGCCGTCGTCTTGGACCTGTACGGCGGCCACCCCGAATCGACGATCGACGGCCTGACGCCCACCAACTGGTTCTTCCATCGCTACGGCATCACGCCCCGCGCCGCTCCCGGGTTGCTCTCCGCCGCCATCGTCTCCGCCCTCGCCGCCTGGCGCGCCCCGCGCACGCGCTACGCCTTCGCGCTCTCCGCCATGATGGCCTTCTTCGTCTTCTGCATCCTCGGCCGCCCCATGTTCGTCGGCTCCTACTTCTTCCTCACCGCCCTGGCCTCGCTCACCGCATCCGTCGCCGTCGGCGAGCGCTTCCACCAAGGCTGAAGAGTAGAGAGAGAATTCACAGGAAGGCGGGAAGGCGGGAAGGTTTTTGTTTTTCAGTTGGCCCGGTAGCCAAGTGAAAACCCTAAAAAAAGCGTTCCGCGCCGCTCCGCGCCGGAACTCCTTCCCGTCTTCCCGTCTTCCCGTGAATTCTCTCCTTTCTTCTTACCGGTACGTTCCGACCATGTTGTCCATGCGGGTCGACTGCCCGGTGGTGAAGGCGTTCATGCAGTCGTCGTCGGTGTAGTCCATGAAGTTCGTGATCGGATCGTTGCCTGGGTTGCGTGAGCCCGTGCACGAGTTGCGGCCCGTCGGGCAGCCGTAGGCGGCCGACTTCTCCGCAGGCGTGTCCGAAACGGAGTCGTTCGTCGTCGAGCAGCCGCCCTGGAACGTGTGGTACAGCCCGAGCCAGTGTCCAACTTCGTGCGTGCCCGTGTCGCCTTCGTTGTACGGTGTCGCGCTGCCGCCGGGCAATGACGAGAAGAGCACGACCACGCCATCGTCCTTCGGGTCCGACGCGTAATCTTGCGGGAACGTCGCCCAGCCGAGCAGGCCGCCGCCGAGGTTCGCCGTGTACAAGTTGAGATCGCGCGCGCCACCTTTGCGGAGCGCGTTCTTCATCTGCGTCTCGGCCGACGAGCCGTAGCCCACCGTGTACCACGTCGCGTTGGTCGTGCGATCGACGCTGGCCAACACGAAGCGGAAGTTCGTCGTCACGCCGCCCGTCTGCCCGCCGTACGACTCGTTGAGCACCGCGATCTGCGCGTCGATCTGCGACTGCGGCACGTCCCCGTTGGCGATGCCCGTGCCCTTTCGAATCACGTGCACGTACACGTTGATGGTCGAGATGGCCGCCGGCGCGACCAAGTTGCTCGTCCTCGCCGTCATGGCTTGGTTCACGCGCTCCTGCTCGGCGTTGTCCACATCGCGGGTGCCGCAGCTTCGCTTGTGACCCCCGCGTGACGTCAGGTCGCTGTCGTCCGTCGCCGATTCATCCTGCGCCGATTCATCCGCCGAACTGCAGCCCGCAGCTGTGAG
>Ga0307507_10007489_pt1 | contig 15817 bp, 15 predicted proteins | sample 7_EM_MG_FD_207223 | JGI IMG/M metagenome (GOLD analysis project Ga0307507, IMG submission 207223) | Populus trichocarpa ectomycorrhiza microbial communities from riparian zone in the Pacific Northwest, United States - 7_EM | ecosystem: Host-associated > Plants > Roots > Unclassified | place... | reverse complement strand
AAGGCCCTATCTATAAAATATAAAGATATATTGGTAAAGTTATAGGGGGTATATCGTTTTGATAGGGTGGGGTGATACGCGATGTTCGGCTCTAAGCGAGTTCCCGATCTTTTGCAAGAGACAGTACGGCGACGGCCGAGCCTTGGGTGTTAGGGCGTGAACCGCTTCTAGGACAGCTATTATCAGCCTATCTGTCTTCTGCTGTACCGTGCCCTCCGTTAGGGTGATATCTAGTATTCTTGCAATCCTAGCATTTATTTCCTTCCAGGGTGCGTTCCCGAGCAGAAGCCGCTCCTGCTGCTTTGGTACCGGAACCAAGACATCACAGACTGTCTCAATCGCTCGATGATCTGAACCGTGTTCCGTCTTGTGTATCGTGCATTTAAGCGTTGTGTCCGTTAGTTCTTAGGAAGCCAGGACCAGGTCAATGGTTGTCTTGTAGTTTCCGCCGTGCCATATCTTCGTGCCTCGCCGAAGCAGGCTGCTGAGTGCGAACTCGCTCATCAAATCAATGATTGGGTCTACTTCGCCCTGCCTCTCCAAGGATACGTCTTCTCCTCCCCATAGTTGATCATGCCGGTTAAAATCTCTAGCAATCACTACATCTACCACCGTGCCTGCGTTTCGCCTCACATCGTAAATGGCCTTATATAGGTTGTTGCACGTATCTCGCAACGCCGGGGGGGGGTCTTCTCCGGGTACGTAAACCGATACCACCAAGACCTGACGCTCCGGGAGCCGTATAATCGCTGCTGTTATGTCTAGGAACTCAATCCGTACCTGCTCCGCCTCTACCTCTTTGTTAACCCAGAGCATGCTCCGGATTGGTCATCTCCCTTCTCTCCAAGACGAGGGGACCATCTTGGTCCATTTATAGTACCCCATTGTGGTCGTCAGGAGCCGGCCCTGGATTCTCCGCGCATAAGGTTCTTGAACTGCCAATACTGTCACACTCTGTATCTCTTCGTCGTTCATCAAGCTGTCATATACCGCACTTTATTTCCTCACGTTTAGCTAGATCATGCGGAACATTCTACTCATGTTAAGGTGGGTAGAGCTTCCGGCAGTTTCTGCTAAACAATTTATGGGGCCCTCCACATGGAACACACGTCAGGACTGCTTCGTTGCAGTTACCGTGATGGTGGCCTTCCTTAGCGCATCTCGCACATTTCTAAACATTCTTGCACTAGAATGCCTTATGGCCAATCTCTTGGCAGTTATAGCACTGTTCCGGTCGTGATCGGCGTTTGAATACACTGGTCATGCCAGACTCTCCTCCGGCATAGAAGAAGCCCTCATTTATAAATCTCCTAGCGTCATTACTTTTAGTTAGATATCCACCATTAATCCATAGGCCTTTGGAACGTCCTTCTTGCTTAGCCACACAATCTTGGTAACTGTTGTTTCATTTTCCTCGCTAAAGGCCTCCGCCGCTCCTGCTCTAATCTCGTCATTTTCATCCAGTACCGCCGTTCGCTTGACGTTGTCGACCTTAATCGGATAGAGCTCGTCGCGTAGCACACGTACGCCCGCTCCAATCTTCGTCTCTGCGGCCCTCTTAACCAGCTAAAGTTCAGCCTCGTTGCGGCAGGCGATTTTGACTCAGTTTGTGTTCTTTGGGTCTACGGTCACTACGCGGCATCGCCAGTTTGCGTAGTCGTCCCTTGCTCAGATCTCTTTCTCGACTGCCGCTCTAATCGTGTCTGCTAATAACTTGTTACCTTCACCGTCCCCCGCTCTCGAAATATCAACCGTGTAGTGGAGCGTATTGGTAAAGGTGGGCGGCGTAGTGTTAGAGGAGGAGAGGGTTCGTACGTTACTTGGTAGGCTAACCAGTGGTGTGCGGGCAACGCCCACAAACGACGGGTTGGGGCTGGTATTCGCCAAGGTAATAAGAGTCTGGCTTCTCGTTATGGTGTCCAGTTGTTCGTGCACTTGTTTCAGCTCTTCTGTTATCTAAGTTTTGACATCTTTTATTTCGGCCGTCGTCCTTTCTACAGGCTCTTTCAGTGCTCGAAGTTCTGCTTAGGTTTGGTAGTTCTAACTTTTAATCTCTTTTAACTCAGTTCTGAGACTCTTAATAATGTCGTTCTGCTGCGTTACAGTCTCCTTTAGGTTCGCGATAAGCCACGCGACTTTGTCTAGGTTAGTGCCTCGTCCTTCGCCTCTGCCGGAGAACTCGAAGCTAAAGGTCTTGTTGCTCCCTGTAAATATAGTTGTATCGTTTCTGCGTCTTTTGTATCCCCTAGTGATCCTTCTAAGCTCCAGAGGCGGGGGTAAGCCCTGCTGCGCTGACGACGACGCGTCCCCTAGGGAGCTTGTAGGATCTCCGCCAGGATCCCCATTGGGTGGGTCGGCCATTAGTCTACAGATAGCAGCTCCGCAGTCAGATCCACTCACGCTAAGGTGTAGTACTTGTACTTCTTCTTTGACGCTAAAATTGCAGTGCTTGCAGGCTTCGCTCGCGTTTCCCAAGGCTGTACAGTCTTGGGTCGATCTCATCTACTACCGGCACTATGACCCCCTTAGCAGTTTTCGCATAAATATACCCTTAGAAATACAGCCCCTAACGAAATCGGTTTCACGGCTCGAGCCCATAAGGGTTAAACGTGAACTTGGCCATAGATAGCTAGCGTAGTGGCAAGGGTCACGCATGTACTTAATTAAAAGTCCTTAGTTATGCTTATGTAACTTTGATTTGTATTTTTCTTAGCAAATTGGTAATACGTCAACCAACTTCTCTAATCTGGAGTAAGTCCGATCCCAAAGCTAAATATTTAATTCACGTGGGATCGGATTTGTCAACTAACGAACATTCTAGTCATTTCATTAGAGCTATATTAGAGGCGCTCACCTATAAGGTGGTGGGTGGGCTGTAGGCTCGTCAAATACCCGCAGGCTAGGTAAGGTGTTTCCCTAGGTGGAGGGACGCATGTTATAGTGGATAATAATGATATTGGTCTATCTAAGGGGCAGGTATATGTACATCTGTATACAGTGCAGAAAGGGGTAAGGCTGAGTACATGGTACGTACGGTACAACATTAATAGTAAAGAACATATTGGCATAGCCAGATGGCTTAACCTGAGCTCCAAAGTCTTGTTTTGTTATATTTAAAATTCTGGTAGCTATCATTGTACCTATATACTTTGCACTAGTAACAACATGGCGTTCTAATTCAATCATATTTTCTTATAACATAGAAGTAATACAAGCTGTAAAAGGGGGAGATATAACGCACTAACATTATTACTTGTATAAAATTTCCCCTTCCATCTAGTAGAAACTCCTCCTAATCTTTGACTGGCGACCATGTCTGTTTCGACCATACGACCCAGACTTACATGTGCCAAACTCAGATTGGCACCCGTTGCCACAGTATTCTATACTTAGCCCGCACCAACCACTGCTGTCTGTTAGAGGAAGTCGGCAAAACTATGACAGCAAACTTACTATTAAGAGCAGCAATATGATTCTGGACAAGAGTACCCTAAATCGCTAGAGAGACCGCAAGTCCAGTCCTCAGTTACGGGGTAGCCATTAGGAGGCGGGGGGTGGGGAGCCACGCAGGTGCCGAACTGGCTTTGACAACCAGTCTCGCAATAAAGAGTCGACTTACCGCACCATCCGCTGCCCAGCGGGATTAGTGGGGCTTACTTTCAGAGAAACAAGAAACTTACTATTGTGAGCAACAATATCCAGCGGGGCAGGCATATGAGCCATCTTCCAGGTCACCAGTGATGGAACTGGATTGGCGTGGATTGGCAGCAGCCTTCAAATCCACGCCAGCTAATATAATCCTTGGCGGCGCTCCAGGAGCGCTGCTGGATATCCAGCTGTCAGTATAGAGGTCTTGGCACGATTTTGGTATTAGTTAAGGAAGGTGGTAGGTGGCAAATATTATAAGATTAACTATATTACTCCTCTAGCTCGTCCTCCTCATCCTCCTCATCCTCCTCTTCAGGATTGTCGCTATCCTCAAGCGGTATCACCTCGCTCAACGCGTTATTATTAACCTTAATAGCAGCAAGAGTCTCTTCTAGCGGCTTTTCACCTGCGGCGATAGCTGCTTGCTCCACGTCGTCTTCTGCCCTAATAGCCTCTTACTCCGCAGCGGCTAAAGACAGTAATATTACTTCCTACGCGAGCTTATATTCATCCAGTAGAATTATCTTATCACACTCCTCTACACCTTCCACCACTTCCACGTCATCATCGTCAAAGGCGCCCTATAGTGGAGGCCTATATAAGTGCCGCAGAAGCTTATTTACTTCAACTATGTCCATCCTTAGCCGCGATTGTCAGTCCTCCAGTAGTATCTTAGCGCTGCTAAACAGCCGCTCGCACTTATCTAACATTAGCGGTATAGTAAGGATATTAAGGGCGAACCAGGCAAGTTCTGGTTAACTTATATACCAATTATTCCAGTATTTAACTGGGTTAAATTCGTTTAGCTTACTGTTAGTAAGGTAGAGGACGTCAGTTTTAAGATATTTAATAAGGTAATTAAGGAAGGACGGTTTAGCCGCAGTAGTAGGTTTATAAGCAACCTTAAGGCGCTTATAAGCTTAGGCGGCAGTAAACAACTTTAAGTTCTTTAGCTTTATAGGTAACCAGCCTCTTATAAGTAAGAAAGACGCTAGCTATAAGGAATACTTATTAGCTTAATATATTAAATAGAGCTCCTTAACTAAGGATTTAACTCTGTTAATCTAATCGTCCTTTACTAGGTGGCCGCGCCACTATTGCTTAAACTAGCTTATCTTAAGTGTTAGATTCAAAACAATCGCGGCATAGTACACTGCCGTGTTATCTGCCTTAAGGTAGTACTTCTTACACTTTACCCAAGCTGCTTTAGTGCAGCCAGCTAGATAGGTATAAGTCTTAACATCTAGGCTCCACTTCTTCTTCTTAGTAAAATTAATAAAGTGTTCCTTTATCTGCTCTAGCTTATAAAGAAGCCAATTAAGCGTCTAGAAATAATCTACAAGGTCTATCTATTTGCCCTTAATGGTAAGCATAGCCTTATAGAACTTTTCTAGGTATATATAAAGATATTTAAGCTCCAGCCAGTGGCAAGGTTTTAGCTTATTATGCTCAGTAAGAGGTTTTAAGCCGGTTAGGGCAGCGTATAAGGTAACAAATTTATTAATACGTTCTTTGCAGTTTAGGAACTAGCTAATAGCAATAAATAGTAAGTTCCATTATATAGCGTTATTTTAAATAAGCTATTTAGTTTATTAGTATTATAATTAATTAAAAGAGGATTATTATAAATCCACCTCCGTAGCTAATTAAGTCCCTAGGATTAATTAAGTAAGGTAGCAAATATTACAAACTCTCCCAACACTACATACCTGTAGTTTATTAAATTCCGCTAATAAGCCCCCTATTTTAATCCTTTTAAAGAAGCTCTACTGCTAGGGAGTTATACAAATATATTAGATAAGATTTTGTAGTAAACTAACTGCTCTATACTTCCTCTAGAGCTAACTAGCCTTCTCTATATTACCTTTATAGATAGCTATTTTTAGCTAGTAGTAGACCTTTTCAGCGTTCTTACTAATAATAAAAGCCTAGGCGTATAGGTTAATAATATAACCAAAGCAGCGAAGACGGTGGGCCTTTCTTTACTTTACTAACATATTTAAATATAGTGCTTAAAAAACCGCATTAATGCACTTATTATTTAACTCCGCGTTATCTGCTATAAAATAGCCAATCTTTTTAGCAATCTTATACTCCTTAAAGAGAGCAACTAGGACGACCGCTATATTCTCGCCGCTATATTTACTAAGGACCTTATAAAGCCCTATAACTACATAGCATTAATTGCCGAATTGGTTAATATAGTACACTATAACTCCAAGAATTGCGTAAGCGTTTAGTAACGTCTATAGGTTAAAGAATATTAATATTAAGCTCTGCGCCGCCTTTATCTCAACCTTAATATTCTTCCTCCACTAATTAAATGCATAGATTACCCACTTTTGGATTATTTTACTAGCTTTTAGCAGCAAGCTCACTAGCTTTAAATATATGCAATAGAGAAGCTGGCGGAAGTATAAGTTTTTAAACTAAAAGAAGGCGATATAGCAGTAGACAATCTATTGGACTAATATAGCTTTAAACCCATTAAAAGCTTATTAGCGATCAAGAGCATAGGCGTTAGGAAAACCCTTAATTATCAGCTAGTTTAGATCCTCTAGAGGAGGCTATTAAATCTAGCTAATATCCTTATCCATATAGTATTTGTTAATAAGGTAATCAAGCACCGTTAATCTTCCCTTTATAACTCTTATAAGCTCTTGCTAACGCCGTTCCTTCTTATATAAGTAGCAGTAATAGAACTGCTTCTTACCATCGCTGCCTTTTAATATAATATCCTCTCCCTATATCCAGATTAATAATGTTCACTACTTAGTATACTTTAGCGGTTTTATTAAGCTTTAACAGCAAATATAGACCTTTCCTTTATAGCGGAACTCCTCTACCTCGCTCATCAAATTAATCGCGTTTGGATTAACATTTTGCGGCACTAGAATAATATCATTAGAGGCAGAAGAGACGCGTAGAGGGAAGAGACGCTACTGGATTCTTAGCATGGCAAACAACACCAAGGGAGAGGTAGTAATAGAGGTTGGTGGAGGGAGGAACAGCCTTGGTAAGAGCGACATTATAAGCAAAGCTGCGGTACATAGCAGCGGTAAAGAAGCAGCGATGCTCGGGCGTCCTTAATTTAGTGGCTAATACTATATACAAGGGACGCGCAGTCATTACTTACTCCCCCAATTAGCTATTCGCTGCGCACCAACTATATAGCGCCCAACCTCCCTCCCAATAAGGTATAGGCTGTGGCGCGCTAGGAGCTCCATAAGCTTCAATCCACGCCACGCCGGCGTCAAGATCAAAGGATCCAGATCCAAATCCAGCTGGAGCTCCACCGCCAATCCAAACAGACGCCAGTCCAATTCCATCACTGCAGGTCACCGCACTGCCAATTCGTCGAAATAGGAAGTGAAGCCTTTGAAGGAGTAGGGGAACTCGAGTGAGTGGAAGTTGTTGAAGGGTTAGTAGCTTTTGAAGGGCTGGAATGAATCGCAGAGTGCGAGGGGATCGAGTGAGCTGGACCTGGAGAAGTTGGATGGCCCAGGCTAGTGAAAGTATTTGAATGAGTGGAAGTGCTCGAATGAGTAGACGTGGAGCTCGATGAATGAGAGGAAGTTGGAGAGCTCGCAGTAGCCGAATTAGTGGAAGACGAAGAGCTCCAAGAACTGGTAGAAGTCGGTCGAGTCGAAACACTGCTAACAGAGACTGTCGAGGTAGACGTTTGGCTATAAAGAGACGAATGCGTAGAAGAGCTGGACCGGCTGGCGGAAACAGTTGATGAAGACAGCATACTAGAAGACGAATTGGAGCAAGGATTGTGACCGGAAATGCATCCTGGCGCCGGAGCCAGATCGCCCGACAGATGGATCATCTGCACCGCTTCTGCGCCATAGTTGGAACAGTCGCTCAGATCGAGGTCTGCAATGGCCGCAGGGTGGATGTCGTAGTTGAACAGCGTGCAATTGCCGTCGATCCAAGTGCTGATGAACGTCGACGTGGTATTCAGGAGGCCTTCGGCGCACTCGTCAAAAGTCGTCGTGCCCAGCAGCTTCGTGTCCTCGTCCGTGGGATCAACGGTGCCGGCGAGCGAGGGATCGGTGGCATTGTCGCCCGAGATGTTGTTGTAGAGATCCGGGTCTGCTAGATTCGTGTTGGGACAGTAGATGAGGCCGAGAGAATGGTCGACTATGGCGCAAACATTGCCCGGGCAGCTCAGAATGAAGGTGCCATTGATAGGAGCTGTGTTGTTTTCGGCACACCGGACGAGAATCGGGAGGATGAACGAGAGAATGAGGGGAATGAACGACTTCATCGTCAAAATCCAAGCGATGATTCTGCAGTTCTCTGTGCAGTAAAGACAGACTGGTGAGCGATGCTACTGACACACGGGGAGACCACGGTCCTGCGGTAGCAGGGCGCAATAATATGAGGACCCCCTTTGTTGAGATGGTCCAAAGTTGTGACTTCGATTTTGACGCCGCCTCTACAAGCCATAAGCATTCTAGACTTCGCCGAGGAGAAATTCAGATTCAAGCCGATTTCCGCAATAAGGCCAAGACAGTCGTGGGAAAAAACAAAAACAAAGATGCGGCTGAATCTACGATGAGGCCGTCCAATCGCATCTGGGAGTGTTGTACGATTGTCATGCGTCTTGGCAATGTGACACTTCAGCTCGCCTTGTTTTGTAGAACTCAGGGATGCGGTCCCAGGAGGCCCGCAATAATCTCCACCAACCTCTCCATATCCATTCCTAGATTCCCTACACAGTACTGCTAAGGGCGGCATGCCGATCCAGAAGGGCCTTTTACTGGTGTGTGTCCACCTTGGAACAGCTCAACCTTAGACCTTGGCGGCTTTGCCAAGTCGATATTGCCCCTGACTCCCCAGAATGCAAGAGGAGCGGGAGCGGTTGAGCAGCCATGGCAAATGTGGCTCAATGTTTTGAGCACTGGCAGTGGTAGGAGGAGCAGTTCTGTTTTCACTATACCATGCCGTCCAAGTCCTAAATTAAATGACCACCTGGAGAGTATCCCTCCCGTGTTGACGCTACCTTCTGACTCCTTCGCTCTTGCGTGCTGGCCTGTCTCTTCGCCGGTTGACTGTGAAGCCATGCATTTCGAAATTCTTAGAGCTGCATTCGCTGCTCTTCTTCTCGCTTCATGCGTCCAGTCTTCCCAGCTGGAGAAGAGAAAATGCTTACCAGCCAACATCAACGCGGCTACGCGGAATATGATCCAGCAGAAGAGATTCGATGGCTATGAAGCCGACCCTTACGATGATGGAACGGGAAGGATCACGGTGGGATATGGACACATGTGCTCCTCGGAAACCTGCTCTGAACTTCCATACAAAATGCCGATTTCGAAGGTGAGAGAACACCATCTCCCTGCTCAGCTGATCATGGCTCATTTTCATGCGCAGACAGATGCTCAGGCTCTCTTCGATTCAGACATGCAGGTACCTTCCTCGACAAACTCACTCTTCATTCTCCTCTGCTAATTCTAGTCTCCGCATAGAATGGACTTGTCTATATGAACAATAAGCTTGCGAACAATGTAGTGCTGAACGAAAACCAATATGGAGCACTGGCGTCCTTTGTTTTCAATATGAACCACAAGTCATTCAGGACATCGACATTTCTCAAGAGGCTGAACAATGGGGAAGATCCCAGTGAGTTTTGTCACGCAATTCAGCAGGGATGAGACTGACAGGGTGGAAAACAGCCAAGGTCATTAGCGAAGAGTTTCCTAAGTTCGTGAAGGGTGGGAGGCCACTTCAGCCTCTGCCCGGGTTAGTGGATCGAAGACAGGCGGAGATCGATTTGGCGAAGACTCCAAGCACTGTCAACGAGTATCCTTGCGACAAAGACGCGGATGGAGATCCGAACGATCCAGATGAGGGCTCGGAGTAGAAGGATCTAGGATGAGACAAGACTGGGAAGCTTCTTTTCTGTTAAGTGGCCAAGAACTGTACTGGCATGGATTTGCCTAGACTGCACGTACTGTACACTAGTAACTCGCCTTTATAATAGAAATCTTACTACTGGCCTTTTGCACTTTGGTGTTCGCCCTATGCGGAAGAGTCCCTTTGCCTACGTCATGAAAAGCACTTCGAGTGAGGTCATTTGGTTGCGAAGTGTAAAGAACCGAGACTGCTTTCCACGAGTACTTGAAGACGTCCATAAACAGTCGAAAGTGATACTGAATATCGCACCCACATACTACAGCTATTGCTAACCGGGTGGCGAAAGCTGATAAACTATGTACACGAAACTCAAAAGCAACCATCAACTAACTGCCGTCCGTCCCAGGCCAAAGAGCGCGCACATCAAAGATATCAACCTTCATTCCGTGACTTCAACATTACCGTTCCTCGAGGAAGGATAACTTGGACAGGCATATTAGAACACAGCATGGAAGCTAAATATTAAGATAACAGTGCAGTCCAGCAGACCATAGACAGCTAATGGAAAAATCATTCTGCGCCGAATTCGCTTCATCGTGACTGGCATTACTCATTTTCTAAGGCATCTTTCCCTATAGCTAATTCCGCTTCCAGGAAAAATTATTTAACACGAATCAAATATAGAGGACCTTGGAAAGTAGCGTTCAAAGTCGGATGGCTGGTATCGCTACGGCAGATCCACTGCCTGCGTACAAGGCCTTGGTATCAATGCTTAAAGAGAGTCAGCAATGCAATTGTCGACATATAGCTTATCTCAGTTGACTCAGACCCTCGGAGAGAAAATCCACCTTACCTCCTCTAAACTCCTGAGCTAATTAGCGGCTGGCACCGCCACACCTCTATAACCCCTGTGACTCCTGCAAACTTCTGAGCCAATTAGCGACCGGCGCTGTAGCCTAACGTATGCCGCAGGCATTAGCGCTTGCGCTATCTTTAGTAGCTAATTATAGAGCGCCGAGGTGAATTCCTCTTTGAGGGTCTAAGAGATTATGGGCGCGTTTTATAAGGGCTGTACAGCCTTACTAGTAGACAACAGTTGTATCGCCTTTAATGTTGTACTTTAACCCCTAATATAGCGCTGCCTAGCTCGCTAATACCTTTATTTAAAAGCTTATCTCCTACTCTATATATTCCATCTATAATGGAGCCCGACCGTCCCCCTAATAGGCGTATATCTGAGTAGGATGTCTAAAGTCCTATATCTAGCCTTCTTAGCCTTTCCAGCCCACCAGAATACCTTATTAATATATTTAAAGATTCCTCTAATAATGATGACTAAATAGATGATAACAGCTAACCTAGTACTAGTAAGCCTAAACCTCCCTTATTAAACCGAAGTAGGAGACGGCGGTAGCGCGTAAAGAAGTTATAAGCCGTGGTTAACACTTTAAAGTAAAAGGGTTGGAGCTTCGCTTAATTCTTATCTGCCTAGGTTAGAGTAGATAATGCGGATAATAAAGGGGTTAGAATTAGGCACCGTTAGTATAATTATATTAAGAAACAATGGCGAGCATTATTAGATATAGTTATAGAGAATCCATAATTTAGCTATATTTAAGGGGCAGTTATACCAGTAGGGTCTTTTACTATAGAGTTAGACCGCCTTATCTAGGAGCTATATTTTAATATATTTAATAAGACATTGAATATAGAGGAGCTAGACTTTAAAGTCGCCTTCTGCACTATATAGGACATTGCCCTAATATGGTATATAACTTTACTATAGCTGCTTGGTAACCAGCGCGCACACAAAGCAAGTTATCTAGTGGGAGGTTAGAAGATAGGGGCTTAGGACATTTTAGTTAAGCGGGTATATACTATTACTAGTATAATTTATGCTTTTAGAGTAAAGAAGTGGTCTAATTTCTTTATTTTACTTATAGATATCTATCTTATAGGCTCTGGTGTAAAAAGAAGGGTGTTTAAAACGTTATTGGGCTTTGGACTATGTTATGGTTATTATTTAGCAAATCGCATTATGGGCAGTATTGCGGAAGAGGTAGAGGTATGTTAACTATCTTATCTCTATTTAATAACAACTTTTATGAATATCTGCGAACTCCTAGGCTAATTAGATTAACTTTTATAAACTTTTACGAACTCCTAGGCCAATTAGGGGCTAATATTTATAGAGGTATCTTAAAACTCTAGCGCATAACCCACAAACAGTGGTTGTATATAATAATATAAACTTTAAGGACATAAAACGTAATAAGTTGCTTAGCCATACGTCTATTATGCGTTTATTAACAACCGTGGCTATTATATTCTGCCCTAAATTGCCTCTCTTTAGGCTATGCTAATTAATACACAATCCAATAAAACCGCTATAACTTAATGATATCTTCCGGTTACCCGGCTTTATTAGAGATAAGTTAATACTAAAGATTAGCTATTATCTTATTGCCAGGGCAATAAAGGGAGTTTATCTATATAGGGTGGAGCGCGTCTTTGCTAAAAGTAATCTTTTCCCTTAAATGCTAAGTATATACTGTATTAATACCAGGAAGACCAAGTTCTGGCAGTTTGGTACTATAATGGAAGACAAGGGTACTATCTAGGGTATATATGGCGTCTATAAAAATATCTTCCTTAACTAGCTTGGACTTTAGGCTCCAGATAACCCTTATAGCTCTATATATAACGACTTTACTAATCGGCTCTGGCTTGCCTATGGTGACTAGCTTACTGTGTATTATATTAGGTTAGTAAAATAGGAATAGGCCTATATAGGTTATCCTTTTAACCGTTAGGACTGGCTTCTTAGTATACCTACGTAGTTCTATATTAAGATAAATCTATGCAACACTATTATACGCACGCATTTAGCGCCCAAGGACTATTAAGAGGAGGCGCACTACTGTTTAAGATCTGACGTTACTCTATAGAATTGTATACCATTTATACAGGAGAACGCTAAGTACTATTAAATGGTACTAATTGTTAAGCAAGGCTTTATGGCGCGCGTAACAGCCCTTTTTTATACGGCTATGCAACGCTGAGGTTTTCTTACTATAATACCTAAACTGTTTGACCTATCTAATCCGTCATCGTTAGAATGTATAGAGAATGTTACTTAGGTAATTGGTTGCCTTACACTAAAGCGGTTCCTAGAAATAGTTAAGGATATTTAGTTTACTGCTTTTACTATTAAAGTATAGAGCGGCGTGGACTTAAGTAGGCGTGCGCATGGCAATATTAAGTTTTGGATAATGTGTTGCCTACTTTAAAAAGCCGAACTACTTCTTACTATTTGGCATACCGTTAAACATGCCAATGTGGGTATGCTATAATAGCTTATTAACCCCCTTATTATCTACTTCTTTAGCGCGTTATAGCATAATTATAGCCGCGAGATGCTGTTCTATTGGTAGAATCTTACTTTGGTAAATTCGCCTAAACTCTAGTATACAATACTAGCTTTGGGGGTTATAAACTGGCTTGGGTCTCCTAATATATATAAGGCTATTAATTTTGGACTGGAGCACCTAAACGACAGCTATAAAATTGAGATAAAGTGTTATAAGAACTCTACCCATGATACTAATATTATATTTAATTGAGTATGTCTATCAAACGTAACGGTTAGGACAGTGCGTGGCAAGATAGAGTATATATTTAGTAAGGAGATGTTAGGTGCTTATATACGGGCTTTTATGGAACTTAATATATTCCTGCTTGCTTATATAATCTATTTAAGTAATCTAGCTATGCTGTGAGGCCCCAGGCAGTTAGCAGGCTTATAGCTATTTAACTTTTATAATATTCTCTATACTAATATAGACGTTTTAGCGAAGAGGATTAAGTAGTTTAACCAGCTCTATATATAGGACCTATATTTAGCCACTGCTTCCTATTCTCTTCTAAATACTGATGACCTAACTAGCTTTACGGATATACAAGAGTTTACCAACATTATTGGCAATAGGTTAGATAAGGTGGATTTTACCTTTAACTAAAATATAGGCTAGGAGCTAGACGTCTCTTAAGCTCCTTGCCTGGATATTACCTAAACTACTGTAAACTCCTGGGCCAATTAGAGTGTGTGCTAAGCCCCTTACTACCGTCGTTCCCTAGGGTCTCCTAGCAAACTTTTATAAACTCCTAGGCTAATTAGAACGCGCGCTAAGTTCCCTATTATTGTTGTTGTTCTCTAAGGTCTCCTAGCAAACTGCTGCAAACTCCTAGGCTAATTAGAATGCGCACTAAGTTCCCTACTGTTATTATTGTTTCCTAAGGTCTCCTAGCAAACTGCTGTAAACTCCTAGGCTAATTAGAACGCGCGTTAAGTTCCCTGCTGTTGTTGTTCCCTAAGGTCTTCTAGTAAACTGCTACAAACTCCTGGGCTAATTAGAACGCGCACTAAGTTCCCTGCTGTTGTTATTCCCTAAGGTCTTCTAGTAAACTGCTGTAAACCCCTGGACCAATTAGAGCGCGCGCCAGGCTATAAGCTTATGCACTTTAAGGGGGTGGGAATAGTTATAGTATATTTAAGCGGTAGAATAAAGACAACCTCTATTTTAATACTACTACTCTAGAGTAGAGGCCCGCTATGCTTGCTTTCTCTATCTACCTATACAGTGCCAAGACATTAGTTTCCCGACACGCGAATTCTCACCAAAATCGTCACAACTTTGAACAATCGCACAACGTCGCAGTAATTAAATACAGCCAAATTAATATGCAGAATATTTAATTGTAGTTAATACTTTGTCTGCCAGCCATGCGCTTTTCTTACTGCCTTTAGCCTTCGTTCCATACTGTTGATTAAGCGCCGCATAAGGCCTTGATCAAGGGCCATCCACGCCTCCTTGCACGCCTCAATTAAATGCTCTAAATCCTCCTGACTTTGTCCCATCTGCTTGAGCTCCGGATAAAGCTTAAGGATCTTCCTTTTTAGTGCTAGCTAAAGGTGTTTAATTGGGTTTAGATCTGGTAAGTAGGGAGGGAAATCTAGAGTCCAAACACTATGCGTTTCCAACCACTTCTTTATAAGATTTGATGTATGGATTGGAGCGTTATCCATCTGGTATATATTTAAAGGCTTATAGATTGGTATAAGACCGTCTTCTAAAGCCCAGATGTAGCTTCGGGCGCTATAGCCTTCTTTTGCTGCCAAAGGATCTCTTTCCATAGCAATTAACTCTGAGTGACCGTCATACCAAAAACAAGCGTAGATTATCTGTGTAAGATCCTTTCTATTAAACACCTCTTTAATAAATTCATAATGCCACTTTTGTAGAGACGTTCGGAAGACCCAAATAGGCTTTTTTCTAGAGCCACGTTTATAGGAACATTTGTTAGAAAACTTAACTTTTCTCTAAGGGAATCCCTTGTACTTCCGAGCCTAACAAAGCCTTAATTGAGCCGCCGCCGGCGTCAGCTTTGGTCTCTTTTTAGCGCGCCAGTTTGTAATATGGTATTTTTTAAGGAGGCGGTATAAAGTTTTGTGGGTAACGGTGACCCCTGCGGCGTGGCACTTAAGAGCTGCATAGTTGATTCGGGGGTGTATGCGTACAATTTGAATAAGCAGATGCTTCTGGTATTGAGTAAGCTTTTCAGGCTCTCTAGGCCTTGGTAGAGATTTGAGCGTATGGTGGTTTTTCCATTGATTGATTGTGTCGTAAACAGTTAACCGATTGACGCGATATTCTGCGGCGATTTTGAGCTTTGATACCCCGGCTTCCGACGCAGCAATAATTCCAGCTCTTGCAGTCTCTGAAAGCTCAGCTTCAGGCCTTCTATTTCCACTAATTTTGGTGCCAAACGAGCGTTGCATTGTGGTGCAGTAAGGTCGCGATCTTGGTGTTGGAATTTTGACGATCGCGATTTTGCGTTCGTGTCGGGAAACTAATGTCTTGGCATTGTACTAGAGTAGAGGCCCGCCATACTTGCTCTTTTTATCTATCTATACTAGAGCAGAGGCCTGCTATGCTTACTCTCTCTATCTATCTACACTAGAGCAGAGGCCCGCTATACTTATTCTCTTTGTCTTAGTGTGGTTTAAAATAAAATCTTATCTGATAAGATTAATAAATAATTTTATTTTCGTATTTGTCATTATTTTTATTAATTAGCTGAAAAAATAAAATCTCTTGGTATACCCCGCTCTACCTATGTCTGTACGAGTAGAGGTTGTATATTATATTACTAGATGGATGGCGCAGAGCGTATGCGGCAGGGGCCGCATGGCGTAGCGTAGGTCACCTGACTACCTACGGCCCGATAGATAGCCCGACCTTTA
>Ga0307507_10007488_pt1 | contig 15819 bp, 25 predicted proteins | sample 7_EM_MG_FD_207223 | JGI IMG/M metagenome (GOLD analysis project Ga0307507, IMG submission 207223) | Populus trichocarpa ectomycorrhiza microbial communities from riparian zone in the Pacific Northwest, United States - 7_EM | ecosystem: Host-associated > Plants > Roots > Unclassified | place... | reverse complement strand
TGATACTTGATATGTTTTATGTAACGTTTCAAGGCTACCGTTTTGGGAGTCTTTATGGTTATTGTTTACAAGGCTCCGGTTAGCCTGACAAGTGTATTTAAGAACCTGCTATTCTCCGGACTTAGAGAGAGCAGACTTCGGCAGACAGAGTTTTCAATATACTTGGTTGAACAGTTACTTCTTCAGTTCGCTTCGAGAATCCAATAAGGCCAAACATACTTAGCTATTAGGAACTACTTGCTAGTTGTGATATAGTAAGAAGTTTGTTACAACAACTTAGTCTAAGCCTCCGGTACTTAGTCTCGTTATATACCGCACTTTGGTATAGAGATAGTATCGTTACCCTATCGATTCCCGCCACCACCCAGGAGGCGGTTACACCAACTTCCTCTTTTTCCCTTCAACTACCTCCTCGACCATATCCTTTATCCCCCTCTTGCCACTAGTCGGTGTCATCGGTCCAATCTCTGCCATCTTCGTTGGTTTCCTCGACGTAAAAGGAGTTGCAATTCCTACTCTTTCTTTCAACTTGGCCCTCTGAGCCTCTGCTAGCTTTAATTCCGCCGCTGTTAGCTTATCTCTAAGAAGGGAAACTTCCCTCTTAAGACTTTCGAGTGTATTATCCAAATCCATGAAGTCTATTCTCCAATGACGGAAGTTGCTGTGATTGGCGTAAAACCCTATCTAGGGTTTGTGCGACAAGTAATAAAAACTTTTGGTGTGGTTGTAACGGTCACGGTGGTTGTTCCGGATACTTTTGGAATGCGCAAGTATAGCTGTCCTGGCCCACCCAGGAAGAGAAAAATGTGAGCAAATTGTGCACACTCTTTACCACACATTTATGCTTACGATTCTCCGGTGGAGGGACTCTGTTTGTGCGTGTGAGGGCCAACCAAGTGAGTTCTGCCAGGCTTCTACCACTTCCACTACTCGCATACTCTTGTCTCCGATTTGCCTCGATTTATGTACAATATCTCGGGGGTGCCATCAGGGAATTAGTAAGGTGTCACAAGGTCAGTAACACCTGGGCACCGAGTTTGATTTTAGTGAGGGTACCGCGGCAGTGTTACCATGGAATCGAGGAGAGAGTTTTTTTCTGCCATAGCTACCGTATCTCACCTAGTTTGGGTGGTTGCCATATGATTGGTGGGTCTCTGCTGGTAAACTTCTTTTGTTAAAGCTTACAAATGGTCGAAATTCTAACAGTGGTGTTGTTTAGTGGGGACAGCACCAGAGCTCAGCCCATGCCCGCGATATGATGTTATCTCGTAGAAGGGTCCCAATAGCAAGCTATGAGACTTCGCTTAGACCTTATGGATCTTGGTTCCAACCCGGATTATGGGAGTTCCTAGGCTGCGGATCGATATCGAGTTTTAAGCTCCATTATCCCACTGAGATTATGGCCTCCTGTTGGAATGGTGGGGGTAGCAAACTGTATTCCAAATGCTAGGAATTCTAACCGCCAACTTCTGGATATGATAAGAGAAACTTTCTCCGAAAAGGTTCTACTTCCATCCTAATTCCCGGTCTGCTTCAGGCGTTTATGACGTCTCGGCCGTAGCAACTGTGGCGGCACAACCCCTTGCAAATCAGTATTAATTGATGCCCCCCCGCGCATTTCCGAAAAAACCCCACACCTTACAGCCATGAAATTCTTACTGCCAATTTTCCTGGTCCTTCCTTCGTTATCCGCCCTCCCTCAACAAGTTCCTCTTCGTTCCTCTGAGAAAACATCCAGCAATACCTCTTGCTCTACTACTCCCGAGTCACCCTATTACTACCAGGCTCGAGGAGCCGCTACGATAATGCATAACGTATTCGGTGACAAACCATGCATCCAATCGAGTCTCTCGCAGTGCCAGTCGCTCCTCAAATGGGGAAGTGCTGAAATCGGGATTTGTGGGGAGCGCGGGTACGAGATGCCATGCACCGAGGTTGGAGGGTACGTGGAGCGCATCATGGAGGATTGCAAGGAGTGGGCCGAAAACAGATTCGTGGCGGAGGGGCTCTGGGCCACGAACGGAAAGCCGGGAGACGAGGATTTCAGAGGGGTAGTCCTTTATCACACCTAGTGTTCATGCGTCAGTATTTGTGATTTCTGTATTTGCGCTTGGAAGGTTGTGATGAGGTTGGATCGGCAGAAGTGTTTCGTGGAAGCCTAGTACTCGGGTACTATTTATTGGAGGTTCTTTCTGTTTGCTAGTTCAATGGAGCGCACGTGGGGTACTCATAGATATCGCATTATCGGGAGGAACCGTTTATGCCCTAGTACGTTTGAATGAGATTTTGTTCCCGTTTTGTCTCGGGGTCGGGGTAAAACGCTAAAGTCAGTTCCTTACACTATCTAGGACTAAAGTTTATAGGGCCCTAATTTTGACGGGATTGTGGGTTTTACCTAAGCCGCTTATTTCAACGCACCGAAAACGTGATTTATGGGGATGCGGCTCTTCGCCGAGATGTGGCTCACTATGGCAACTACTAGAAAATCAAATGTGTATTTTGTTGCAGCTGCGCGCAGGTGGTAACGGGACACATGCGCAAAATTCCTTAGCATCCAATCCCTACCCAAACATCACCAACCCACCCAACATGCGGATTGATCAGAACACAGGAAAATGACGGCCAGCCACAGAAACTAAGGGGGTGTTTGGCGCGTCCCTGATTCTGATTTGAGATCAGGTCTTGGCAATCTGAAATCACATTTTTTAAAACGAAATCAGATTGACTTGAAATCTTGATTTGAGATCAGGACACGCCAAACACAACCTGATTTGATTTTGATTAGGTCTCAATCTTGGTAACTAGCATAACTACCAGATTTAAAAAATGTATATATCAAGTGAAGTTTAACTTATATAATATATAATAATATATTTATAAAAAATATATAAATAAATTCCATTGAATATTCATAATTGATAATCTATATAGTACATTTGTGATTTGATCTTTATATCCTAATCTCTAGTAGAATAAATACAACTAATTTTTAGTGATCTCTGTATATCTTTAAGTACTGCAAACCCTTCACATTACAAGAAACAAGTAAGTCAGATTTAATATTTGCATGAAAGGTGAAAGATATTATCCTCCCCTGATCCTGTTTACATTAAATGTTAGCTTTGGATGCTTTGAGAGGCTAATCATAGACAATTATATAGGGAATGTGATGAAATGGAGGGTAGAAGTGAAAATCATCTCACTCAGAATGAGCTATCCAGGATGATGTCATCGGCAGGTGGAGCATCAGCAATCGCCGCAGCCTCAATAGTGAATCTCTTGCTCGAGGCCGAAGAAAAGAGATTACAATCTGTTAATGTCCTACACTATGGCCAAGCCTACACCAATGAGCTCTTAAGCTCCGAGATTCCTCCAAGAATAAAGCAATGTTTGAGAATGGAGCTTGATGTCTTCGAAGAGCTTTGTGAACAGTTACGGGAAAATGACAGCCTTCGAGATACCAAGAAGTCAACAGTTGAGCACCAAGTACATGTCTTCTTGTATATTATCTCTACCGATGCCTCAAACCGAACAGCCCAAGAGTGTTTCAGACACTTAGGAGAGACAATCTCACGCTATTTCCATGCGGTTCTTGAAGGTATTCTCCACTTGGAGGAGTTCTATATGCAGCAGCCAGCAGTGACTGACAATGGATATATCCCAGTCCTCTAAGAGATCAGCAAGTCACGGAAGTATTATCCTTATTTCAAGAACTGTATTAGTGCACTAGATGGCTCCCTCATTCCAGTAACAGTTCCTGCAAAGCTTGGCTCAATATATCGCTGTCGCAAAGGCTTTACCGCTCGAAATATCTTGGTTATTTGCTCCTTTGACTTCACTTTCCAGTATGTTCTCGCAGGTTGGGCAGGATCAGTTCATGATTTTCAAATCCTTGACGAAGCAAAGAAAAGGGAGTTTAATATACCTGATGGCAAGTACTACCTTGCAGACGCTGGTTATGCATCTTGGACCACAATTCTAGTGCCTTATCGTGGTATTCACTACCAGTTAAAAGAATTTGCATAAGCAAATCATGGGTGAGTTTTCCTTCATCTATTGCTAATCAACTAGTAGTACAAATGTTTTATTTATTATGACAGTAAAGGGAAGGTAAGAAAAATTGGCTAATATAATATTTTACTATCATTATTTGGACCACAAAATGCAAAAGAACTATTCAACCTCCGTCATGCATCTCTCCGCAATGTTGTTGAAAGAATTCTTGGAGCGCTTAAAGCACGATTTTGGATACTCTTGAAGCCAATGTATTATGACTTGGAAACACACGGCAAGCTTATTAGAGCTTTGTGTTGTTTGCATAATTTTATTACAAGAGCTGAAGGAACAATAGATGGACTGGAGGAAAATTAGGAAAATGTGGCAGATGATAGACGTCAGTAGTTCCCTAATCACTGCAAAGTTTATAGGTGTATAACGGTGAATAATAGCTAAACTATTTGCAAATTTAAGACCTATTACAGAACACGGTAGAGCAAGAAGTACTAATGGCTGCTAGTGAGGGGCATGATAATCTATCCCAGGAAAGTTTACACCAAGAAAATATTGGAAGTCAAGACATTAAACCAACCCAAAAAAAGAACAACAGCCATCAAGTATCCCCGAATAATCTCCCATCGTAGTCAACTCTAATCCACCGTCAGAAGAAAAAGGGTGACAGAATGCGTTCCCAAATGGCTCGAGAGATGTGGAAGGATCACTGTAACTATAAAGCGTTGCAGTCTGAAAGTCCAATGTTGAATTAGTATATGTATCAATAAAGTGAGACAAACAATACATTTATACATAAAATTGAAATTAAACATCAAACATACCTTACATACCAATATGGTGTACATTCTGTTCAATCCAGTCCTTTTGCATGACAGGAATGCTAAAGGCAAAAATTGACACCTCAATAGGATTCTCCTTCAGTATACCCAAAGCCTCACGGTACTCCTTGATTGTAATTGCTGCAGTTTCCAGCATCCCATTTAGGACAAGAACCGCATCTTCTATTGGCAATGAGGGAATAGGAAGTCTAAGGCGATCTAGTCCAGTATTGGCAGCAATCAGAAGACCAGGTAGCGAAGTAGCAGAAACAGCCGATGATGAAGTCTCAACCTCTTGGCTTGTCTCATGAATTGAGATAGCCAAGGATTCAATACTACCAGCGATGGCTTGAATGCTAATGTGTGTGGGACTTGTGCGGGTTCGCTTCTCGCTTGGCTGATACAAATTCTGCACTGGGGAGAAGGGCTTAACAGAAAGTGGACTTCCCACTTGGGACCGAGTAACAGAAGGGCTTGGTGGATCGGCCGAGGTTGGGGCAAAGACGTCATGGAAAGAGACCTCTGCATCAGGATCAGCATCGCTACTGCTACTTGCAATGATATACACAGAATACCTTCTCTTCTGTGCTCGCATTCCCGTAGCAGTAGCGAGCTCTCCTGTAGCCACTGAGTTTTCGAAAACCTCTTTCATCTTAGAATAGAAGTTCAAAGTGGAGTCTTTAAACTGGCGTGCTCCTGGATGTGCCTAGATTTTTGTAGTATCTATATGTTAGTAAAATATTTTCTCTCTAGTTTCATTAATATCTCTCAGCTTACCTTAATATATTGAATCCAAACCTTCTCGGGGGCAGTTACCACTTGATCCATCTCATTCCAGCCAAAACCGGAATTATTTCTCAAGGTCTCAAAGACCTCATAGGACTGCTTAAGCTGTATACACTGGATTAGCCTTTTTTATTCCCACAATTAATATTAGCCTTATACTTACCTGTCGTACTCGAGTTTTCACTTGTTCAACATTAATCTCAGGAGAGTAAACTTTATTGAACATTGTTGTTACCTCATTCCAGGCCTTTGGTTTAAAGCTGTTTCCGGCCCGGCGGCCCATATTGCATTGCTTGAGAAGCTCATCAAGAAGGGTTTTGTCTTTATTATCATCCCAGACCGCTTTAGATTTGCGGCCTTTTGTGCCAGATGCCGCCATCTTTTGCAAGGTTGACTGTGGCCAAAAGGAGTTGGCAAATAAAGTGTACAATCTTGGTGAAAATAGTAAGAAGAAAAAAGGATGTTGTTGTAATTCAGATCTTCCGGCCAGTTAGGTTTGCATTAATTACTCTAATAATATTTGTGTGGAAAAAATAATAACCCTCTCTGATTAATTTTGAAAATCTATTACTTGCAATTTACCCTAACCTATTTGTTATATAACTAAGATGTAACATAACCCCAAATCAAGTACGCAAATTCCAAATCAGAATCAGATATCAAATCAGATTATGAAGTGGGCACACCAAACACCACCTGATTTCAAATCATGATTTCAAGTCAAATCACGTTTTCAAATGAGAATCATAGCACGCCAAACACCCACTAAGCATATCACAGTTATTGAAAAGCATGCTGAAGGCAAAAATTACTGTGAAATAGTCAGAGAAACCACTGTCTCAAAATCGGAGGCTCAGAGGATTGTGAGGTGATGGAAGACCACCAAAACAATCAGCTCCCCACCCAGCCCTGGTTTTAGGCTGAAATTAGATGAGCGTGGTAGAAGACGATTACGTCAAATCAATGAGCAAAATCCTCATGCTCCGCTGTGTGATATAATAGCCAATCTCAACCTGAATGTGTTAGAAAGGACTGTGGGTGAAACACTCTGCCGTATGAATTTCTATATTTATGTTGCTCGCAAAAAGCCCTTGAACGATGAACGCAAGTGGGAAAAACAACGCTGGGCATGAGAAAGGCGAAACTGAACCAATTTTCTCTGGGGAAAAAAGATTTTTGTCAATAAGATGAAGCTGACAATTGGTCAAGGAGGAGGCACATCCCTGGTACGATGTTACAATCCTCTCTTCGCCGGGTGATACTTGCAGCAGGTAACTGATAGCTTCGCTACCGATCACTTCTTCTCTTGATCCCTGACTGTGATAGCTAGGTCCTCTGACTTCTATCTAGCAGTGTCGATCACGAGACTCGTGTAAGACAGTCGGGTCCTTGGCTTCCGAAAGTGTGATAGATAAAAGATCTTGTATTGAAAGTAGAGTGTATAAAAGGATTTAGATGGTTGCGTGAAGAACCCAAATCCCTCGCGTTGATTTTATTTTATTTTATTTTATTTTTATCATCTTAGATTTGTTTCGACTACTGGGTACAAAAAGTGCATGCAGCACTAGCAATGACATAAAAAAACCCTCTATAATGAACCCACCTACGCCAGGGAAATAACCATCAACCCACGTTGCTCTGGTTTGGAACCAACCGCACATCAGCCACATCAAATAAGAAATCCCCCTTCGACTAAAAGGGTGGAAAAGAAAATCAAATAAACACATGAGGAGGAATCAACAGGAAAAGCCCTTGCCGTGGACTCCAACATATGAAATAATTGATATAACCACTACTGAAACCGGGTGGGAAGAAGGAGGGGTAGACCCAATAACTGTGGAAACTATCGGTAACTGTGTGCGTGTTTGACTATGCAGCCTCTCAAGGAAGTGAAGAGGATGGAGAAATCAGCTGTAGTCTGTTGAAAAGGGTTCTCCTGCTGTGAACTGTAGTCCCAGCCGTCTGTAACATGGGCGAGAGGGTGTTGCCGACCGTGCAAGCGTTAAGCGAGGCAGCGAAGACCCAAGTGAAGGAAGCCGGAGGAGAGAGCCAAACGACCCCTAGAAACAAGTACGCCAAAGCACAAGAACCTGATAAGGGAAGTAAGGCGGGAGGGGGGGTACAGCTTAATGGGAGTGCGGGGGTGATGGGTGGTGACGATGAATTCTCATATTGTTGAGATTTCAATTGTAGGAGGTGTAGAGGAGATCGTTCGTGGCCCAAATCCCGGGCTTTTTGTTTTTCTCTTTTGCTTATCATGCGTTCATTTGTTTTTAGGCACAAGAAGCTTCGTGTAGCACTAGCAATTGAAAAAACAAAACCTATAAATCAAAACAAATAATAAAGAAAACTACTGTTGGCAAATTCCTCCACGATCTGAAATGCAACGGCCAAACTGTTTGCCGACTCATTCATGTAAAAATAAATATAAAGGGAAAAACAACAAAGAAAGAAACCATCTTTCCCTGTCGGCCGCTAGGGTGTTTTTATAGAAAGAAAAACTAAAACTACCAACAGAAAAATAAATTCCATCAAAGTGTTTTACTAGTGGAAGGGGGTATTACTGCCCGGAGAGAAGGAGGAGTGAGGGGGGCATTTAGGGGGAGAACCCGGTTTTCGTGACGAGGATATACTGGCTTAGGGCCTGAAGGAGGGCATTATAGGACCAGAGTGGGGCGCCGGGGTCAACAGGTGAGACGTCTTTCAGCAGGACGTTTCTGTCGTGGGCGGGCTGGAGCAATCCAGGATGGGGTGCTCGAAGCTTTCATGGTCTCGGTGGCATCTGGGACAGGTGGTTAGTTCGTCTTGGTCGAACCAGGAAAGGTGGGCAACCAGGTAGCTCTTCCAGGCACGCATTTGGTGGATCCTCCCCGCCACGAACTTTCCCAGCCCCATGAAGGAGTGTGGGTAGAAGCTGGGGGACTGGGCGTAGTAAAGGGGTGTGGGGTATTCACACACCCATTCTTTGAGAAGTGGGATTTTGGCTCTTTCTCGGAGGGCAGTTTAGGTCCACCTAATCAGCGGGGCAGGTGGAATGTTCGTGCCCACGGGAGGTATATGGAGGACCAGTGGGAAAAGGGAGAGCCCTTCATGGAGGGCGAGGGTGAGGTGAGCTAGCGCATCTACTGGGAGGTGTTTTCTGATTGGTAGAGACGGGACACCCGTGCGCCAGTCTAGGGGAAGGTACACAGATAAGAGGCCTTTTGTGAGATGCCTTGAGGAGTCCTGGGCCCCGAAGACAGAGAGGGAGGGGAAAGAGTGGGGGAGCCTTGCGGCGGCGGAGCGGGTGGAGGGGGGAGCGCAAGCGATCCGAAGTGCTGCTAGGCGTCTTTTGTATGTGCAGTATAGGGCAATTGGGGGGAGGCAGGCCTCTCCGGAGAGGACCGATGTGGGAGTGGAATAAAAGGCGTTGGTGGACAACCTTTGGACCCTGTACCACAAGCGGTTCATTCCTTTGAGAGACAGGGAGTTTGGAGTGAGTCCGTCTGCCCTGTACATGAGGATGGCGAGGAGGCGGCCTTGTGCGATGCGATGGCATAGGAATGGTCGGACTCCCACCCTGGGAGAGGACAGCCGTTTGACAAAAGAGAAGGCGGCATTGGCTGGTGTGAGCTGGTAGTTGAAGTGGTGCGAGGGGTTGAGAGAGGGGGATAGCCAGTAGTGGAGCCATCTTATCACCCCTGAGTGTTGGAAGAGGGACCTGTCCAATCAAATGGGGCTCTGGAATGTGGTGACCTCTGGCTGGTGGTACGCCTGTGGATGAGTTGAGTTTTCAGGACCGAGAAAGAGACCTCTATATCTCGACTGTTTTTCGAGATGATGGTTAAGAGCCTTTGGGGGCAGCGGATGTTCCCTCTATGGGAATCAGATGCAACGGTGAGGGGGAAATCGTCTACGTAGGAGAGCATGACTCCCTTCTGGATCGTTATGGGCAGTGGGGTAATGTAAATAAGGAAGAGGAGGGGGGAAATTGGGAAGCCTTGGGGGGTGCTGACCGAGACTGGGGCTGGGAGGTTGGGCGAACCTTGGAAGATTAGCATGAAATCCCTTAGAGAGAAAAGAGGAGACACAGTCGATCATGTAGAAAGTGAGGTGTCTAGCCAGGAGGGAAAACCTAAAGGGGGTGGGCATCGACGTTGTCAAAGCTTGCCTTGATGTCAAGGCAGAGTGTGGAGACCCTGATCTTGGGCCTTTGGAGGGTTCTGATGTTATGGGCGAGGGACAGGCAGGCGTCAAAAGTGCGGAGGCTCGGGAGGGAGCTGCACTGATGGGGATTAAGGAGGCCTCTGGTAGGGGCGAGGCCAGAAAGCCTGACCGTCATGACCCATTCCAGGGTTTTGGATACAGTCTTTAGAAGAACGATAATGTAGAAGGAAGAGGGGAGTGGGAGGATGCCTTTCCGGGTGTGTCTTGGACAACACTGTTTGCTTTCTTCAAAGTGGGGGGGTGGTAGCCAAAGGACACAAGAGGGGATATGAGGTCTACAAGGATTTTGGGGTTGAGGTTGTTGACCTTCTTCCATACTGAGTATGGGACGCCTTCAGGGCCAGGGGTGGATGATGGGGAGGACGGGGACAGCGTGGGGGATATTTCCTCGTTGGTTAGGGGGTCGGCAGAGGAGTGGTATGAGAGATAGTCCCTTCGGGAGATGTGTTCTTGTGGAGGGAAAAAGTGGTCTAGTAGTGCCTTGTTGATGGCCACCGGGTCGGAGGGGCCAGGTAGGGAGGGGAAGTGAGGTGTTTTTCGTGGGGCGACAAATCTTTTGACCATCCATATATTTTAGCGGGAGGTCTTTGCCAGGAAGTCAGCCCAATATGTCAACCTAGCTTTTTTGATGGCTTTGAAGTAGCCTGACCTGGATTGCCTGACCAAGGAGAGGGAATTTGGGTCTTGTGGTTTTTTGACCATACGCATGGCTTTGGTGAACTCGTTGGGCTGTGTGGTTAGGAAGGGAGACCACCAGGGTTTGGACCAGGGGGATGGGCGGGAACGCTGGGCGGAGGCTTCGACTGTGGTGTTAAGGACAGAGAGTGAAGAGGCAAACCATTGGTCTAGCTGCGCTGACGAGGGGTGGAGCGGGGACGGGGGGACCTGCCAGTCTGTGAGGGTGTCAGCGATTGCTGTCCAGTCGGCTTCGTGCCATCTGGTCCAAGGGTGGTCCTCAAGGGGGTCGGGTAGTGTGCGGTAGAGGAGGATTGGCCAAGGCGAGGTTCAAGGTACTGGGCCTGTGTGCGCCGGTGAAGGGGAAGTGGGTGTAGGTGCCGGGTGTGTGAAGGAGGGAAAAGCCTAGGTCGGCGGCTTGGGCGAAATAGAGGGCTGATTCTCTTTCCTTGACAGATGAGAGGACTCGGAGGGGGACTGCAGCAGGGTTGTGGATGTTGGAGTCGCTAGTGACCAAGTATAGGAAGTCAAAATCTGGGAGGGCCATTACAGGAATGACCGAGCGGGAGAGGAGGCCGAGAGGGCACATGTAGGCGTTTCCTATTCTAGACTGCGTGAAAGAGGAGCTGAGGCACCCTCATGGTGTGAAGATATTGAGGGCCATGAAGTCCTTAGTGTCAGGGGAAACAAAAGGCAAAGCAGAAACCTGTAATAAAAACCTTTGGGAAACATAACAAGCCACTCTGGGCTTGGCGATAGGGGGGGCAAAGGACTGAAACCCAGCAAAGAAAGACAAGAAACCTCTGGAAACAGGAGGGTCTTGTAGGAGGACAATATCGACCAGGGGAACTTCTGTGAAGGAAGAAAATAAGGAGAGAAACACATCCCAGCTACTCAGGCTGTTGTGCTGAATGAGGGTGAGTGATTCCACGGGTGCCAGCCCGAAGCGAGAAGGAGGGCGAGGGTGGTTATTCATTTCTGAGACGAACATGAGTATCTGCGGGTGTTACTGGTGGCGCAGCCTGGCCAGTGGGTGCTGGCTGGGCTGCGCCTGTGGGGCCGCCTGAGGGGTGGTGGGGAGGCTTAGGGGAGGGGAGATCCACAGCAGGGGCAGCAGTGGCTTCGGGAGTAGAGAGTGCTTGACAGCCATCGTCTTCCATATCCATGTTCTCTTCACTGTCGGAGGCGGATCAAGGAGGGGCACATACGTGAGGTGGGGGGCCTCGGCTCAGGGAGGTGGGACTCGTCTAGCCCTGCATTCCCCGAAGGAGGTATTGTGATCATCGCTGCAATTGGGGTAGTGAGGGGAGGAAGTTGGACAGCAGTTTGAGATTGGCTTGGAGTCGCCTCCCTTTGGGCAGGTGGGGTTTTGGCATCAGTGGGCCGCATGCGTATGGTGAAGCGCACAATAGGGGCACATGGGGTATTTTTGGGTGCAGTGATCGGTGGCGTGGCCGAAGCGGTAGCAGTTGGTATACTGGGTATGTCGGTTGGCATGGACCGTTTTTTTTACCTTGGGGCGTGTAGAGAATAGGAATAAGGCTAGGAGGAGAGTGGGTACGTTGTCGCGGTCAATGGAGATGACCACTGAAGTGGCTTCCTTGGATAGTATAGAATTAGGGTACTTGTTATGGTACCTGGCTGCGGATATCGTGACCTCGTTCAAGTTGTAGATGGATCGTCTGAGGAATGTAAGGAGGGCCTTGTCGTCGTCAGGGAGTACAGGGAAGGGGACGGAGTGTAGTGCCAGCTGTATAGCGGTTGGCACCGTGGTAAACGATAGCCAGGGATTAGACCCTGTAGGGTAGGACTGGTTCAGGCGGCGGGTGATAGCATCAAAGTAGTGGGAGTCGAAGCTGGTGGGGGTGTTGGGGTCAGTGCCAGTCAGGGATATGGTGCCTTGGTCATTGACCTTCGTGATAAAGCCCTTGGGAAGAAGGGAGTTGGAATCAGTTGGGGTAGACGTGAGGAGGTCGGGGAAGGTTACTGCTATGCGATAGGCGAGGATGTGGGGCGTAGGATCTTCACTAATGGCAAAGAAAGGTCTGGAGGCCAGGGGGAGAGCTGAGGATGACTTTATAGCCTTGTCGCCTTCACGTGCTACCACTGTTGCCGAAACCTTCTTGTTCTTCTTGCCTTTGCTGTTCCTGCTGGAGCCGGCCGCTTGGGCACAGGTGGGGAGGGATGTAGGTTTGTAGTCCGCGCATAGGGTGGTAGGGGTGAAAGATGATACGTCATATCCACCTGCACCAAAGTGTTCCGCTTCAGAAGAGTGGGAGAAGGCCTTGGCGGAGAGTTTGGGGTTGCAGAAGCTTTTGCCGAGGCCCGTCTCGTAGAAGGGACAGTGCACTGAGGGGATGAGGGTTGTGGGGGCAGGAGGGGGGGCCAATGGGAGGCAGGGGGCAGAGGGAACATCAGCAAAAACATATCTTGCGTCAGGCACACCGCTGTTGCGTCAGGATACCAGATACAGTAACTTTGCGCCCTTAACGTTAGGTGCACCTAGAGCTGGGTTACTGCCTTCGCTTGCGCCAGGTGAGTCAGGAGGTACACTTGCAAATACAGTCTTACCCCGGACACTACTGGCTACACAACCTTACACCCCATGCTTCTTGAGGCAGCTCACAACACCATCGCATCTCCAGATGCACCACTCATTCACTCCACATTCACGGTACCTCTTGAATATTACCCCTATCTTTTTCCAGCCATCTCTTATACCTGGAAAGGGGGTACCCTTGGCACAAATGATTGGGTCAGTATGGGCGCCAAGTGAGAAAGCCACCATACTCTTAATCTGAATATGGCACTAATCCCACCAGCCTGCCAGTGAGTGACAGAGAGTTCTATTTTCAGAACTTGATCTTTCAGAGAGCGAAAATGCCAGCTCACTCGAGTCTGGAAGCGAGTGATAGCTATGACAGTCTCTACTACTACAAGGTGTTGTGGTTTCTCGGCACTTAGCCTTTGACGTGACGCGACTCCTCTCTTTCCCCTCACCACTCAACATTCTCACCCCCACGGCTACCCTGAAGACTCCACCACAACCACGCTACCGATCCAGATTCTGACACCGGCATCATTCTGGGCTTGACGCCAGCTACACGCCGGTATAAAGTACGTCCCTGTGGCATCAAAACTCAGGATTTCGCGGTCTTCTGTAGAGGGGGTCTTAGGGAGCATGCTCGCTGAATTTTACTCGATGGCAGATGTCTCCATGACCACTGAACGGATTCCAATTCTGTTTGCGGGCGGTTGTTGGGCTCGACTTCAGCTACGCAACGGTATAAGGTATGTCCCTGTGGCATCAAAACCCATGAAGTCACTGTCTTTTGTGGAGATATTATGCTGGCGGAACTTTACTCGAAGGCAGATTACTCCACGACCGCTGGACAGATTCCAATCCTGTTTGCGGGAGGTTGTTGGACCTGACGCCAGCTACGCAACGATATAAGGGACGTCCCTATGGCATCAAAACTCAGGATTTCGCTGCCTTCTGTCGAGAGGGTATTAGGTACCATGCTGGCGGAATTTTACCTGATGGCAGATTACTCCACTACCGCTGGTCAGATTCCAATACTGTTTGCAGGAGGTTGCTGCGCTTGACGCCAGCTACGCAACGGTATAAGGGACGTCTGTATGGCATCAGAACTCTGGATTTTGCTGACTTCGGTGGAGGTGGTCTTAGGTAGCATGCTGGCGGACTTTTACTCGATGACTGATTACTCCACAACCGCTTGACAGATTCCAACTCTGTTTGCGGGAGGCCGTTGGGCTCGACGTCAGCTACGCAACGGTATAAGATACGTCCTAGTTTCATGAGAACCCATGAAGTGACTCTCTTCCGTGAAGGTACTAAGCTGGCGGAACTTTACTCGATTGCAGATTACTCTACAACCGCTTGACAGATTCCAATTCTATTTGCGGGAGGTTATTGGGCTCGACGCCAGCTACACAACGGTATAAGGGACGTCGCTAAGGCATCGGAACTCAGGATTTCGCTGACTTTTGTGGAGGGGGTCTTAGGTAGCATGCGGGCGGAATTTGACTCCATGGTAGATTACTCCACCCCTGCTGGATAGATTCCAATTATCTTTGGGGGAGGTTGTTGGGCTCGACGCTAGCTACGCAACGGTATAAGGGCCGTCCCTGTGGCATCAGAACTCAGGATTTCGCTGACTACTCTGAAGGGGGTCTTAGGTACCATGCTGGCGGAATTTTACTCGATGGCTGATCTCTCCACGACCACTGAACGGATTCTAAATCCGTTTGGGGGAGGTTGTTAGGCTCGATGGCAGCGACACGCCGGTGTAAGGCCCATACCTACGCGGTCAATAACCATGAGGTTAACACTCTGACTGGGCGAGATACCAGGAGGGATACTGTTACAATCCGCTCCTCTCCGGGTGATACTTGCAGCAGGTAACCGATAGTCTCCTAACGATCCTTTCTGGTTAGCCCGATAGCTTGTTGCGATAGCTAAGTCCCTTGACTCCTATCTAGCAACGTCGATCGCTAGGCTCATATAAGACAGTCGTGTCTTGATTCCCAGAAATGTGATAGATAAAGATCTTTGTAGTGAAAGTATAGTGTATGAAAGAACTTAGATGGTGCGTGAAGAACCCAAATCCTCTGCCTTTTTGTCTTTCTTTTTTTTTTTATCATGCGTTCATTGTTTTTAGGTACAAGAAGCTTCGTGCAGCGCTAGCTATGGAAAGAACAAAACCTATAAATCAAAACATACAACAAAAGAAACCATATCACTAGTCCACCGTTCTCTGCTGAAAGTACTGGGGCCAGAAACCATATGCCCGTCCTCCCCTGAGGGAACCAAATATAGGGAAGTTACTACGCTAGAACTACTTCTCGCTCTACGCGTTTCTTGCAAGGAAAGTTAAACGAAGAAAAATTAAAACATACAGTCTCTGCCAAACAAAAGGCCAAGTAGAACCTCCGCGGGAAACCGTGTTTCTAGTCTGGGGAGTGAGGGGCAGGAGGGGGGGAGTAACGGTCAGGGAGCATGTCCGGGGGGAAACCGGTTTTCGTGTCTGTGATGTACTCGCCTAGTGCTCGTATGAGGAGGGGGTCGGACCATGTTGTTCCGTCGTACGCGAGGGAGGAGAGGTCTTTCAGTAGGAGGTCTCGGGCCTGTCCGCGGGCGGGGCAGGTGAGGATGGCCTGCTGAAAGGACTCTGGTTCGATCCCGCATCGTGGGCAGGTTGGGTCTGGGTCCTCGTCGGACCATGAGGGGTGGGCGGCCAGGTAACTCTTTGACGACCGCATTTGGTGGATTCTTCCCGGCACAAACTTACCCAGCCCCATA
>Ga0307507_10007487_pt1 | contig 15823 bp, 9 predicted proteins | sample 7_EM_MG_FD_207223 | JGI IMG/M metagenome (GOLD analysis project Ga0307507, IMG submission 207223) | Populus trichocarpa ectomycorrhiza microbial communities from riparian zone in the Pacific Northwest, United States - 7_EM | ecosystem: Host-associated > Plants > Roots > Unclassified | place... | reverse complement strand
TATAATAAAAAAAATGAAAGATGATTGGATTAAAAGGGATTAAGAAGGGTATTGAATTCCAAATAGTCATAGTAGTAAAAACACATAATGAAGGAAGTTATTTGTCGATTGATAGGTCATTTTTTTTTAATTGTGGAAGTAGTAAAGGAATCACTAGTAGATGAATAAGATGTAGCAGTCCAAGAATTATAAAAAAAATTGAAAGAGTTTTCTTTTTCAAAACCAACTCAATTGCCACCGGCAAGAGCTTTAGATCACAAGATTCCTCTAGTTCCTAGAACTAAACATGTGAATATTAAACCATACAAAAGCTTTATGTGCATAATGATTAACTTGAAAAATTGGTGAAGAAAATGTTAAACAATGGATTAATCCAACACAGTTGTAGTACTTTGGCCTCTCGAGTCTTACTTGTCAAGAAAAAATATGGTTATTAGAGATTCTATATTGATTACAGATAACTTAATGATTTAACAGTAAAATATAAGTTTTTAATTCCCTTCATTGATGATCTTATGGATGAGCTGCATGGATCTTAGTTCTTTTCAAAGCTGGATCTCAGGGCAAGCTACCATAAAATAAGGATGCATATAAATTATATGGAAAGGACTTTATTTAAAACCTATCATGGCCATTATAAATTTAAGATAATGTCATTTGGGTTAACAAATGCTCCAACTACTTTCCAGGCTCTTATGAACAATGTTTTAAAATCATTTTTAAGAATTTTTTTTGTTATTTTTCTTTAATGACATGTTAGCGTACAATGCTTTTTTAGAGTTGTATATTCAACATTAATAATGGTTTTGGATACATTACAAAGAAGTCAATTATTTACCAAGAAGTCTAAATGTTCTTTTGATGAAGAAAAGTGAAATATCTTGGCCATATTATCTTTTCAGAAAGGGTGGCCATTGATTTAAATAAAGCTGAAATAGTTAGAAACTTGCCTACACCACAATCAGTTAAAGAGCTAAGGGGTTTTGTGGGATTAATTGGTTGGTATAGAAAATTTATAAGGAATTTTGGAGTTATAATCATACTATTAATTAAGAAATTGAAGAAAAATATTTTTAACTAGAATGAGAGATTGCAGGAAACATTTGAGGATTTAAAGGAAGTTTTGTACACGACACTAATTTTGACTTTACTAGATTTTAATGTAACATTTATCTTGGAAACTGATACTAATGCTACTGGATTAGAAGTTATGTCAAGTCAGAATATGAGACTTTTAGCATACTTTAGTAAAGCTTTATGACCAAGATATATCGGCATGTCTATATATATAAAAAAGAATATATGGCTACTTTCATGGTAGTGGAGAGATATGTATATTATTTGAAACATGATCAGTTTATTATCAAAACTAATCATGAAAGTTTGAAGTTCATGCTAGAAAAAAATATTCCAAACACATGTCCAGAGGAAAGGTTCAACTAAACTACTAAGACTGAAGTATATTATCCAATACAAGAAAGGAAAGGAAAACATGGTAGCTGATGCATTATCTATAAATGTTATAACTGGGAGACAATTAGAAAATATGAAGGAGGAGAACAGTGACTTGATAGCCATTACTATTATCAAACAAGTTTGGTATAACTAAGTTGGTGAAACTCATGAGGAAGATGAGTTATTTAAGAAAGATTGTAAGAGAGAAGCTAATCAATATGGATAATTGGCCAAAGTAGAAGGAGTTTTAAGGTATAATAGTTGAATTGTCAATTGTTATACATAGAATTTTAAAAAGATACTTGTTAGTCTTACACATGTGGGAAAACATGTTGGGATCCAAATTTTATATAAAAGGTTTAAGGTTATATTCTACTAACCTTTCATGAAGGCTACAATAAAGAAATTCATGAAGGAATGTGATGCATGTAAATAAGCGAAGATGGAAATGATGCCTTATTCTGGTCTACTTCAACCATTGCCTATACTTGAGGGTATTTGGAGAATTATAACAATGAATTTTATGGAAGGATCGCCAAGATCAGGAGGGAGGAATGCCATATGGGTATTGTGGATCGATTCTCAAAATGTGTATTTTTAGCTATTACACATCTATTTATTGCTCAAAAGATTGCTCACTTATTCTTGGAAAATGTCTATAAGTTTAATGGATTACCTTATTCTATTGTGACGTATAAAGATAAAGTTTTTACAAGCCTATTTTGAAAAAAAAAATGTTCAAACTTCTAGGGGTGAGATTGTTGATGAGCGCATCCTTTCATCCTTAAACTAATGGTGAAAAAGCAAATCAATGCCTGAAAACCTACTTAAGGTGCATGTTCATGCACTGTCCTAGCAAGTGGTATAATTAGTCAACTCAAGCACAACACTGGTACAACTCAAGCTACTATTCAGCTATCAAAACTACATCATTTTAGGCATTATATGTCTACCCTCCTAATATTAAATTTGATTTTTTTGCAATAACTTTAGTAGCGGGTGCGGAAGAAGTTATTCAAAAGAAAAATATGAATCAATAACTCTAGGAACAGATGGTAGAAAGGCATGACAGAAAGAATTTTTCAAGTTGGTGATTTGGTTTATTTTAAGTTACAACCATACAAACAGAAGAGAACATGAAGCTTGATCCAAGGTTTTATGAGCCTCACAAGATCGTATAAAAGATTGGGGAAGTTGCCTATGAACTATGGTTGCTAATGGGGTCTGCAATTCACCTAGTTTTTCATGTCTCATTACTAAAATAAGAAGATTAGTAGCGATGGTAGAAAGGCATTGTTGCGGTCCTTATTATCAGTGACATGGAAGTCAAGGAAGTTGTTAACTAAAAGCAATTAACATGTGATAAATGCAAAGTAGTTGCAATGGAGGAATGATAGAAGTTTAGCCCGTGGAAGATTAGCTAGTTGGGTTGTCAGAGTTAGTTATGGTTAGTTACAATAGTTAGTAGTTAAGGGGTGTGGTAATAATTGTTTTTCAAATCGTTTTTCATTTGAAAATACATCAAAATAATATATTTTTTTTATTTTTTAAAAAAATTATTTTTGACATCAATACGATCTGAAAACATAAAAAAAACTAATTTTAAACAAAAAAAAAAAACAAATTTTTATAAAACAGCACCTAAATCTGGCAGTAGGTATCAACTATAAGCAATAATCCAGAAGCTTGTATATAAGCTGGAATAAAGAATGAGAAAGGCATGTAATGAAAGATGTAACAATTTTTGTATCTTCTTTTTTTTCTTAGATTGAACCTGTTAGGCTGTAGCCTAACAGATGGACCGAGTAGAGGCAACTCAGATCTGGCAGCAGCCGGTGGCGTGGTCAGAGATGCTTGTGGGCGGTGGTTGGAAGGTTTTGTTGCAAATATAGGGTGCTGTTTTTCACTAAAAGCAGAGTTGTTGGGTGCTTTATGTAGTCTTCAAGTTGCTTGGGAGGCTGACGAGCGCAAAGCAGAATTCCGCATGCTTTTAGCTGTACAAGAGAATCTTTACTTGTGAATCCATTAGTTCTGGAAAGAGAGATCGCAGATGTCGTCAAGGAAACTATCATGCTGTTTTTTTTTTTTTTGCCCACGAGTCATGGTTTTCATATTGGCTTACATGTTCTTTATAATCACTGCGGGTATCCTTTTTCCATTCTGATGCAGCTAGGACGGCCTCACCTTGGCTGCGGCCCCGTTATTAAACAAAGAAATAAATGAAACAAAAATAATATATCGGTTTCACACCTCGAATCATGCATGCACCATCTGAAGAACGTAAAACCAACAAACCCAATCAAAAACTATACAGAAATGTTTATAACCATGAACAAATTAGGAACGAGATAGTTCAAAGCATGGGTGAAGAAGTTGATGTTTGCCCTTGTCTAATCTTCATATACATACACTCCCACCTACAATCTTACCTGCCACTGTATATTTATAACGTGGGGGGGGGGGGGGGAAGCATAAGGCCACCTGAGTTGACCCCGGTTGGCAGCTGCAAATACACATTTTCATGAGACGTTTCTCTGCCTCGGAATTTCCTTTGCATGATCTGTTTTGATTTTTTTTTCCCAGCTCCTGGCTCATCAGAAATCTCAGCCTCGTGGCCTCCTTCTGACTGAAATTATATCATCATGGTACATGGGTAGAAATCGAGATTGAAATGCCCTGTATGAGAAGTATGGTAGCAGCGTCGAAATAACAACAAGAAGAGTGACAAGCCAATATAGAATACTGGGTGCACAGGCTTCCACAAAAACCTTATGTGCTGTTGTAGATACTCCGGGTGGAAGAAAACCATATATCACCATAAATATATACCAGAAAGCTATGCTTCCCCAGATGAAGAAGTGCTGAATCCAGGTGAAGTAATGGATAGAGAGTGCTATTTGGCAATTTACGGCCCAAACTACACAAGTATACATCGTCGCCCCAAGGATCTCATAGTCAACAACTTGACCATCTCTCCGGAAGGCTTGATTGATCATGGAATTGATGGTGAAGAAGAAGATAATTATGGAAGTAAGAACTCCATTACACATCCAAAGAAGGATGTGGGGCCAGCTGAAGAGGATGTTTTTGATTCCCTCTCTATATAACAAAGGATACTGTAAAAAAGATGATCTACAGTCAACAAAAGGCCTTCTGATCTACAGTCATAGAGGTAACATTTGAAAGTATTGACTATTGAAAAAAAGTATTCAATTATGTGCTAATAAATGGAGTTTGTAGCATAAATTTCCACTCCAGTTGCTCACTGTTGCATGCCTGCATATTCATACCCTCGTATTTTTTAGAATGTGCATCTTAATACTTTTACATTTGCATCGGTTTCAAGGGGTTAAGTCATTCTGAGAGGGGGGGGGGGGATGAACAGTAACAAAGCCATTCCACCAGAACTTGATCAAATCCCAGATACCATCTTAATAATGAAAGTATAGTACATGAGGTGTGAAGCAAATAAATCCAATGGACTTGTTCCAAATTATCAATTATGAAATTGAAATTGCATATTATGGTAGTATGTGGGAAGCAAAATGTCAGAAGAATATTGGTGTCACTAAGGTTTCCAGAAGCAGGCAACTCGGAGGAAAAAAATCAGCAAGAAAGTGTATCAAAATTAATGCTATGTCATTGACAGTCTAATAAAGAAAAGCAGTGTCAGAGGAAATTACCTATGTCAAACCCAATTTTTTTAATTGTAAGAATCACAAATCTCCAGTTTCTTTTTAGAAAATGTAAAGATGCTATTTGGTTATCCTCCTAGCATGTTTCTAATTCAGACACCTTCCTTTACCCGACAAAGAAGCTAGTTCTTGTATCTATATATAAGACACAAATATTAATGATTCTAATAGTCCTTTTCTGTTTCTTATAGCATACTACTGCATTCCTGAGATTCAGTAGTCAAGGCTATTTGGATTTTCCCAAGTCTAGACATTTTCTTCCTCTTTCTGTTAACATGTGCCCGATATTATATAGCAAGAATTCCCTACCTTGAGACAAAGCCGTGCAGAAACATCCTGATCAAAAACACCAAGAGCAATTACAGGAAGCGAAGTGAAGAATACATTGTAGAATGACATGTACCAATCATTATACGCTGGCTGACCAGAGAAAGAAGCATAGGCCTCAAACCAAAACAAAGTAAACCCAAATGTGATGTTCTTGTAGAAAAAGTAGCATACCTGCATCCACCCAAACAAAAAACACGCAGCAACACACTAATTAGCTAAAACAGCCATTTAATTGACAATTTTACATTTTACAACTTGGATGGAATAGCCTCCCCACATTTTGTTTAGCTCTCCTAAAATATTGCAATTACCTCTTCAACTAATGTGATCCTGATTGTTTACTATAAAACAAATTATGGCAAGAAATTCAGTTCAATTAAGCCCAAGTTCTGGACCGCCTATATGGATTCCTTTTCTCTAAATGACAATGTAAAGATGGATGCAAGAGTTTCAAGTTCCTTGGTTGGCCAACATTTTAAAATCTCTCCATAATGTGCAGAGACACATAATGCCAAATGCTCGTTTTCTTTTGAAGGAATTATATTCTTGGAACAAAAACCAAAAAAGCACAAATGACGAACAGCATAAAACCTCTAATTGCATGACAAAAAGCTGATTGCAAAGGGAAATGTGATTTTCATTTCTCCATATATTTAACATGCACTTCTAGAAAGATGAGAATGACTTGGGAACAAACAGTTTTACCATCATTGCTATTCGCCTGTAGCACCAGTGGCCATGTACCAGCAATAACCGTTCCAGAAAACAAAATTGAGCAATTGCAAAGTCACTTGACATCACAGCCTGCAGTTGAAGAAATAGCTGAAATCAGTAAGTAGGTCATGAGTTGATTTTGAGAAGTGTTTCAATAGAGATCATGGATGGGAGGACTATAACAGTGGTATTTGTTCAAGGAAATAGTTAATGCCTTGAGATGAGGATTGCAACTTAAAAAAGCAATGCAACTGTTAATACTAGAAATGGCAACAGGAACAATATGTGGGATAGTTTGCAAATGGAGAAGTCAGAGGCAAGGGTACATGGGAAGGGGAATTTATTATGTGACAGAGAAGGAAACAATAGCATCAATTAAGCAAATCTCGCCCACTCATTCCCTTTTTCCACATGATCTGGTTTTTAGACAGCAAAAAATTTGTTCCTTTTCAACAATACAAAAGGTTTCTATGGCCACCTATGATCAAGCTTGTGAGGAGATAAATAGACAGGAAATAACGTCACCAACTTGACATACAGATGATTAAACTGCATATTCGTAACCATCAAGCAATGGACTCCGCCAAAGCTCAATTTCTCTAGTTAATTTTATGAAATCTAAAGCTGAACTTTTCATATATTGAGTACTTTGCTGAAGCTGAAGATTTGAAGAAGGAAATTGCTAAATGGAAAGCTGTTTAATGGCCAAGTCATGGAGTTCTGGTCCCACAAAACAAAGATCCTAGGGAAGGAGATCTAAACCACAGGTTGAACCATTTAATTTTGAGTTCTAAACCCAATGGATCAGTCACCAGATCTTTCCTCACACTCAAAACTTGTAACAACATCATGCCACAACCGAGCTTGTATTACCACTTTAAACAGCCATAAGAAATGGTTAAGAACTTCAAGATTAAAATGAAAATAGACAAGTCAGCACAAATTCATGCATAACAGTTACACATAGAGCTAATATCAGAAAAAGAAAGCTAGTATTTCATAGTCCATAATAAATATTTTTGATGCCATATTAACATGGAACACACATCTATTTAATTGACAAGGGATGGCATCAAAGATAATATGTTGTGGAGCTATATCAAGTAAATGGAATTTAAGCTTAAATTCTGAATGGTATTGAGAATAGAAAAAATTTAACCACACATGTGGATTTTTTAAAGAATATGTAATATTGACCTCCATTCCTTCAACACCGCTAATGCCAACTCCAATATCAGCCTCCTGAAGCATGCTGACATCATTCCCCCCATCACCAATTGCCAATGTTGTTTTACTAGAATCCATTTTCACCAGTCTCGTGACCTGCATATCTTCTATACTCTTCTTAGATTTTTTACATTAATTGCAACAAAAAATGTCAATTTTTAGCAAACAAATCATTAAAATGAGCATGATTATGATGCTTACAAGAGCTTTTTGTTTGGGAGTGGACCGACAACATAGAACAGAAGCACAAGCAAGTGCAAGATTCAAAAAATTCTTCTCCAGCTTGTTGTCCAGCGCAAAAGCCAAGGACTTCCCCTCAACCACCAAACCAAACTCATTTCGGCCTTCTTTAGCAGAATCAACTTGAATTTTTCCATCTTCTAACTGCTTTTGAACACTTTGAAAAGAAGCCTGACATGATAAAATATTTCAGACTTTGCAGAATCTGAAAAATAAATTAATCCACTTTCTAGAATCCTATACCTTAGAAATAGCCTCCATGTCCCCTTGCCTTTCCAGGGCTTTAATTTCTGGCAAGTCTAGTGTGATGATAATCAGTTTCATCCCTTCTCTTAGTAGACTACAAGCATACCTGTAAAAATCATGATAGTTATAATGTGGAAACACCCCCCAAAAAAAATCATTTGGTTACAAGCTTCACGCCATACCCAATATTTATAGCAGTTTCCATCTTATCTCCAGTTAAAACCCATATTTTAATTGTTGCCTTTGCAAGCTTATCAATACACTCTGGAACCTAACATGAAAGAATAATATCAGTTCTTATCAATCAACAAAATTATTTATGAAAAATTAAGTCTCCCTAAATAATGATTTGAGCTTTCGGTTTGGTTATGGGATACCTTCTTCTTTTCTACTGGATGAGACAGTTTACAACACTTCAAACAATGGCAGAGTAAATAGGCATGGGCCAAAACAGCTAAAAATGACAATTTATCTAGGTAATGCATTTTTTAAGTTCGGTACATACCCCTTTTTGTAGTTTGTCCTCAATAGCTGTAGCGCCAAGAAGAATTAAATCCCTTTCAATCTTATCAGCAATTTCATCCATCAACACATCTCGGTATGCAGTTACATTTGCTTTGGCATTTGAAAATTCAGCTGCCCATTCTTTGTGCTCACCTTCACCAAGCTCACGATATGCAAGTAACATGGTCCGTAAACCTGCCTCAGCAAACTTTTTTACGTGTTCCTTGGTTTTAGCCTCAAATAGTCGCCCCTCATATGAGAGCCTTTCAAAAATCACACTATATATAGACAAATAAAAGAAAAACATGATTTTAGTTGTGTGCTTCATAAACTCTATTATTAGGTCATTCTGCATCAAGATCCAAACCTGTCTGCACCCTTGCAAAGAAGCAATATCTTGTTCTCCATAGTTCTTACAATTGCAGACATCCTTTTGCGATAACTACTGAACTCTAGGATTTGAAGTATCTGGTAGACTCTGGAATATATAAACTCAGTCACATGAAATGTATATATAAAAGGAACCATAGATGTGATGCCTAAATTTGAATGATTTCCATTTAACTCCTCATTTAAAGAAATTTGGTGTACGCTGAACAATTTTTCTTTTCTGGAGAGATAGAAAGATTACACCAGAGAGAGATAGAGAGATTACTCCAGAGAGAGATACAGTATGTGCATGGGCAAACAGGGTGTGTTTGATAACATGTATCAGACACAACAGTAATATGGATACATATTCCCACTGTTCTAGTAGTTAGAAGATTTATGCCTTCCAGGAAAAAAAAGAAAAAGAAAAAGAAAAGCAAACCGCTGAAATTTACTTCAATCTTTATTGCATGAACCTTATGTATTCAGCACCTAAACTTCTTTAGATAGCAACCTATAGTAAAGGCGTAGGAAGTTTATAAATTCCCAATCTGGACTATCCATCATCCCATTTTGAAGTAGGCTTTCAGAATTCAATAGTTATGCAAACACATCTTTTTCTTGGAAATAGGAAGGACACCTTTTTCTTGTGTTTATAGATTTTTACAGTAGGATCAAGTTGACAGAAATGTCTAAAAGACAATTTTGACAACCTTGGTGCAAGGAAATGAAAAGGACAAGTTAAAAAACGTCGAACTAAAGTAGAAACGGATTTATCCTGCTGATAACTCATTGGGGGAGGTGACCAAGGAATCAAATGTCACACAGCTCAAAAAGCATGTAATTTTCCTTCCAATGAATGACTTTTCAGCATAATTAAAGATAACATAATCAATAAACTTCAGTATCTCTAATTTGAAGCAAATTGCAAAATCAATAGAATTTGTTCAGAGGCGACTATGTTTGGATGGAACAAGATAACTTAACAATTTTTTATCCTAATTACCATGGATGGAAATGAAGTAACACATTGTACCTGAAAAGCTCACCTGGTAACTTTTTCACCATTAACCAACTCATGCAATGATATGCTTGATTGTTTCCTTTTAAACAACTCAAAGCCAATCTCCCTTGCAGCTATGACAAAGGCTGCTTCATCTGGGGATTCGGCTTCATAAGAAATTTCACCTGTTTCTTTGTTTCTCTCAGGAACTGCTGTGTTGCAGACTGCTAAAATTCGGAAGAACTTCTGTATGACATCTGAATGAGGTTCATTAACCCACTTTCCATTCATTATACGTTCATCTCTGAAGTTGAATCCCTTGATTGAATTTCCTGAGTTTCTAGTATCATCAGCTTCCAGTGGCCCGTCACCTGCTATCCTCGCCACGGCCCTTTCTACTTCTGTCATACCATAGCCATAAGCAACTCCTGCTATAGAACATTTGACAAATTCCATTGAGTTGCATGTCAATGTACCAGTTTTGTCAGACATTATGTATTCAACCTGCCCAAGCTCCTCATTCAAATTAGATGTGCGTGCTTGTGCAGGCTTGTTGGTTTCCTTATAGTACATATCCTGATCTTGGTTAATGAAAATGCTTTGTAAAACCTTTACAATTTCAATTGACACATACAATGATATTGGTATCAGATATCCATACAGCATAAGTCCTGTCAAGAAATGAAAAAATGCAGATATTGGTGCTCTTTTGGGGTCAAAAAACACAGTTGTGTCATCTGGTCGAAGATACCACCTTCTAAATCTCCCACCTCTAAAATCCTTCGTAGTCTCAATTCCAAAAAATATTGATCCAATAAATGATATCAAAACCAACATACTGAAAAGGAGATAAACTATCTTGTCCATTCTCCTCTCAATTTTACTCCTCTTAGAAGGGGGGGGATCTACTGCATTCTGCATCACTTTTGTGTCATGTCCCGTGAAAATAACCACACCATAGATGAATTCAGTGTTCCTGAGTTTGGAATCTCTTAAAAGAATCTGCCGAGGTAAAAGTGGGTAATCATATCCGTTATAGTACAATGTTCCAACAAAGGAATAAAGCTTCTCATTCGGGTCCTCACACTTAATCATGGCCATAAATTTCTTCAAGGATTCTTCTTCACGTAGGGAGGATGTCACCTCTAAGGCATGCTTCAATTTTAAATCAGTCTCTCCATCAAGATTCATGGTCTCAACATAACAAATTCCATCCTCATAGCTTGATGAAAGCAGAAGCAGATCAGCAGGAAAATACTCATCCTTGGACACCTTAACAATGTCTCCAACTCGGAGTTTCTTCCATCTGGTCTCATGGAAGGTAGAATTTTTATGATACACTTTGACCCTTCTATTGTTAGCCTCTATATCCTGAAACCATTCAAAGATCAGTCTAGTATGAATGAATCACTGAGGAATTGTTTTTTGGAAGGGATGAACACATGCAATAACAGTACAACAATTTGATGGAGCCTGGTAAATTGAATGAGAACACATATGAACCAAGTGAAAATTACAAGAAAAAAATGGATTTAGCCAGCATGCAAGTTTATAATCAGCGTTTGAATAATACCAAAAAAAAAAACCAACCCATTATTACATAAACTGGTGGTTTAAACATATAAATATGCACATATTGAATGAAGGCATTTGAAGGCATGTATTTATTCCCCCACACCCAGATGCCACCCCAAATTATGTGTGGAAACTGGCAGGGTAGGATGGTGGATTATATATATAAATATGCACAACTGATGACAAGAAACTGAAGTCTTAAATAATAAATTTGTTGACAGAGCACCAATGCTAAAAAGATGCAAGGAATTTGTTATCTGAAAGGGTATTTATAAAAGGACTGTTAGTTTAGAAATGTATGTATGCTATGTAACTAAGAAGCTATTACATTGTGATGCATATAAATCTTGAACCATGTATGACTGTCGAGGAACTAACTAGCACCAGAGCAACCAGCAATGCCATAATCATAACTTGTCTGACAGATCCAAAAGTAGATCAAATACAACTCTTGATATCTTGATTTAAGGAGAACAATAGGCACTAGAAGAATATACAAAAAATTTACCTCATAAATATTCTGCAACTATGCATATAACTTTTGTCTCGTGATACCAGTTACAATGGAAAAGAATCCAAAGAGCTGACCCCTGTGAATTTGGGACCAAAGTTTGTGGGTGGAATTATGTAAGCTAGAATGCCACTGAAATAGTCTCTCCCTATTTCATTTTCTCCATCACAAAATGCAATGTGTTTCTTTTCAACAAGGCTGCTTGTTGCACTTTCAAAGTATATAAATATCCAACTCTTCTTTCAATTTCTATGAAAGATCAATGGTGCTAGGGCCACTGCTTAGTTAGTCAAGGGGTGAAGAAGGAGCTCAAGCAAGATTCTAAGTTTAAAAGTCATCCATGAAAAGAAGAAGAAGAAGAAGAAGAAGGATATCATTACTAGAGAAACAAGAAAAAACTCAGTTACATAGTCTTCAGAAACAACAATAATAAATAAGCAAATGAAGCTAGTTAACAGTTTTAACTAAATGTATATATTTGCTTTCTAGAATTTAAACAGATAAATATAACATTTAATTTCTCAATCCTAATCCATAATTGAAAAGGGCCTCTACAGTCATTGATCCTCATATCCTATACAAATTATACTCATGTGTCAGAATAAATCTTAGATGGTCTAAGACTATGCAGACTGCAATTTCTCAACAGGGGAACCAAAACTTTGAGTTCACTTCATCATTAAAGCCCGCACAAAGAAATGCACAGCACACCAACAACCACAGGGTGCAAAGAAATGAAAAAAAAAGAGAGAGGGAGGGAGAAAAAGCAAAATTACCTGCTTTCTTCGCCTCCAATCTTCGATACCTTCTTTGGCCATGGTGGCTCCAATCACCACAAGCAGAGGTACAGCAACACTAGGTGCCGTATAGGGGGCTAAAGGACTAAACGAAACACAAGCTACAACAAGAAAGTAAAAATTTGCAACCCTCCTAAACTGCTCAAACAAAGACTTTGGAATAAAATTAAGCGCAGTATACTTGGTATTTGATACATAATTTCCCCTATAATTAAGCTTAATAGCCTCTGGATTATCAGGGTCATTGCAATAAACCACCCTAGAGTATCCCTTTTTCCCAATTAGACCATGATTTTCACTAGGCTGAGATTTAAAGCACGAGAATGGTAATAACTTGCTAAAATGCAAGCCCTCTCTCATAGTCATTTTGTGGCCTAATCTTCAATTGTGCCCCTTTAATTTTCCCAGAAAGAAAATGAGAACAAATCAACTCCCCCTAAGTATATATCCACATTAATGTCATAACTATTATAAACAACCAAAACACAAGATATAGACACCCGTTATTCTACTCTTTTTGATGAATCTTCGAGAGAGAAAAAGGAACTAGCAAGCAAACGATTGACACGCAAACAAGCTCAATATGCTTGTAATTCTTACATGCACGGAAAGTAGAAAATTCCTTACGTGCTTCTATTGAAAATTCCTTACTTTCAATAGAGGCGAGAGAGATCTCTTACTTGTACATTGAGACAAACAGAGAGATGTGAAATTTGTTAGTAGTAGTTAGCTTTGCCGCTTTAATAAGCAAAGTGGGCTCGAAAGAGGAAAATTAGAGCGTGGACAGGTGTTTTTGGCCGCTAGTAGATTTCACAGCATGTTTTGTCTGGCACGTGGAGGATTTATTTACACTGCATGCTTCTCAAATCAAATGTAACTGCAAATTCCATAACATAACACTGTTGTGTATTTGATTTTAATTAATGAAAGTTTCCATTATTTCAGTCAAATCCAAACAGGATAGGCATGCTAAACCCATAGTTATTATACCGGCCGGGTTTATGTGTTTTGTTTTTCCATATAAGATGTTTTTTAAAATATATTTTTATGTAGAGTGTTTTTTAAAATATATTTTTATTTAAAAATATATTATAATAATTATTTCATATGTTTTTTACATATTAGTATATTAAAATTATAAAAAAATACTAAAAAATCATTAATTTTAATATATTTTCCAGTGAAATATATTTTTAAAATGCATTTAAAAATAAAAGTTATTATACTTTTAAAAACTTAATAAATAAAATAACTTATAATTTGCCAAACTCTAATAGTTCAAATTAGATTTCATTTCAAGTTAATTTTACATCATCTAGATAACACATGAATTGAGCAGGTCAACTTTAATTATTGTTTTTGAATTTTTATTTAAAATAAAGTCATCTTATTAAAAAATAAATAGACTAGGTGTGCAAGTTTGGGATGATTTTTTTTTTTTCATGTTTCATATTAGTAGAGTGAGAAAAAAAATTGTTCTATCAGGTTTGGGGTGGATTAGGGAGTTTCTCATTAATAAGAGATCATAATTTTTTTCATTCACAATTAATATTTAATGTTTAATATTCAAGAAAAAAAATTTAATTTTAAATCTATATAAATGTTGAGATTTATCGTTAACTCTCATACATGGTTAAATGTAAATAATTAAAGTATCAATTTAATAACATATTTATTTAAAAATATAAATTGTTCAAGAAATACACATGTTACTTGTACTTATCTCCATTTATTTATCAAGAAACTTTATATCTACCTTTATCATATTGGGTTTTGTCAAATGCCCATTAAAAAAATTAGAAGATTATACAAACTACTCAAAGAACCGGGTTTTAACCTAGCTACTTTACCATGTGTAGCAACTTTTTATTTTTATTTTTATTTCACTCTTAAACATTTTTTTTTTAATTTTTTTTTACCTAATTCTATGAGATAATATTGAAAATTATAATAAAAGGACAAAATTAAATGACAAGACAATAGTGTAAAATACAAATACAAAGTGTGGTCAATCTCAAAATTTTTAGAATTTTGATTTTGATTCCAAAATTCATTTTACTCATTTTTCCGTTTTTATATTTGAAAAGAAGATAGAATATTACATGAAAACAGGGAAGTTGTTGGTTGGTCATAGTTCAATCATAAAAAAGAAAGATTTTTAAGTTAATGAATTATTCTTCTCGAGAGGAATTCAATGGAAGTGTTTTTCCCTATAAACATGACATAAAAAATATATCATGTTTTGTTTTGTGTATTTTGGTTTGATTTTTTTTTTTAGAGTGATTTTGGCGTGTTTTGGTGTTGTTTAGTTTTTTTAGGTATATAAGATGTTTTTGAAGTGTTTTCAAGCAAGAGAGCGGCGTTTCCAAAAAAATTTAAATTCTTTTTGCTAAAAATTAATTTTTTTTATGTTTTGGATCGTTTTGATGCGCTGATTTTAAAAATAATTTTTTTTAAAAAAATATCATTTTGATGCATTTCGGCATGAAAAACACTTTGAAAAGTAACCGTAACTACACTCCCAAACAGGCCCTAAAAAACAAGCTGAAAATTAGATATTTGAAATCCAAAAACATGAAGAATGATTTTTTTTATCGTCAAAATGATTGAAAAAAGTCTAATCAATGATAGGCAGCTGACAATGTATCGTCTACCTTAAAAAATACACGAACAAACATGTTGAAAATACAAACACAAGAGCAAACTCGAGCTTCCGACCTTAGGCATACACGCCTAGTTTTTTATTTTTTTCTATTTTTTAAATTGCATGATACTTCAAAGAAATTAATTTGATTTGTATCAAATTTTATTTCTCTTATATTTTATATGAATTAACTATGTTTATATGAGATTTTTATAAAAATTGAAATAATTTGTTATTAGCAACAACATTTCGCCTCTAAGATAAAATGAATGGAATGTTTAAAATAAAAAGGATAGAAGACTAACTTCTCGTTTTAATATTTAATTAGTATTAATTACTTTTTTTGTATTTATTAATTCATGTATTTTTCTAGTTTATTTTTTTTTTTTGTGTGAACCAGGGTATCCCAGGCTTCGCCCAGACTAATCCCCGTCCCGGGTGGCAAGGGCTCCCCAAGAGACTGGCTGCAGACGAAGAGAGGGGTCGAACCCCAGACCTCGTAAGCGACGAGAG